>Ga0187854_10001290_pt1 | contig 25100 bp, 17 predicted proteins | sample June2016WEW_6_15_FD_132445 | JGI IMG/M metagenome (GOLD analysis project Ga0187854, IMG submission 132445) | Peatland microbial communities from SPRUCE experiment site at the Marcell Experimental Forest, Minnesota, USA - June2016WEW_6_150 | ecosystem: Environmental > Terrestrial > Soil >...
ACCCCACCGAGGCCAGGCCCGGTAAGAGCTAGGGATAGGCAGATGGCAATGACCCAGGGTACATAACACCGTACGCTTCGTTTCATCACTCTCCTCCTTTCTCTATTTAAGGACAGAAAATGGATATTACGGCTGGTATTTTACGTAATCCAGAAGGGACATGTCAATCCCTTTATTGGCTAAGGATCTATCGGCTTTGGACTTCCTTTTTCGGGGTAGCCTTTAGCCGGTCAAAGGATCGCGGGGTGTTCAATAAATATATTCCCATGAACCGCCCCGAAAGACGACTCCGTTAAATCAAATGGGGATTAAAAATTTTATAGGGGGAACAACCTTCTCAGCCCCGTATGCGACCCTTGCTTTTGGGGTTAAAAAAGTCGTTGAGCCAATCCCCTACCAAGCTGAGGCTTAAAACGGTGAAGAAAATGGCCAGTCCAGGAAAGGTCACCGCCCACCAAGCCTGCCGGAGGTAAACTCTGGAAGACCCGATCATGAATCCCCAGCTCATTACGTTCGGGTCGCCTAAACCAAGAAAGCTCAGGCCGGCCTCGAAAAGGATCGCCACCCCCACGCCAAGGGAAGCATTCACAATCATAGGAGGTAAGGCATTCGGGAGGATTTCCCGGAGAATGATTCTCAGGCTCCTGGAGCCCAGGGCTTTGGCCGCGGTGACGAAATCTCGCTCTCGCAGGGAAAGAAATTCTGCCCGTAAGATCCGGGCCGTTCCCGTCCACGTGGAGATGCTGATGGCGACGATAATCGTACCGAGAGTCGGCTGAAAGAGAGCCACTACGACCATGGCCAGGAGGAAGGAAGGAATCACCTGGAAGAACTCTGTTACCCTCATCAGGGCTTCTTCAACCATCCCTCCGAAGTACCCGGCCAGGGCCCCGAAAAAAATTCCGATGGTCATCATCATCGCGGCGGCGGTGAAGCCTACGAGGAGAGAGGTGCGGGAGCCTTGAATGATTCCAGCCAGAACATCTCTGCCCAGATAGTCCGTTCCCAGAAAGAATTTTCCTCCGGGGGCAAGGAATTTTCTCCCCAACATTTCAAAGGGGTTTACCGCGTAGAGAAAAGGCCCGATCAAAGAAGTGAGCAACACCAAGGTCAAAATGACAAGACCCAACAAGGCCGCTTTGTTTTTAAAATGGCGGCGCCAGAAAAGAACCAGAGGGGTAGGCCGGGTTGTTTCTCTTTCTAGCGCAGGCATTATTTCCTGATATCGGTTCATAAAAATTCACCGGCGCCGGATCCGGGGATCGAGGACCCCGTAGAGAATATCCGTCACCAGGTTGGCGACAATGACCAGGGACGAGGAGAAAATGAGGATTCCCATGATGAGGGGATAATCCCTCCGGAGGATGCCGTCAAACATGAGACGGCCCATCCCCGGCCAGCTGAAAACGGTCTCCACCAGCACGGCCCCGGCGATGAGGTATCCGAATTGCATCCCGGCGATGGTGACCACAGGAAGAACGGCATTCCGCAGAGCATGTTTGTAAACCACTTTTCGTTCGGAAAGCCCCTTGGACCTGGCGGTGCGGATGTAATCGGACCCCAGGACCTCGAGCATACTAGTCCGGCTCATCCGGCTGTATTGAGCGATATAGATGATGGCCAGAGTCGAGGCAGGCAGCACCAGGTGGCGGAGAACGTCCTTTAGCGTTTCCCCCAAAGTCCCCTCCAAACCTGCCGTAACCATGCCATGCCCGGGGAAGACGGGAAAATAGAGGGAAAAAATGAGAATCAGCATGATTCCCAGCCAGAAGGCCGGCATGGCCCACCCCATGAGGGAAAAGACAGTAATGAAGGCGCTGGAAACCGAAGTGGGACGCTGGGCGACGATGACCCCGGTTAATACGCCGACGGCAATCGCCACGAACATCGAGGTAAGAATGAGAAGGGCTGTCGCCGGGATCTTTTCCAGAATCAATTCCAGCACCGGCTTTCCCTGGAAGTAAGAGAACCCAAAATCCCCCGTAAGAATCTTCTTTCCGTAAATCCAGAGCTGTTCGGCAAGGCTCTTGTCCAGTCCAAATTCCTTGCGAACCGCCTTTAGAATCTCCTCGGTGGCTCCCCCCGACTCTCCGATGTAAACCATCGCCGGATCTCCGGGGGCAAGGTGGAGGAGGGAAAAATTCAGGACCACGATTCCCACGATCACGGGGACTGCCTGAAGCATTCGGCGAAGGATGTACCAACCGAGGGAATGAGAACCCAAGAATCGGCCCTTTACTCAAATTTGTCCCCAGTGAAGGAGACAGAAAAATGAGGAAATGAATTCCCGCCCCTTCTCCATTAAAGGGAGAAAAATTCGCCCCCCTTATCCAACTTTTCCCTTTTTCCAGAATATGGTGTCATAGGGATTCAGGGGGCCCCAGACGTCCATGGGCAGGCCATCGAACTCTTTGTTGTATAGCAGATAGTAACCGTAATCCAGGTACCAGATGATCGGCAATTCATCCACCAGAATCTCCTGTACCCGGTTGTACAGACGCTTCCGTTTTTCGAAGTTTTGCTCCACCTGGGCATCCGCGAAGAGCTTGTCCACTTCGGGGTTGCTGTAACCCATCGTATTGGTCCAGATGAGCTTCTTGATATTGGGAGAGATGTACATTCGCTCGATTCCGATGACCGGGTCGGGGTAGTCGAAGACGATGTCCAGGGTGATGTCGTAATCCCAGCCGGCAATCTTGGCTGCCCAGCTCGGGAAATCCGGGGTGGCGCGGAGGATCGCATTGATGCCCACCTTTTTGAGCTGCTCGCGCAAGTATTCGCAGGTGCTCTGGTTCGCCGGGTTTCCGGGAATCCAGTCGATGGTCAGCGGAAAACGCCACCCATCACTTTTTTTCTTGAACCCGGCTTCATCGAGGAGCTGATTGGCTTTCTCCAGGTTGTATTCGTATTTCGGGACGTTGGGGTTGTAGAAGGGATTGGTGTTACGGAAGGGGCCGGTGGCCGGCGCTCCGAATCCCATGGCGATCTCCTGGAGGATGAAATTCTTATCTATCGTATGAGCGATGGCTTTTCGAACCTTCTTGTCACTCAAGGGCGGTTTCCTCAGGTTGATGGCGAACCAGACCCGGGCACCGATGGCCTCGAATCCTTTCTCCGTCATGCCGATCTGGGGCAGCTTCTCCAGCCGACGGGCATCATCCGGGCCAATGTAGGAAAAAGGAACCATATGGATGGACCCCGATTCCATGGCTACCGTGCGGGCACCGGCGTCAGGAATGAATTCCAGTATGATACGGTCTAAATAGGGTCTCCCCTTGCGGAAAAAATTCTCATACCGTTCCAGGATAATATGCTGCCCTTTCTTCCATTCTACAAATTTGAAAGGACCCGAACCGACCGGTTTGACGTTGGCCGGGTTCTGACGGATTTCGCCCTGACCATATACGTGTTTCGGAATGATAGGCAGGAGTAAAGGATGAGTGGCCGCCAAAAAAGCAGGATAGGGATGTTTCAGCTTGAAGACCACCGTGTAGGGATCCGAGGTGTCCACTTTGTCCACGGCGCGGAACATAGCCACCCCAAAGGGGTGATTCTTGCTAACGGTCTCCATGGAGAAGGCGACATCCGCGGAAGTAATGGGTTTCCCGTCGTGAAAGGTCGCGCCTCTTTCTAGCTGGAAGGTATAGGTTTTCCCATCGGCGGAGACTTCCCACTTTCGCGCCAGGTAAGGTCTAGGCTTGAAGTTTTCGTCAAACTGAAGCAACCCCGCAAAAAGCTGCAGTCCAGGCACACCCGTAGGGGTGCCGGAGACAATGGCCGGGTTCAGATGAGTGGGCTCAAGATAGACAATTTTAAAAGTGCCCCCTCGGGGGATCTTTTTCTCTTGAGCCATGGCCGCAGGGTAAACCCATGCCAAGGCGACCAGCAAAATAAGGGTCCCCATAAAAAGGCGTTTCCTGTTTTCCGGTCTGGCGAATTCCATAATTCTCTCCTTTTTAATCGAATGCTTATTTATATTAAAGTTGAGTGGGAACGGAGGCCGTGATTCGGAATACTCGTCAAGGAAATCAGGTTTCGGTAGAAATCAAAAGCCCTGCCTATTGTGTAAGAATTCATAGCATATTAGATTAACTGAGTCAAGGTAAGTTGGCCATCGGCCTCCCTCCCCTTTGGGCGAAAGGTAGAAAATGGATCCATTCGGTCTGCAGGGTGGACAGGTCCTTATTATTTTATATTGCGCCCCGTCCCGATTCTTGTTTTAATATTTTAATCTTGGCCTATGAGCGGATAAAAGGAGACCGGACATGTTGAAATCTCCAGAAGAGCGACTGGATACCGAAACTATACGGCAGTATGAAACCGATTATGTTCTTTATCCCTGGGTAGCGCAAAAAGGGTTAAATCCGGTGATTATGGACCACGCCAAAGGAAATTATTTTTATGATTCCTCCGGCAAGCAGTATTTAGACTTCACCTCCATGTTTGTCTTTAGCAATCTGGGCCATGCAGATGAGCGGGTGGTTGAAGCGATTTCCCGGCAGGCGGCCCGTCTTCCTACCGCAGCCTCCCCTTTCGCTACGGAACCCAAGGCGCGCCTGGCCAAACTCTTGGCGGAAATCACTCCGGGGGACATCAAGCGGACCTTCTTTTCCACCAGCGGAGCCGAGGCCAACGAAGGAGCCATAAAACTGGTCCGGATGGCTACCGGGAAAGAAAAGATCATCGCCCGCTACCGCACCTACCACGGCTCAACCTTCGGAGCGATGGCCCTTTCCAACGACTTCCGCAATTGGGCCTGCGAGCCTTCCATTCCCAGCGTCATCCACTGTCTGGACCCCTACTGCTACCGCTGTCCCTTCGGTTTAACCCATCCGAACTGCGACCTACAATGTGCCCAACACGTGGAGGATGTAATCCGGTTTGAAGGGGGGGCCAAACGGGTCGCCGGCTTTATCGCCGAAACGATCGTTGGGGCCAACGGAATTATTGTTCCCCCTGACGGATACTGGCAGAAGGTCAGGGAGATCTGTAACAAGTATGATGTACTGATGATGTGCGACGAAGTAATGGTGGGCTTCGGGCGCACGGGGAAATGGTTCGCCATTGAACACTGGGGCGTTGTTCCCGACGTTATCACGATGGCTAAAGGGATCACCAGCGGTTATGTTCCCCTGGGTGCTACCAGCATGCGGGACTGGGTGGCGAAGGCCTTCGAAAGTAATGCCTGGGTGCACGGGCATACGTACAGCGGGCATACGCTGGCCATGGCTGCGGGGATTGCTACCATCGAGGCCTATAAGGCCGACGGGTTGATCCAGAGGTCGGCGGAGATGGGCAAATACCTTAAGCAGAAGGCCCTAGAGCTGAAGGAAAAGCATATCAGTATAGGCGACGTGCGCGGAAAGGGACTGTTCGTGGGCCTTGAACTGGTGAAAGACCGGAAGACCAAAGAACCGATTCACGACGGTTTGGTAGAAGGATCGCGGCCGCCGACGGCAAAAATGAAAGTGCTGGCCCAGGCATTGAAGGAAGGGGTCTATTGTCTTCCCGGTTCGGTCAGTGTGATCATGATGGCCCCTCCCCTGACCGTAACCAAAGAGGAGATCGATTTTGCGCTGGAAGTCTTTGATAAAGCCCTGACGATTGCTGATGCGGAAGCAAAGGGCTGAAACCAACTCTGCGCAGTCTTTGCTCGTGAAGGAGAAAAATTAGATGACTGAAGATCACAGCCTTTTCCCAGACGTCGTTTATATCAACGGCACCGTCATCACCATGGATGACCGGAACACGAAAGCCGAAGCCGTGGCCGTTAAGGAAGACAAAATCGTCGCTGTAGGCTCTGCAGCTTCCATACAAAAAATGGTCGGGCCCGAGACCCGACGGGTGGATCTTACGGACAAGACCTTGCTTCCGGGCCTGAGCGAACCCCATAACCACTTTGGAGTGTATGGGGCACTCACTCTCCGCTCGGTTTCGCTCCAGAGTCCGCCGGTCGGAACAGTCAAGAACATGAAGGAATTGATCGAAGCGCTCCGGGAAAGGGCGAGTGGTACACCCCGGGGGCAATGGGTTTATGGCCGCGGCTATGATGATACCCTCCTGGCCGAAAATAGACATCCAAATCGCTCCGATTTGGACAAAGCCTCCCAGGACCACCCCCTTCTGATCGTGCATGTCTCCGGGCATTTGAGCGTGGCCAATACCAAGGCGATGGAGATGGCGGGTATAGGCAGAGATACCTCCCAACCGACTGGTGGGGTAATCCGCAAAGATCCTCGAACGGGTGAGCCGGACGGAATCCTGGAAGAGATGCCGGCTCAATACCTCGTGGCCCGGCTTCTTCCTCCCATCACGATGGAACAGCGGTTGAATGGGATAGTCATGGCTTCCGAAAACTATCTCCAAGTGGGGGTCACATCCTGCAGCGATGCGGGCGTGAATTTCCCCGGAGTCGGGAGCTGCGAGGAAATTGTAGCTTATCAAAAGGCTGTGAATCAGGGATTATTGTCTCTCCGCATCACCATGATGATCGGGGTGGATTTCCTGTTGGGAGCCGGGGGAAGAAATCCCTCCTTCCTCACTGGATTCGGAAATGATCGCCTGAAGATCGGTCCGGCCAAGATCATCGTGGATGGGTCCATCCAGGGATACACCGGGTGGCTGGCTAAACCATACTACGTACCGTTCAAGGGGGAAAAAGATTATCGAGGCTACCCCGTGACGCCGCCGGACAGGCTGAATAAGTTGATTGTGGAAGCTCACCAAGCGGGGTTCCAAATAGCCGCTCATGGGAACGGAGATGCGGCCATCGATGCCATCCTGCATGCCTATCAACTGGCCCAGAAGGAATACCCCCGCCCCGACGCCCGCCACCGCATTGAGCACTGCCAGACCGTCCGGGAAGATCAGCTGGATACCATGGCTGAGCTCGGCATTACCCCCTCCTTCTTCGTCTCCCATACCTTTTACTGGGGAGATCGGCATAAAACCATCTTCCTTGGACCGGAACGGGCGAAGAGGATCAGCCCCCTGAAATCCGCGCTGAAGCGGGGGATCAAGCTTAGCATGCACTCCGATTGCCCGGTAACGCCCGTATCGCCCCTATTTTGTGTTTTCGCCGCCGTCAACCGGGTGACTACCGGAGGAAACGTGTTAGGCCCGGAATTTTGCCTGACTCCGGAGGAGGCGCTGCGGGGGGTGACCATTGATGCCGCCTGGCAAACGTTCGATGAGAAGATAAAAGGCTCCGTTGAGCCGGGTAAGCTGGCGGATTTTACCATCCTCTCTGAAAATCCCCTCACCGTATCGCCAGAAAGAATCAAAGACATCAAGGTTGAAGAAGTGATCATCGGCGGGAAGAGCGTTTATCGGGCAGGTTAAATTATGGGAGAGGAAGGATAGCGGATTGAAAAACCATCGGGGCAATTCATGAATTGCCCCGACAGTTCTGATTTCAATAGCCCCCGTACTTCAGAAGAGCCCGGTTCATGGCCAGGACGTTCTCGGGTTTACAGTAACCGGCAAGGCTATTGGAGCTGGCCAGGATGTATCCTCCGCCAGGACCAACCTCTTGAATCCGTTTCTTCACTTCCGCTTCCACTTCTTCAGGGGTCCCCTGAGTCAGGGTGTAATGCAGATCAATATTCCCCACTAAACAAACTCGGCGACCGTACTTCTTCTTCAGTTCGTTAATGTCCATGGCATTGGGCTCAATATTGGCTATCCCATTCATGCCCAGGGGTAGAAGATCATCCAGGATGGGCAATAGGTTCCCGTCGCTGTGGTAGATCCAGGGAATCTTGATTCTTTCGGTCACTTTTTTCATGCGGGGGAGAAAGATCTCGCGAATCATTTTGGGAGAGAACATGGGGCCTTGTTTCCAGGCTAAATCCTCGGGGACGATCATGAAATCGAACCCCAGGTCATTGATCTTGGGAACCGCCTTGCAGGCCCAGTCGATAAACATGTCCAGGAGCTTCAGGACGAGACCGGGATTTTCGTAAAGCATCAGGCTGAAGTGTTCGATGCCCATGCTCAAATAGGTGTTGCTGATCCCCATGCGCGTGGTAATGCCCAACGCTTTATTGCTTCCGCGGTAGCGGGAGACAAAATCTCTGGCCGGCTGGTAGAATTCCTCTGATTCCGGGTCGGGTAAAACGATTTTTTCTAGGTCGGCTTCCGTCTTGATCAGACCATCGACGATGATGTCCATCCCTTCGAAGTTCTGGCTCTTGACGAAGCGGGGCGGAGCGACGCTGAAGTTTAAATTATCCAGAGCAAGGACTTCCAGGACTGCGGGAGGGATCCTCGCCCCGGGCATGGAGAAGAGCTGGGTAACATTCGCTTTCTCAAAGTCCGACCTCTGGAGAAGCTTTTCGGCCAGCTTGTTGTGCACACTGCTCTCAACCCAGGGGACCCGGTCGGGTTGTTTCAGCTTGAGGGCCGCCAGGACCCTTTCTTTTGAGGTCATTTTCCCCTCCTGATTAAAAAATGAATGATGGAGAAAGTTACCATGGGTTACTTCATTATTTTTTCCTACCAGAGAAGCGGAGAGGAGTCAAGCCGTTTTCCTTGCCGTTTTCCTTGCCGGTTTCCTTCTCATTCGCCTCGTTTGGAAACTTGCAGAAGGTGCGGTGGGTAGATGGCAGTCGATCTTATAATCAAGGGGAATCAAATTTGATCCTATAATACCATAAAAATCTACAAGATTTCATCAGGACTGGACAGCTTCGGGTGCTCAAACCCGGTGCCTCCAAGATTCGATTTGGCCAATATTGATCCGTTCATCTCTTATTAGATTCAGGTACCAGCAGGGTTTGCAGTCAAGGTGAGGAAACAAGGAGCGGACGCAGACCTGATCGGCGGAGGAGTCAAAATAAATTTCGCGTTTTCCACTCTTCAGTTTAACCGCGTAATAGCGCGAGATGGTTACGTATCCGTATGGGTTCCGGCTGTTCGGGATCTTGTACCGAACTGAAACCTAATCGCCGACGTATACGATCGTCAGCAACACGGCGGTAATTATCAGAATGCGTTTCATATAGGTCTTTGGTGAATTCCAGGATCATTTATATCATTTCAGTGAAATTCCTCGACCTGCTAAGGACTGAAATTGATCTTCCATATCTTCTAAAAAATGCCATCTCTTGCTTCCTTCATAATAACATTGGGGCACTACTGGCCTTACATTTATATTGAAGAGGGAGTGGTGCGGGACAATCTTCGTCCTTCCCTCTTGCCCTTGAGCCAGATCCGGAAGCGATCCAGGTAGAGGTATATCACCGGCGTGGTGTAGAGGGTCAGCATCTGGCTGAAGATCAGCCCGCCCACGATGGTAATGCCCAGGGGTCGCCGCAGCTCGAATCCCACCCCTCTACCCAAGGCCAGAGGAAGCCCCCCGAGGAGCGCCGCCATCGTAGTCATCATGATCGGACGGAATCGCAAGAGGCAGGCCTCATAAATGGCATCAAGGGGAGCTTTCCCGTCCCTGCGCTCCGCCTCCAGGGCAAAATCGATCATCATGATGGCGTTCTTTATCACGAGCCCAATCAGTAAAATGATGCCAATTAAGGCAATGATGGAAAGGTCTGTGCGGCAGACCAAAAGGGCGACCACCGCTCCCACCCCCGCCGACGGGAGGGTGGACAGAATGGTAATCGGATGGATGTAGCTTTCATAGAGGATGCCGAGCACGATATAGACCGCGATCAGGGCGGCCAGGATCAAATAGGGTTCGTTAGCCAGTGAGGCCTGAAAGGCCTGGGCCGTCCCCTGGAAACTGCCCCGGATGCTGGCCGGCATCCCCATCTGCCGCATGGCCGATTCGACCGCCTTTACCGCATCCCCAAGGGCGACCCCGGGGGCCAGGTTAAAGGAGACCGTCACCGCTGGAAACTGACTTTGGTGATTAACGGCGAGTGAGGTCGATTCACTCTTAAAGTGGGCGAATGCGCTGAGCGGTACCATGGCCCCGCTGGAAGAGGGCAAATAAATGTCCCGCAGCGTTTCGGGGTTCTGCCAGAACATCGGTTCGACCTCCATCACGACGTGGTACTGGTTTAAAAGGGTATAGGTAATCGATACCTGCCTCTGGCCGAAGGCGTCATACAGGGTATCGTCTATAAGCTGCGAGGTGATCCCCAGGCGGGAAGCCGTTCTACGGTCGATTACCACCGAGTTTTGCAGCCCTTTATTCTGTTGATCACTGTTCACGTCGGCCAGCTGGGGCAGCATGCGCATCCGCTGGAACAAGCGGGGAGCCCACGCGTTGAGCTCGGTAAGGTTGTCTCCCTGGAGCGTGTACTGGTAAAGAGCGTTACTCATCCTCCCCCCGACGCGCAATTCCTGTTGGACCTGGAGATAGGTCGGCGCGCCCGGGACCTGAGCGAGCTTTCTGCGAAGCCTGGCGATTACCTGCCCCGCCGGGGTCTTTCTCTCATCGAAAGGTTTCAACGATAGAAAGATGCGGGCGGTGTTCGTGGTGGTGGTGCTTCCGGTAAAGCCCTGGGCAAACTCGACATCGGGATCGCTCCGGATGATTTCCACCACCTGGGACAACTTTTCGCTCATAGACTGAAAGGATATGTCCTGTTCTGCCTGAATGCCCCCAAACAGCCGACCGGTATCCTGCTCGGGGAAAAAACCTTTCGGGATGATGGCAAAAAGGACAACGTTGGTCGCGATCGTCACCAGGACCAGGGTAAGCATAAAACCGGAGTGGCGGAGGGCCCAGCCAAGCGTCACCCCGTAGTAGCGCTGCATCCCGCGAAAAATCCGTTCACTCGCTCGGTACCAACGTCCATGAACTTCGGCTTGGTTAGCCCGAAGGAGCCTGGCGCACATCATCGGGGTTGCGGTCAGGGACAACAGCAGCGAAACCGCTACGGCCACTGATAGAGTCATCGCGAACTCGCGAAACAGGCGGCCGACCATACCGCCCATCAAGAGGATGGGGATGAAAACCGCAACCAGAGAGGCGCTCATGGACAGGACGGTGAAAGCGATCTCCTTGGAGCCCCGCAGTGCAGCCTCAAGAGGAGGCAGCCCATTTTCCATGTACCGGGTGATATTCTCCAGGACAACAATGGCATCATCCACCACAAACCCCGTGGCAATGGTGAGCGCCATCAGCGAAAGGTTATCCAAATTGTACCCCAGGAGATACATCGCACCGAAAGTGGAGATGAGAGAAACCGAGACGGCCACGCCGGGGATGGCCGTGGAGCGAAGATTCCTCAAAAAAATGAACACCACCAGAATCACCAACCCGGCGGCAATGATCAGGTTTATCTCCACATCACGCAGGGAACCCCGAATGGGGGGGGTCCGGTCCATGGTGATGGAGAATTTGATTCCTCCAGGCATGACGGCTTCGAGCCGCGGTAACAGGTTGCGGACTCGGTCGACAGTCTCAATGATATTGGCATCAGGCTGACGGAAAACGACCACCATCACGGACGGCTTTCCGTTTACCACCCCTTTCGCCCGCAGGTCCTCCACAGAATCTTCCACCAAAGCCACATCTGTCAGCTGAACCGCAGCCCCTGCCCGATAGCTCACGATCAGGTCCCGGTACTGTTCAGCACCCTGGAGTTGGTCGTTGCTCTCAATTTCCCAGTTTTTCTCCCCGTTCCCCAGCTGCCCCTTGGGCCGGTTTAAACTCGTGCTCGCCAGCATGCCACGCACATTTTCGAGACTGATCCTGTATTTGTTCAAGGCCGCCGGGTTTAGTTCCACGCGGACAGCGGGAAGCGAGGAGCCCCACACGAACACCTGCCCGACCCCCCTCACCTGGGACAATTTTTGCTGCAGAATGGTCGACGCCGCATCGTACATTTGCGCCGGTCCTATCGAGTCGGAGGTGAGGGCAATGATGAGGATGGGCGCCTCCGAGGGGTTGACTTTGCGGTAGATCGGGAGGCTGGGCAGGTTCGGCGGCAGATAGCCCCGGGCCGCGTTGATCGCCGCCTGAACATCCCGGGCTGCCCCGTCGATGTTGCGGTTGAGATCAAATTGCAGCACAACGCTGGTTGAGTTTCGATTACTGGTAGAAGTCATCTCCGCTACGCCGGCGATGTGCCCGAGCTGGCGCTCCAGGGGTGCGGCGACTGAAGTGGCCATCGTCTCCGGGTCAGCTCCGGGTAGAGTGGCAGATACCTGGATTGTGGGAAAATCCACGTGAGGCAGAGGAGAAACCGGTAACAGCGGAAAAGCAACCATTCCTGCGAGGGCCAGTGCAAGGGTTAACAGGGTCGTCCCGACCGGTCGATGAATGAAAGCTGCCGAAATGCTCATGGGAGTTGGGTAAAGTTCGCGATCCCGTCTCTATCTTGGGAACGCTGGCGCATCCTCCTGGCCAGCCGATCAAAGGCGAGATAGATCACCGGCGTAGTGTAGAGGGTCAGCACCTGGCTGAAGATCAGCCCGCCAATGATGGCGATGCCCAGCGGATGGCGAAGCTCTGATCCTACCCCCCGGCCCAGCGCCAAAGGAACCGCGCCGAGCAGCGCGGCCATCGTGGTCATCAGGATCGGCCGGAAGCGCAAAAGGCAGGCTTCATAGATCGCCTCGGCGGGTCGTTTTCCCCCCTTTCGCTCTAACTCCAGGGCAAAATCGACCATCAGGATCCCGTTCTTCTCCACGATTCCGATCAGAAGGACGATACCGATTACGGCAATGACCGTTAGCTCGGTACGAGAGACCAAAAGGGATAGCGCCGCCCCCACACCGGCCGAGGGGAGGGTGGACAGGATGGTGATCGGGTGAATGTAACTCTCATAAAGGACTCCGAGCACGATGTAAACGGTCACGAGCGCCGCCAGGATCAAAAGAGGCTGGTTGGTCAGGGAGGCCTTAAAGGCCTGAGCCGTCCCCTGGAAGCTAGGCCCGATGCTTGCAGGCATGCCCAATCGCTGAGTGGCTGACTCGACCGCCTTTATGGCCTTCCCGAGCGAGACCCCCGGTGCCGGGTTAAAGGATAGCGTCACCGCCGGAAACTGTCCCTGACGACTGATGTTGAGTGGCCCAGTCGTCTCCTTAACCCCAGCAATCGCCCCCAGCGGCACCTGTCCACCACTTGCATTCCGAAAAAAGATCGCCGGTAAACGGTCGGGGTCTTGCTGAAAATCAGGCTTAACTACCAGGACGACCCGATACTGGTTCAACTGAGTAAAGATTATAGATACCTGGCGCTGGCCGTAGGCGTCGTACAGGGTATTCACAAAAAGTTGGGGGGTAATCCCCAGTCGGGAGGCGGTGCGGCGGTCGATCGTAATCGCAATCCGCAGCCCTTTGTCCTGTTGATCGCTGCTCACGTCACGGAGTTCAGGCTGGGCGCGCAGCGCTTCCACCAGTTTGGGAGCGAAACGGTTCAACTCCTTTATATCGGGATCTTCCAGCGTGTAATGGTACTGAGTGCGGCTTACGCGGGCATCGACGGTCAGGTCCTGAACGGGCTGCATATATAGGGTGATCCCCTTGACTTTGGCCAGTTCCCGCTGTAGCTGCCGGGTGACCTCGGTTGCGTTCACTTTCCGCTCCTCCAGAGGTTTCAGATTGATGAGGATGCGCCCGCTGTTGAGGGTGGGGTTGGCCCCATCCACCCCTATGAAGGAAGACAGGCTTTTCACCGCCGGGTTCTTCAAGATCACTTGCGTTAGAAGCTGCTGCTTTTCCGCCATTCCTAGGAAAGAGATCGATTGGGGAGCTTCCGAGATTCCCTGGATGACCCCCGTATCCTGGACGGGGAAAAAGCCTTTGGGCACGATTAGGTATAATAACACCGTGAGGACTAGGGTCGCCACAGCCACCAGGAGCGTGGGGGTCTGATGACCCAGTACCCAACGCAGAGTCCCCCCGTAGAACTGAAGGATCCGGTCGAAAATTCGCTGGGAGGCACGAAAGAGCTTTCCCTGCTGCTGTCCCGAATGGGGTTTCAAGATTCGAGCACACATCATCGGAGTCAGGGTCAGCGATACCACTGCGGAGAGAAGTATGGTGACTCCGAGGGTGACGGCGAACTCCCGAAAGAGCCGTCCCACGATATCCCCCATAAAGAGGAGCGGAATGAGCACGGCGGTGAGTGAAACGGTCAGGGACAGGATCGTGAACCCGATCTGCTCCGAGCCTTTGAGAGCGGCCTGGAGGGGAGAATCCCCCTGCTCGACATACCGGGCCACATTTTCGATCATGACGATGGCATCATCCACGACAAACCCGGTGGAAATGGTAAGCGCCATCAGCGAAAGGTTGTTGAGGCTGAACCCGATCAGGTACATCACCCCGAAAGTACCCACCAGGGATAAAGGGACGGCTACGCTGGGAATGGCGGTGGCCCCCAGGTTGCGCAAAAAGAGAAAAATCACGAGTACGACGAGCGCAACCGCCAGCACTAGCTCGAACTGTACATCCCGGACCGAGGCCCGAATCGTCGTTGTTCGATCGGTCAGGACGGAGACCTTCACGGAGGGGGGCAAAGAGCTCTGGAGCTGTGGCAAAAGCCTCTTGATCCGATCGACGACCTCGATGACGTTAGCGCCGGGTTGCCGCTGGATGTTCATAATCACCGCAGGGGTATTATTCATCCAGGCTGCCAAGTTGATGTTTTCGACATCATCGATTGCCTCAGCGACATCGGACAATTGGACCGGTCTCCCGTCGCGATAGGCGACGATCAGCGACCTGTACTCTTCCCCGGAGAAGAGCTGATCGTTCGCCCCAATAACGTAGGATTGCCGCCTGCCGTCGAAGCTGCCCTTGGCTTGATTTACGTTGGCCGCCGAGATTGCGGTCCTCAGGTCTTCGAGGGTCAGGCCATAGGCAGCCAGAGCGGCTGGATTGGCATGAACCCGCACCGCCGGCCTCTGGCCCCCGCTGATGCTCACCAGCCCGACTCCCGGAAGCTGGGAGATTTTTTGCCCGAATCGTGTATCGGCCAGGTCCTCCACCTGGGGAAGGGGTAAAGTGTCTGAAGTTAACGCCAGAGTCAGGATTGGGGTGTCAGCAGGGTTTACTTTACTGTAAATGGGGGGGATCGGAAGGTCCGGTGGCAGAAAGGTGAAGGCCGCATTGATAGCCGCCTGTACTTCCTGTTCGGCGACATCCAGGTTGAGGTCCAGGGAAAACTGCAGCGTGATGACCGAGCTCCCGCTCCCGCTGTTTGAGGTCATTTGAGTCAGACCGGGCATCTGGCCGAACTGCCGCTCCAGCGGGGCGGTCACCGAGGAAGCCATGACTTCGGGACTCGCGCCGGGAAAGAAGGTGCGGACCTGGATCGTCGGGTAATCCACCGTCGGAAGGGCCGAGACCGCTAGCTCGTGGTAGGCCACAAAGCCGGCCAGAAGGATCGCCACCATGAGCAGGGTGGTGGCCACCGGACGCAGGATGAAGGGGCGGGAAATATTCATTGGGAGGCCTCTCCCGCGGGGCCGCCGCTGGGAGATTTCACCTCTACCCTGGTTCCCTCCCGGAGCCTTTCGGCTCCGTCCACCACGACGAGTTCGCCGGGTTTCAACCCGGTTTTAATGGAAGCTTCGCCTCCCTGGATAACATCTACGGTGACGGGTCTCACCGCTGCGGTCTGGTCGGCCTGCACTACATAAACAAATGCCTTTTCAGGGCCGCGTTGAATGGCGGAGGCCGGTACAATGGTCGCCCCGCGCCTGACATCCATGAGCAGTCGGGCATTGACAAACTGATTGGGATACAGCACCTTCTCCTCATTTTTAAAAACCGCCTTTAGACGCACCGTCCCGGTGTTCGGATCGATTTGATTATCGGCGGTCAGCAGGTACCCCTGGGTAAGCATTCGCTTTTGCTCTCGATCATAGGCTTCGACTGGCAAGCGCTCCCCTCTCTTGAGTTTGTCAAGTACCAGCGGAAGATTGTCTTCCGGGATGGGAAAGACCACGGTGATGGGTTGAAGCTGGGTGATCACAACCAGACCATTGGGATCGTTGGCATGAATCATGTTGCCTGGATCGACGAGGCGTAATCCGACTAGGCCGGTGATCGGTGAGGTGATGCGGCAGTAATTGAGCTGGATTCGAGCATTTTCCACGGCCGCGGCTGAGGCCCGGACAGTGGCCTTAGCATTTTCCAGGCCGGCTCGATCCGCCTGTAGGGCTGCGCGGGCATTTTCCACGGCGGCCTTGTCCGCCTGTACGGTTGCCGCGAGAGCCTCGGCGTTGGTGCGCATTTGATCGTATTGTTCTTTGGGAACATAATCTTTTTGGACCAGAAAGGCATATCGCCGGACCTGGTCTTCCGCATATTTGGATTGAGCGATATCTTTAGTCAGGTTGGCTTCGGCCTGCTGCACCTGGGCTATATCCCTGGTGAGGTTCGCTTCGACCTGCTGCACCTGGGCAGTATCTCTTTCCAGGTTGGCTTGGACCTGGGTCAGCTGTACCTCAAACGGCCGCGAATCGATCGTGATCAGCAGGTCGTCGCGACCTACCATTTGACCCTCTCGATATAATACTTCCATCAATTGTCCATCGACCCGGCTCTTCACGGTGACGGTATGCAAGGGAATCACGGAGCCCAGCCCGGTGATATAAAAACTGAAGTCGCCGTTTTTGACCACTGCGGCCACCACCGGCACACCCGTGAGGGGGGCAGGCGCTGGCTTGGCAGCGGGCAACTGCGCCTTCTCCCCCCCGGTGAAAGACGCATAGGCTCCTGCCACCAGGAGCGCTACCAGAAGGACAAGCCAAACTCCCCTATGCAATGCCAAAAAGCGGGTGGCCTGGAGTTGGGGCCTCCGCTTTGGTTCTTCTATAATAACACCAGGCTCCTTTTTGTCTTCTTCCAACCTGTCCCTCCATCCTTCCCCAGCGTTTTGCTGCATTACGCCTTATATAGCTTGGGAATAAAAATAAGATCATTATACTTAGGATAGGTCAATGATTTAAGGGTCTGACGGCCGATCCCCTTTTGGTGATCCTTGTTGGTTTCCCCATCGATGAAGTCAAAAGCTCGTGGGTTTGGCTGGGGATATTTTGGGTCTAACACCGGGATGGCTCTGCCTTTTTGCTCTCCCCTGCTTTGGTCTGGAATCATCAATTTCCAGATACCTTGCCAGTGGATCAGATAGAACAGTATTCGAGCTGATTTCGAAAATCTCTTAGTTCGCGATTTGCTGTATTGATGAGAAAATATCATCCTCGAATTATTCCCTCCCAAATCTTTACCACCTACTCATTCAAATCGTAAGGCTTCGATGGGGTCCATCTGAGCGGCTTTGCGGGCGGGGTAGAAGCCGAAAAAGATTCCCACGCCACCGGCAAAGGAGAAAGAAAGGAGCAGGGCCTGGACGGATATGAGGGTCGGCCACTTGAACATCTGGGAGATGATCTTGGAAGCCCCAACGCCGAGAATGATGCCGATGATTCCTCCAATCAGGCTCAGGACCAGAGCTTCCACCAGAAATTGCCAGAGGATGTCCCGGCCTCGGGCGCCCACGGCCATACGGATTCCGATCTCCCGAGTCCGCTCGGTTACGGAAACCAGCATGATATTCATAATACCGATTCCACCTACCAGCAGAGAGATTGAGGCTATGGCCCCCAGAAGAATGGACATCACTTTGGCCGATTCCTCCGCAGCAGACATGGCCTCGGTCAGGTTGCGCACTGAGAAATCATTATCCTGGTTGGCCCGTATGCGGTGGCGTTGCCGGAGGAGCCCGGTAATCTGGTCCTCCGCCAGGTTCATCGTATCTGGTCCTATAGCCTGAACGGCAATAGAGCGCACCATCCCGGGAAATTGCTGGCCGAAAAGGAGCCTCTGGCCCGTGGTCAAAGGGACGTAGACAACGTCATCCTGGTCCTGGCCCCACGTGGTTTGGCCTTTCGTGGAGAGCACGCCGACCACCGTGAAAGGGAATTGCTTGACGCGCACAACCTGGCCCACGGGGTCGATATCGCCGAAAAGGTTGTCCACCACGGTCTGTCCCAAGAGGCAGACCTTGGCTGCTCCCTCCACGTCAGACTGAATTATAGACCGACCCTTGACAACCGGCCAATCCCGAATGAGAAGGACTTCCGGTGTACTGGCAAAAGTGATGGTGGCCCAGTTCTGATTTCCAAAGACAATTTGAGCAACGCCCTGGAGGACAGGGGCGGCATATTTAACCGCCGATAACTCAGAGGCGATGGCCTTGGAATCGTCTACCGTGAGGGTGGGCACCGACCCCGAGCCGAAACGGATCCCCCCGCTGGTCGCGCTTCCGGAAAGCACGATGAGCAAGTTGGAGCCCATGGAAGCAATTTGTTCCTGGATGCGGGCCTTGGCTCCAGACCCGATGGCAATCATGGCAATGACCGCGGCCACCCCGATGATGATCCCCAACATGGTCAGGCTGGAGCGCATTTTATTGCGCCCCAGGGCTTTTAGGGCGATGCGCAGGGTCATGAGAAAATTCATGCGTTTCCCTCTTCTATGGGTGCAGGCAGCTGGCTTAGATCTTCCGCAGCCTGCCGGGGCTGGAAGTGATCGTCTTTGATCACTTTTCCATCCCGGAAGACAACCTGGCGGCTGGCATAACGGGCGATATCCGGCTCATGAGTCACCAGAATGATGGTGATCCCAGAGGCTTGATTAAGCTTCTGGAAGATGTCCATTATCTCCATGCTGGTACGGGTGTCCAGGTTCCCCGTAGGCTCATCCGCCAGAATCAAGGAAGGTTTGTTGACCAGGGCGCGGGCAATGGCCACTCGTTGTTGTTGACCTCCGGATAGTTGGCTGGGAAGATGATGTTCCCGTCCCTGAAGCCCTACAACGGTCAGCGCTTCCATGGCCCGCTGGTGTCTTTCGCGAGAAGAGGTATGATCGTAAAAAAGGGGAAGTTCCACGTTTTCCAGGGCGGAGGTTCGCCCCAGGAGATTAAAACTCTGGAAGACAAAGCCGATCTTCTGATTTCGAATCCGGGCCAACTCATCCCTGGTTAGCCCGGAGACATCCTTTCCTTCCAGGAAGTAACTGCCTTGAGTCGGACGGTCCAGGCAGCCGATAATATTCATGAAGGTAGACTTTCCCGAGCCCGAAGCACCCATAATGGCCAGGAGTTCTCCGGCCTGGATGGTCAAATCCGCCCCCTTCAGAGCAGGAACCTGCACTTCCCCCAGGAAATAGGTTTTTACCAGATGTTCGACGCGAATCAGTTCAGACATTTTTATCTTTTTGTTTTACCGCAGAGGACGCGGAGATCGCCGGGATGAATCTTAAAATAAAGACTTTTGGGGGTTCGGTTATTTCCTCTGCGTTCTCCGCGAGCTCTGCGGTGAATTAACTTTACCGCATTTTCATCGTGGGTGTGCTGGATTGGGAAGAGGCAGACGACCCGCTCTTGCCGTTTCCGCCCATAGCTTCGGTGATAACTTCGTCTCCTCCTTTTAGATTCCCCGAAATGACCTCGGTGAAAGATCCATCGGAAATCCCGGTAGTGATTTCTACCGGCACCGGCCTTTTCTGGGGCACGGGAACCCAGATCTTAAATTTCGGGAGAATGGTCTGGGTTCCGGTCTGCTCCGGCATTTGGTCAAACTTTTTACGCTGTTCTTCACTGAGCACGGAACGAATCTTGGAGCGGGCGAACGCGGCAAGATCCCTGGCTTTGCCCGAAGCAGTCTCCGGCCGTGCTTTCCGGGCCACCTCCAGCTCACTTTGCATATCTTTGAGGATGTGGGAAATGGCGGCCTGTTGGTCCGGGGAAATATTCAGTTCAGCTTTCAGCCGGTCCATATTCAGAAGGGAAGGAACCGCCGCAGGTGAAGCACTCGGTGCAGCTTGGGTCCCCTTTTGGGTCACGGCTTCCTTTCTGGCGAAATCCGGCCGGAAGCGCAAGGCAGCATTGGGAATCTTGAGGATATCATCCTTATGGTCCACCAGAATCGAGGCATTGGCGGTCATTCCCGGCCTCAGCTTGAAGTCTGGATTTTTTACCAGAATCACCACATCATAAGTAACCACGTTCTGGATGGTTATCGGGGCATTGCGGATCTCCGCAACCTTCCCCCGAAAGGTGGTCTGGGGAAAAGCATCGACGGTGAAGGTGGCGTCCTGGCCGACGGCTACCCGGCCGACATCGGCCTCGCTGACATTGGTATCCACCTGCATCTCGGTCAGGTCCTGAGCAATCGTAAAAATGGTCGGGGCCTGCAGGCTGGCCGCGACTGTCTGCCCTACGTCCACGTTCCGGGAGATGACGATCCCGGTAACGGGCGCCGTGATGCGGCAGTGGTCCAGGTTCACCTGCGCCAGCTCCAGGGTAGCCTCGCTCTGCTTGATGCCGGCGCGGGCCGCTTCCAGCTTGGCAATGGCCGATTCCAGCTGGGCTTCGTTGGCCTTGAGCTGGGCCTGGGCCGCCTCGAGCAGAGCCACCGCCGAATCATAATTGGTCTGGGCCGTATCCCGGTCGCTGGCGGCGATCAGGTCCTTCTGGAAGAGCTCCAGAGACCGCTTCAGGCTTCGGTTGGTGTCTTCCACCGAAACCTTGGCTTTGAGGACATTGGCCTTGCCGGCCTCCACATTCGACCGGGCCGTGGAAATATCCGCCTGGGCGGTGAGGTAGGAGGCCCGGGCATTCTCCAGCGAGGCCTTGGCCTGGGAAACCTGGGCCTGGAAAATGGCCGGGTCGATCTCGGCAACGAGCTGCCCCGTCTTTACCTGGGTATTGTAATCGGCATAAAGCTTCAGGATGGTACCCGAAACCTGGGAGCCCACGAGTACGGTGATCACGGCGTTGACCGTGCCGTTAGCCGTTACATAAGCCGAAATACTGCCCCGTTCCGCCCTCACGGTCCGGTATTTGATATCCTTGCCTTTATCTTTGTAGAAATAGGTGTAACCGACAGCGCCCCCGGCAACGAGGAGCATCAAAATGACCCAGAATATAATTTTTTTCTTCACGATTATTCTTTTCCCTCTTGATGGCCCAGTTTTTCCTCGACCAAGCCTTGCGTCACCGGGGCGACCTCCACCAAAGGTGCTTGCCCCATGCCCTGCCGCTTCGGGTCTTCTGCCTTTTTGGCGGAGATGACCTGGGCGGCCCGGAAGGCACCCAGCGTTGCGATCGCCAGGACGATTATAATGACGATGATTCTTTTGGTTTTCATGACTTCATCTTCAGCGGTACAGGCCCATGGCGTTGTCGATCTTTGCTTCCGCGATTTTGTAATTGTAGAGCGCCTGGATATAGTTAGCCCGGGCATTGGCCAGAGAAACTTCGGCATCCGTGATCTCCAGCGGAGAACCAACGCCTACCTGGTAGCGGCCCGTGGCCAGGTCATAATTCTCCTGGGCCTGACCGACGGCTTTTTCCGTGACCCTGATCTGCTCATCGGCCAGCTTCAGACCCAGGTACGCCTGCTCCCCTTGCAGGCGGATGTTCAACTTCGTATTTTCCTCCTGAGCCTTGAGGCTCCGCAGGGTGGCCTGGGCCTGGGCGATCTGGGCTGGCGTGTAGAAGCCGGCGAAGAGCGGGAAGACCATGGAAGCCCCTAAGAACGCGTCCCAGTAAAAAGTTTGATCGAACCCTGTACCGCGGTACAGATAGCTGGCATTGCCGGAAAGAATGGGATAGTAGCCAGCCTTGGCCAGTTGTATCGTCGCAACTTGGGCACGCTCCAGGGCCTGGAACTGGATGAGTTCGGGGCGCTGTTCGAAGGCGGTCTTCAAAATCTCCGCCTGGGTGATCTCCCGCGGTTTATAGGACAGAGAGTCTTCGATTTCATATTGCAGATCTTGCCGCAAGCCCATGGCGATGTTCAAGGTGACTAGAGCCACCAGGTAATTATTCCTGGCCTGGATCAGGGCCAATTCAGCATTGGCCAGGGCCACCTCGGCGTTGGTAACATCAATTTTAGGATGGGTCCCGGCCTGGTAAAAACCCTGGGCCTGCTCCAGGTGCTCTTTGGTCTGCTTGACCGTATCTTCCGCCACCGCTATGAGGCGTTTTGTCTGGAGGACACTGTAATAGGCTTGATCCACGTTCAGGATAACGGTCATCCGGGTAATGGATACGGCCTCCTGGCTCGCCTTCACATTTTCCCGGTTGATCGTGACGTTATTGGAGGTTCGGCCGAAGTCATAGATCGTCTGGCTGGCCGCGAGCCCCGTGTTGAGGACGTCGGTAAAGGTCCACCTCCACCGGTTAGGACCCGCAGTGGGCACACCGATCGCTCCTCCGGAGGGATTGGAGATGGGGGAGGAGCTGAAATTCGTCGTGAAGGCGGTATAACTGTTGTTTAAATTAACCTGGGGATAGTAAGCAGCCAGGGCCTGTTCCACCAGCGCCTTGTTGGCAAGGACCGTTTCCTTGGTGGCCACCAGGGAGGGATGGAACTTTATGGCAATCGCCCTCACTTGGTCGAGAGTCAGCGGCTTTCCCGGCTGCGGGATAAGGTCTTGATCTTGAGCCAGAGCCAGGCTCGAACAGAAGAAAAAAACGATCAGATTCAGTCCCCAAACAGCCATTCTCCTTGTACTCATTTTTTTCATCCATCAATCCCCTTTCCTGGTTCATATGCATGGTATGTATGCATTTTTTGGGCCAAATCCCTTTCTTTCCAAAGTTTAAAACAGCTAATTTAGTCTACCCCTTTTCTAAATGCAACCCTATTCCGCTATGGCCGTCGGCCTCCCGGGTTCTGAAGCCTGCCGATTCTTTATCAGCAAGGCCGGAAGAATCCCCACGGTAATGAGGAGTGCCGAGAAAACAAAGGCATCCTCGAAGGCAGCCACCGCAGCTTGTTTTTGCAGCCACAAGGCCAGCAGAGTTTTCCCTTTAACCAGAAAATCTGCCGGGGCGTGTCCCGCCCGTGCCACCAGTGTCTCCATGGCTGATTGAGCTTGGGCCACAATGGGGGTAGAGACGTTATTTATATGCTCCAGAAATTGGGTGTAATGGAAGAACTGCCGGCGTTCCACGGTAGCGCCTAAGAGGGCCACTCCGACGGCGCCCCCGACCTGTATGGTGACGGTCAGGAGACTTGAGGCGATGCTGGTCTGCTCCCGACGAACCGCATTGAGAGCGGCACTCATGAGCGGGGCATTAAGCAATCCCATCCCTATTCCCCGGATTACCTGCGGCCAGAATAGAAACCAGTAATCGGAGTCCAATGAAAGGTCTTTATACATGTAAAGGGAAAAGGCTACCAGTACCGTCCCGCAGAACAAAGGAATTCGCGGGCCGATTCGGTCGGATATCATCCCGGAAAACGGGGAAACAATGGCCACACTTATGGCCGTGGGCGCCAGGATGATTCCCGTATGCAGGGCCTTATAGTCCAATACAGTTTGCAGGAAAAGGGGAAGGAGGAACATGGCCCCAAAAATGGCTATTGCCCGGGCAAAATTGATAATATTGGCCATCAGGAAATTATGGTTGGCGAAAAGATGCAGGTCAATAATCGGGTCTTTCACCAGGAATCCGGAAGCGATGAAGACCACCAGCCCCACAATGCTCAAGCTGAAGCAGGAGATAATGTAATCGGAATCCCATCCTTCACGCTGGCCCTGGGCCAGGGCGATCAGGAAGAAGGCTAGAAAGACCGATAAACTGAGGAACCCAACCAGGTCTAACTTCCGGGATGAATTGGCCGGGCGGATGGCGGGAAGGATCCAAAGCGCCGCCAGGATAGCCACGGCCCCCACCGGCAAATTGATGTAGAAAATCGACCGCCAGCTGACCTCGTCCACCAGGTAGCCGCCCATAAAGGGACCGGCAGCCGGGGCTACCATCGCCCCGATAGACCAGGTGCCCATGGCCATCCCCCGCTCCTGGGGGGGGAAAACTTCCGAAACCAGGGTCAAACCCGTGGGCATCAAAGCTCCTCCTCCGAGGGCCTGCAGAACCCGGAAGACAATCAGGGAGTCCTTGTTCCAGGCAAGACCACAAAGGGCTGATCCCAGGCAAAAAAACGCCAGGCTGAAAATAAACAATTTCTTCAAGCCGATAAGTTCTTTCAACCAATTGGTGGTCGGCATGGAGATGGCGAAGGCGATCATATAACCGGTGACCACCCATTCGATTTGATCGACCGTGGCGCCGAAACTGGCCATCATCTTGGGGAGGGCTACATTGACGATGTTATTATCCAGAATCGCCATGAAGCTACCCAGGATGACAACTCCCAGTACTCCCCACTTATGATCTTTGCCCTGAGAAGAGAATTGGTTCATAGATTCTTTTAGCCTGAAACTCGCAACCCGTAACGCGCAACGGTTATTTCCCTTCTATCGCCACCACGACCATCATTCCCGGCTTGAGCATATTCTTCGGGTCCTGGACCGAAACCCGAACGGGGATTCGATGAGTGACTTTAATAAAATTCCCGGAGGGGTTCTCCGACGGAAGCAAAGCAAATTCGGAAGAAGCCGCAGACCCGATGAATTCTACCCGTCCTTCAAAGTCCCGGCCGGGGAAAGCATCCACCTCCACTAATGTCTTGGCCCCCTGGTGCACTCTGCGGACCTTGGTTTCTTCTACATTGGCGACAACCCATTTCTCTGTTGGATTGTTCACGACGAGAAGGGGTTGACCGACCTGCACGACCTGCCCCTGATCCACCAGACGCTTGGAGATCACCCCGGAAATGGGGCTTAGAACCTTAGTTTCCTGCAGGTGGATCTCTGCCAACTGAAGAGTTGCTTCGGTCTCTTGAACCTTGGCTTTTAAGAGCTCTATACTTTTTTCCTGGAGGGCAATCTGCTTCTTTTCCTCCTGGGCCAGAGCTACATTAATTTTGGCCCTTTCCCGAACCTGCTCGGAGACGCGGATGCTCTGTTTCTTCAGGGTAATCGAACGCTGATTGGCTTCCGCCATCTCCACCTGGGAGACGGCATCCCGCTCGTTTTCCAGGGCCACATCGTATTTGCTCTGAGCCACCTGCCAGGCGGTTTCAGCCGAATCCCGGGCGGTTTCAGCTACATAGTTACTGCGAAAAAGCTCATGGTTGCGGTCAAATTCTTTTTTGGCGTTTTCCAGAGTGGCTTTGGCCTCCAACACCTTGGCCTTGGCTGCCTGGAGGTTCGCCCGGGCCCGGTCAATATCCTTATTTACCCGGTCCGTCTGAAGGGTAGCATCATCCTCAGCGAATTTCAGACTTTCTCCCGACTCGCGTAAAGAGGCTTCCGCC
>Ga0187854_10001310_pt1 | contig 24877 bp, 17 predicted proteins | sample June2016WEW_6_15_FD_132445 | JGI IMG/M metagenome (GOLD analysis project Ga0187854, IMG submission 132445) | Peatland microbial communities from SPRUCE experiment site at the Marcell Experimental Forest, Minnesota, USA - June2016WEW_6_150 | ecosystem: Environmental > Terrestrial > Soil >...
GCGTTGATAAATAAATCACCATTGCCATATTGATCAAAATAGATATCGCTGGCAAAGGAAGAGTCGCCAACCACAACCACCCGACCGTTTGAAGTGGAGTTTTCTGCCGCAGCCGCAACGGTCAAAGGGCCAGCGAAGTCGGTTTTTGCATCATAAGAGACTTGATTATTTTGCAAGGCGGTAAAGTCGGTCTCGCCCCAGGAGGTGTTTATGGTCGTAACCAACGCAGTCGTTTGCACATTCTGAATATTGGTATTCAGAGAAAGGCTGCAAGCGGTTGGAAAGAATGAAACCATGTTTTGGCTTTGTAACTTATCAGTGATCGGGTGGGTACCGTAAGCATTTTCCACCGCAACAATAATCTGGCTTGAACTCGGATCTATCACAAGATCATTCTCGATAGTAATTCCCCAAGTGGTTGTCAAATAATTAAGTAAGGGGTCAGCCGGTTTGCCCGCATTCGAAGCCAAGGAGGAGTCTTCCATGACAATAAGGGAGCCTCCTTTGGCGACATAGGCGCCAAGAAGAGACATCTCCTGGCTAGAAATCGGTTGGGTAGGTCCGTCAATGATTATTGAAAGTGCGTCTGGTGGAATTTTATTTTCAGCAAGGAGGTTGAGGGATTTGACTGTGTAATTCTTCGATTCAAGTACCGTGCGTGCGCGCGTGTAGGCCTTATCGGCAGGGTTTTGTATGTCGCGTTCACCATGCCCAGCGAGGAAATAAACAACCCGCGAACCAGGGTTCATGAGCCGCACCAAAGCGTTGGCGAAATCCTGTTCAGTGGGACTGGTGAGCACTTCCTGTCGACCTTGTAATAACAAAACAACCGATCCATCCTGAGTAATTTTATATTGTTGCGCCTTAGCGGGATTGGCTTCGGGGTCGACGAATTCATAGCTGAACTTGCCATTGCTACTGGCTTTTAGTTTGGTGAAAAGATCCAAAGTGGTGGTATTCGAAGTACGTGAAGTATAAAAACCGATCGCCTGAACCGGGGCCGGGAGCTTTTTTAGTGTGTCAATCGTCTCAGGAGCCAGAGTGTTTTGTTTCCCTTCCGTCCAATCCCACTGGATGGGATTTTGATAAGCAATAGCATTGATCACTACCAGTATAAGGATAAAGGCAACCAACATGATGATGGCATTGCTGCCGTGGCGGGCTTGCCTGCCTGTAAGAAATTCCCTTATTCGTTGCGGATCAAGCAAGGCATAAAGTGCCGGGCCAACAACTGCCACTCCGATGCTTATCCAAAGAATCAGGTTAATGATTTTTTGATCAGGAGGTGCATATAACCCAATAAAGACGAGAAGCTTCACGATAAGTGTGATTATGGCCACCAGAACAGCAAGTCCGGAGAGCCACAACCCGGCAGGCGCAACCTGCTTTAAAGATAATTTCTTAGAGGAATTCGATTTCTTTGCCATTATTTCCACCTTCGGATTTCAACCGCAACCGTGCCCAGGAAGAGACCAAGCCCGGTTAAACTTAGATAATAAACAATATCAGAGAGCGCTACCGTACCAGCTTGCATTGATGAAAAATGGGTACTCATGCTTAAATAGTCAAATATGCCGCCACTACCTTGCATCACAACGGCCGGCCACCCGATGACAACCCAAAGGAAAAATAGCACAGCAAGTGTCGCAAAAAAAGCTGCGAATTGGTTATTAAAGAAGGAAGAAATTGCTGTACCAAGTGCCAAAAATGCTGCGGACACTAGTGTAATGGCCAGGTAATTTGCCATCATCAGGCCTTGATCTATGCCTGGCGTGACCAAGCCGTTCAGCACGATCGGGTAAATAAAAGTGATTAATATAATCAGAAAAACAAAGAGGAACGAGCCCAACCATTTACCGACAACCAGTTCCCATTCATGAATGGGGGCGGTGAGGAGTAATTCAAGAGTTCCATTGCGATGTTCTTCAGCCATCAGTCGCATGGACAATGCCGGAACCGCAAAAAGAAGCAGAAATGCCATCAGCCCGACAACCAAATCGGGACCGGGTGCGGTTGTAGAGCCGGTGGTAAAAGCGGCCTGGCCAGCTAGATAAATTGACAATACAAAATAGATGCCTGTAATAAGGAAAATGAGTAGACCTATGATATATGCAATCGGACTGGCAAAATACAACCGAATTTCACGACGTGCGATTGTCCAAACGTTGCGCATCTTTACTACTCCTTATTTAGTAGACGCGTCATCACGCGTCAACTCCAGGAAAATCTCTTCCAGACTTAACCCGACCGGACTAAGTTCGAGTAAATCGAAGCCGGAATTAATAACTGTTTTGGCGACCTCTGGACGCACATCCACGCCTGGAGCAAACTGAAACTCCACTGCGCCATCAGGACGGATTTTGGCATCCTGCACACCATTGATTTTGGAAATCAATGGCATAAGTTCTTCAGCGTCGCCTTTAATCCGCAAGATCGAGCGTTCTGCACCCACAAGCCGGGCTTGCAGGTTCTCGGGTGTGTCTTCAGCAACAATGCGACCCTTATTGATAATGAGGACACGATCGCACAATTGCTGTGCCTCAGAGAGAATATGGGTTGATAGGAGAACAGTACGTTCCTTCCCAATTTCCCTGATAATTCCGCGGACTTCGACTACCTGGGCCGGGTCAAGACCAATGGTTGGCTCATCCAGGATCAGTACCTCAGGCTTATGCAATAAGGCTTGAGCCAAGCCGACCCGCTGGCGCATGCCTTTGGAAAGGTTGGAGATGTAGCCTTCGGCGCGCTGTTCCATCTGAACCATCTCCAGCGCGTTGTCAACCATTTCATCGCCGTTGGGCAAGTGCCGTAAATCGGCCATGAATTTCAAATAATCGAATACGGTCATATCGGAATAAAGTGGAACTGTTTCAGGCAGGTAACCCACCCGGCGACGGACCTCGATGGATTCTTCCACCACATCGAAACCGGCAATTTGGGCTGAACCGAAAGTGGGGGGCATATAACCGGCCAGGATGCGCATCGTCGTGGTTTTACCGGCGCCGTTGGGGCCCAGGAATCCGACCACCTCGCCTTGTTTGGCTTCGAAGGTCAAATTGTCTATCGCCCTTCTTGCACCATAATCTTTTGTGAGATTGGTAGTGCGAATCATTCTTTCTCCTTGTAGTGTAAAATAAATTAATGCGTAATAAAAGGCACAGCGGCCATTGATGAGCAGCGGTGCCAAGGAGTGATTGAGAAGTAACCGAGAAAACTATACAATGAATCGAGATATCATGTCAATAGGTTTTAAGTTCTCTAATGAAACCCTAATGCGACAGAGGAAATCAATCATTTTGCTGGAATATAAATTGCGAAACATTTTTATAAGGTGGTAAAATAGCGCAGAATTTTGTTGGTTAACTTTTTCACAAAGCTATCAAAATTTTTTCTAATTGGAGGTGACATGAATATCCTTTGGCTGGGCAGTCGGACGGGTTTAAGTAACTTTGAACAGATTGCCATCGTTTTCGTTCTGGTTGCCGCATTCATCAGTCTGGGGTACGCCTGGTTGTTGCGTGGCATCGTGCTCAAGAAGGACAAGGGCACGGAAAAAATGCAGGAAATTTGGAATGCCATCCGAATTGGCGCCAACAGCTACCTTACTCGCCAGCTCAAGACCATCCTTCCGCTGATTGGCATCCTTACCCTGGTAATGTTCTTCAGCGTGTATGTTGTTCCTCCAAGCTCGGAAGCCACTGTTGAATTCAAAGCGTTCAGCCCACAAGGAATTGTTCTTATCGTGGCTATCGGTCGAACCATCGCTTTCATCATGGGGGCGTCCTTTTCATTGATGGTCGGCCAGTTGGGCATGCGCATGGCGGTGCAGGCGAACATTCGTGTAGCTTCTGCATCCCGCCGTGGATTCAATGAAGCCCTTTCCATTGCGTATTATGCCGGTACCATCACAGGCATGCTGACCGATGGCCTCGGTCTGCTCGGTGGAACCTTGATTTTTATTGTCTTCGGTAAAGCAGCACCGGATGCCCTGCTTGGCTTCGGATTCGGTGGCACGCTCCTGGCATTGTTCATGCGCGTGGGCGGTGGTATCTATACCAAAGCAGCCGATGTGGGTGCGGACCTGGTTGGAAAAGTTGAAAAGGATATCCCGGAAGACGATCCTCGCAATGCGGCTGTCATCGCTGACCTGGTCGGGGATAATGTCGGTGACTGTGCAGGTATGGCGGCGGATATTTTTGAGTCCTATGAGACAACCATTGTTTCAGGCCTGATCCTTGGCCTTATTCTGTACAGCTTACCCCCTCATCATTTATATTGGATTGTGTACCCGTTAATCATCAGGGCAATTGGTGTGATTAGTTCCATGCTGGGAACGTTCACTGTACCGATTTGGGAGAAATTTCCAATCAAGTTCCTGCAGGCGCACGATGCGGAAGAATCCATGTTTCGCTCGTATGAGGTCTCCAGCATCTTCACTGTTACGCTGTCAATATTCCTGGCATGGCTTTACGCAGGAGACTTGCGCCTGGCTGCCCTTACCGCGATCGGTGTGGGGCTGGCGGTCGCGTTCAATCCATTGACATCATACTTCACTTCCACAAAGAAGGCGCCGGTTAAGGAGATCGTCAAATCGACCACCACTGGTGCGGCTACCACGATACTTTCTGGCCTTTCGGTCGGCATGGAATCCAGTGTATGGGCGCTCTGCGTTATCGTAGTCGCCTTTATTCTTGGTCTTTTGCTGTTTGGTCATGATGGGCCTAATTACGTTCTCTATGCCATTGCAATGATCGGTATCGGAATGCTCAGCCATACTGGTAACAACGTTGCCATGGACTCGTATGGCCCGATCTCTGACAATGCCAATGGCATTGGCGAAATGGCCTGGCATGACATGGAAGATGAAGAGACCAAGAAGGCCCGACAGATCATGGCCGACCTGGATGCAGTCGGAAACACTACCAAAGCCATCACCAAAGGTGTTGCAATTGCCTCAGCCGTAATTGCTGCAGTCAGTCTGTTTGGATCCTATATCGCAGACGTGGGTGTGGTGCAGAAGCAGTTGGGCATGCCGGTGATGGATGCGATCCGCGTTTCTGATACCAAAGTGTTCATCGGCATGCTCCTGGGAGGCGCGTTGCCCTGGTTGTTCTCCTCGCTTTCCATCCGGGCAGTCAGCCGCGCGGCTGGTAGAATCGTCGAAGAGGTCCGCCGGCAATTCAAGATTCCCGGCATCATGGAAGGCACCAAAAAACCCGATTATGCCGAGGTGGTAGGTATTTCGACCGCTTCCGCCCAGAAAGAACTCGTTCCGCTGGCGACTATCGCAGTCTTGATGCCTCTTTTTATCGGCCTAGTTCTGCAGGTGGAAGCCCTGGGCGGTTTCCTGGCGGGCATCATTGTCTCCGGTCAATTGCTGGCAGTATTCATGTCCAATGCCGGTGGGGCCTGGGACAATTCCAAGAAATCCATTGAAGATGAGCCGCGGAATCTAGTAGCCAACACCGGCAAAGGTTCCGAACGTCACAAGGCGAGCGTGGTAGGGGATACTGTGGGTGATCCCATGAAGGATACCGCCGGTCCAGCCCTCAACCCGATGATCAAGGTTGCCAACCTGGTAAGTCTGCTGTTCGCTCCGATCATTGTCAAGTACCCGATCCAGAATGCAGATGGGTCGATCAATTTTGTTGTCATAGCTATTGCTGTGATTCTTCTGGCTGGTACGATCTGGGCCATTGCCCGTTCCAAGGCTCCAGCAGCTGAATTGAAGGCTGAAAAAGCATAAAAGCTAGTGTTATAAGCAAATAATTAAAAACCTCTTACGTGTGAGTGAGAGGTTTTTGATTGAATGGATGTTGCGCGTAGCCATTATAATCATGTGATTCTATTTCTTTTCATCCAGAAAGAGTCGTTGCCATTCATATAATTTATTGAGCGCCTCAATGGGTGATAGCGAATTCATGTCCAGCTTTCCCAATTCTTCTATCAAAGGGTTGGTCTCGGGAAATAAGGCCACCTGTTGGGCTGCTTGCGGGTTGATCCGGATAGCCTGCCCGGAGGATTTCTCAAGTTCTTGCATAATTTCGGTCGCCCGCAGAACAACCGTGCGTGGTAGACCTGCCAGCTGGGCTACATGGATGCCATAGGATCGATCTGCACCGCCGGGGATGATCTTGTGCAGGAAGACAACATTCCCATCCGCTTCCGTAACGGCAACGTTGTAATTGCGCACTCCAGGAAGTAAGTCCGCCAATTGAGTTAGTTCGTGGTAATGAGTCGCAAAAAGTGTCTTTGCATGAAGTTGTGGGTGATTATGAATATATTCGACAACCGCCCATGCGATGGATACTCCATCGTAGGTGCTGGTGCCACGTCCGATTTCATCCAGGATGAGCAAGCTTCGCGACGTGGCATGGTGGAGAATGTTGGCCACTTCAATCATTTCCACCATAAATGTGGATTGTCCAGCATGAATTTCATCCTGAGCACCGATCCGCGTAAAAATGCGATCCACCAGCCCAATAATTGCAGAGGTTGCCGGGACGAAAGAACCCATTTGTGCCATCAGGGTAATCAAAGCGGCCTGCCGCAGGTATGTTGACTTACCTGACATATTCGGACCAGTAATAATCCGGATTACTTCCCCTTGTTCGAAGGTGATGTCATTCGGCACATAGCGCTCGCCATGCAGCATTTGTTCCACCACCGGGTGGCGGCCATCGCGGATGTCAAGCCCATTGTCTTCACGAACCTCGGGACGAATATAGCTTCCCAGGGCAGCCGCTTCAGCCAGGGCGGAAAGAACGTCCAATTCTGCAATTGCACGCGCGGTGTCTAGTAACCGTCGGGCAGATTTCATCAATTCTGAACAAACCTCGCGGAAAAGACGTAATTCGATCTCGCGTATACGTTCCTCGGCGTTCAGGATGAGTGTCTCATATTCTTTCATTTCCGGGGTTATGTAGCGTTCGGCGTTAACCAATGTTTGCTTTCGGATATATTCAGACGGGGCATTGGCAGCCTGTCCATGAGAGATTTCAATGTAATATCCGAAAACCTTGTTATAACCAACCTTAAGAGTCTTAATACCGGTGCGCTGGCGTTCAGCTGGTTCAAGATTATTGATCCACTCCCTAGCATGACTAGAGGCTTCGATGACGCCATCCAGTTCAGACGAAAAACCAGGGCGAATGACACCTGTATTCTGTAAAGTTGCCGGCGGGTCATCATCGATAGAGGAGTGCAGCAGATACAATACATCAGTGCAGTTATCGAAAGCGGGCAAGAAGGAAGGTGAAGGAAGAAATTCCTTGAGCCCTGCCTGGCTCCCTTTTATTGCCTGCCCTACTTTTGGCAGACTTAACAAAGTTCCCCGCATTGCAACCAGATCGCGCGGTTGGGCGTGACCAGAAAGGATGCGATTCGTCAGCCGTTCCAGGTCGGACAAAGGCTTAAGCGCAGTCCGCAGCTCAGCCCGGAGCATGGAATGGGAGACAAAATACCCCACACCATCCTGTCTTCTGCGGATGCGATCAAGCTCAAGCAACGGCTGGCTGACCCACTGGCGGATACTTCGTTTTCCCATGGGAGTGGCGGTCTGGTCAAGCACACCCAGCAAGGAACCCTTGATTTCGCCACGTAATGTTTCCGTTAACTCAAGATTGCGGCGGGTAGCGGCATCAAGAGTCATAAATTCGCTTAAGCTATATAAACGTAATCCTGAGAGCAAAGCGAGAGCCGCTTCTTCGGTCTCCTTGATATATTGTATGATTCCACCAGCTGCGCGGATTGCCAGTGACTTACCCTGCAAACCAAACCCTTCTAGGGAAGAAACGCCGAAATGTGAAAGCAAGGTTTCCTGGCATTTTCCAAGCTCGAAGCGCCAAGCGGGCCAAGCAGTCAGGTGACCGGGGATGCCGTTGGGGAGGATAAAGTTGTCAGGGTGGATGATTTCTGCAGGTCGAAGCCGCGTTAATTCAGCACGGATAGGTCCAAAGTCCTGACTTGATGAGGCAGCCGAAGAACCTGAAGGAGCATCAAGTTCGGTAACAGCGAACTCGCCGGTGGAAATGTCAACATAGGCAATACCGGCACGGCCATCCTGCATGATGATCGAAGCCAGATAGTTGTTGGAATCAACCGGGAGGAGGCCCGCCTCGATGATCGTTCCCGGTGTTACCACTCGAACGACTTTACGAGGAAATATGCCTTTGGAAGGTTGGTCGCCGATCTGCTCGCAGATGGCAACATGATAGCCTTTGTCAATGAGGCGTGCAAGGTAATTCTCTATGGCGTGGTAAGGGATACCTGCCAGTGGGGCACGTAGACCATTGCCGATAGGACGGGATGTCAAAACAAGATCCAGTTCACGCGATGCAATTTCGGCATCCTGGTCGAATGTTTCATAAAAATCGCCGAGGCGGAAAAGTAGAAGCGTATCAGGATATTGTCTTTTTATTTCCAAGTATTGCTGGCGGATGGGAGTAACATCGTCGGTCATTTACCTATTTTACTTCTTCTTCCCAAGAATCGCATTTAATTCCCAATTAACCACATGACTGGGTCATATGGAATACCCATGATAAAGGGAGATTTGGAACACCTTCATTTTCCATGTCCAATCCGGTGATTTCCAGGGATACTCATGATTATTACAGTCACAATTTTTAACTTTTGGTATAATGAAACCACTATACTCTTTCGGAATGGAGGCTCAAATGGCAAGTGTAACGTACGATCATATTACCAAAGAATTCGGAGAAGTCGTGGCAGTCAACGATTTAAATCTGTCCATCGACGACAAGGAATTCATCGTTCTCGTAGGTCCCTCGGGCTGCGGGAAAACCACTGCTTTACGCATGCTGGCAGGGTTGGAAGAAATCACCAAAGGTGAAGTCAAGATCGGTGATCGCATCGTCAATGATGTACCACCGAAGGATCGTGACATTGCGATGGTGTTCCAATCTTACGCTCTATATCCGCATATGACGGTGTACGACAACATGGCCTTTGGCCTCAAGTTGCGCAAGACACCCAAGCAGGATATCAAACGGCGCGTACAGGAAGCGGCTGAAATTCTGGGCATTCAGGACATGCTCGCCCGCAAACCCCGCCAACTCTCGGGTGGCCAGCGGCAACGCGTGGCGCTTGGGCGTGCTATTGTTCGAGAGCCGAAAGTCTTCCTTTTCGATGAACCACTTTCCAACCTGGATGCCAAATTAAGGATTGCGATGCGTTCTGAGATTACCAAGCTTCACCAGCGCCTGTCAACTACGTTCATTTATGTAACCCATGACCAGACGGAAGCCATGACCATGGCATCCCGGATAGCCGTTATCAACAAGGGTGTTCTCCAGCAGTTGGATACTCCTCAGGCCCTTTACGATCGACCAGACAATATGTTTGTGGCTGGCTTTATGGGCGCCCCAGCGATGAATTTCTTCAAGGCCAAAATCCACCAGGACGGCAGCCGCTTGATGATCGAAGGCGGCGCATTCAAAGTACCGGTTGTGGCCGACAAGAAGGCTTACCATGACTTTGTCGAAAAGTCGATCGTGATGGGCATTCGCCCGGAAGATGTTCATAACCCGGCATTTATTCCTTCGGGCATTCATGCGGCTTCCATTGAAGCCAAAGTGGATGTGACCGAACTGATGGGCAATGAAATCAACCTTTACCTGCTGGCGGGCCAGGATAACATAGTCGCCCGGGTTGACCCGCGCACCGATTTTCGCATGGGTGACAAGGTACAGGTGGCTTTCGATATGGACAAAATCCATCTGTTCGATCCTGATACAGAGAAAGCCATCCGATAATCTCATTATGCAAGGAGACCGCCAGGGTGCATCAGCTCTGGCGGTTTATCATGTATATTCAAGGTGAAACATGGAAAGAAAATACACACTTGTACTTTTACGACATGGTCAGAGCGATTGGAATCTCGAAAATCGTTTTACCGGCTGGACGGATGTTGGACTATCTGAGCAAGGCATGGCAGAGGCCCATACTGCCGGTCAATTATTACGTGACAATAAATATACTTTTGATCTGGCTTACACCTCGGTTTTGAGACGCGCCATCCAAACGCTTTGGATTGTCCTCCAGGAAATGAGTCTGGAGTGGATTCCCGTCAGCAATGCCTGGCAATTGAATGAACGCCATTATGGCGCATTGCAAGGTTTAAACAAAGCTGAGACTGCCAAAGAATATGGCGAAGCGCAGGTTAAATTATGGAGACGATCCTACGATGTACCGCCTCCTGCTCTGGAATGGGAAGACCCGCGTCATCCACATTTTGAGGCACGTTATGCCGGCTTGAGTAAATCACAATTACCAGCCACTGAGTCCCTTAAAATTACTTTGGAGCGTGTTTTACCGTTCTGGCATAGCACGATCGCTCCGATAATAAAGTCTGGAAAACCCTTATTGATCGCTGCACATGGCAACAGTCTGCGGGCGATGGTTAAATACCTGGATAAAATCTCCGATGAGGAAATTCCAGAACTCAATATTCCGACCGGCATCCCGTTAGTATATGAACTCGATGCAGACCTCAAGCCGGTCACTCATTATTATCTTGCCGATGAGGAAACCGTCCGGAAGGCAGCCGAGGCAGTGGCTGCCCAAGGTAAAGTAACGTAACATAAAACTGACGCTGATGAAGCGTCAGTTTTCTTTCATTTGATCCAGTACCAACGAAATTGCCAAGGATTATTAATTCCTTTTTCGCCCAAGTACGGCAATCAATCCAGCCAGAATAAGAGCGGCTACGACTATCGCTGTCACGGCACCACCCGCAGCTGAGACAGGCAGGCCGGGCGAGGGGGTAGATGTAGGGGGAAGATTGGTTGCCGTGGGAGTAGGTGTGGAAGTGGGCCAGGGTGTCATGGTGGGTGGAATGGTGGGAGTGGAGGTGGGCTGGGTCGGTGTAAGGGTGTAAGCCGCCCGGATGGTAATCTTCTCGTTCACAAAAATCGTAGATGTGAGCGTCAGGTTATTCAAGGAAAGTATATCTGCGAGGGGAACATTGTATGCCATACTGAGTGATCCGAGCGTCTCACCGGGCTGTACAATGTGTACTATTGAACCGTCAGCGTTGGGTGTGTTCGGAACAATCGTGGGGGTGCTTGGGTTGAGAGGTGCAGGTGGCGTGTATGCAACCGGCTTTCCACCAGTAGAAAGAGCTTCAACCAGTACAAAATAAGAGGTGTTGCCCGATGTAGCCACCCCTGCACCGACATCCGCAAAAGAGGTACTGACGAGCATGGAATGATGGTAGGGATCGTTGTTCCACCAGGTTACAGCGACGGACGGACCAATTCCAACACCTCCATATAGAAGCTCAGCTATAAAACCCCCCTCAGATAAATCCCCGGCGAGCAGATAGCCGGCTGCCAATGCGCGCTGATAAGGGCGTGTCCCGCCCGGGCCGGTGTCGGTCTGAGAGCCGATTGAGAGTTCATAAGCGGCCTGCTGTTGGGCGATAGAATTCAGAATAGAGTTTGTTTGGAGAGTGTTTAACCCATTGGATGAGCGGATAGCGTTCACTCCGGCGATAAGGTCGGATGCATCGGAAAAGACTGGAGCGTATGCAGACGACCCCGCCCGTGCTGCCTGGGGCTGGGTAGATAGTGCCAGGATAAACGTCAATATCCAAATTACCTTGAGAAGTTTATGCATGTTGCTATTATAATGGCTGGATACTCTTTTAGCCATCAGGCTGGATTTATACTATGATAGAGGGATGGGATTAAATTGTCCGATTGAATACTTCTGATGGGTTTATTACGTAGTTACAAATATGGATATTCTATTTTTCTCCCATTTGCTAAATGGGCTATTGATGGTTGCCATGCCGGTTGGATTGGCAATCTATCTTGCAGGCCGTTGGAAGTTGGGCGGGCGGATCTGGTGGATCGGTACAGCCAGCTTCATTCTGTCGAAGATAGGACATATCCCATTCAATTGGGTTGCCGGAAAGATTCTAAACCAGACAGATTTGGTCGCTTAGCCCCCGACATCCCAGTTGGTATTTAATGCCGTATTTCTGGGTCTCAGCGCAGGTATATTCGAAGAGGGGGCACGTTACCTGGTATTGCGGTGGTGGGCGAAAGATGTACGATCGTGGCGAAAGGGGGTATTTTTTGGGGCCGGGCATGGCGGGGCGGAAGCAATAATTCTAGGTGCGATTACATTGTATGCCTTTCTACAGCTAACTGCGTTTAAAAATGCCGATCGATCCAAACTCTTCCCGGCAAACCAGCTTGCCCTTGCCCAGCGTCAGTTGCAGACTTACTGGTCGATGACTTGGTACGCGTCCATGCTGGGCGCATTGGAACGTTTATTTACAATCCCTTGCCAGATTGCCATGGCTGTGATGGTGATCCAGGTTTTTGTTCGTAAAAATATCGGCTGGCTGTTTGTTGCCATCAGTTACCATGCATTGCTGGATGGTATGGCGGTAGTTGGACAAAAATATATCACCCCATTAGGTTTGGAAGGAGTAATAGGCATTTTTGCCATTTTGAGTGCAGCCATCATTTTTCCTTTTGCACCAGCCCGAACCCCCCGAGGTCATAATCCCGGCCGCACCTGCAGCGGTTGTTCCTCCGCTTGAACCAATTCAGGAGACTTCAGAAAACATGGAAAAAACGAGGTACCAATAAATATGATCCACGTCGAGAATTTGACGAAACGTTTTAGTGAAACCCTGGCTGTAGATAACCTCACGCTGGATGTGGCTGATGGGGAAGTTTTCGGTTTCCTGGGGCCGAACGGTGCAGGGAAGACCACCACTGTCCGCATGTTAACCAGCCTGATAGGTCCAACCAGCGGCACGGCAACAGTGGGGGGGTTCGAGGTTGGGAAAGAGGATACAAACATCCGGAGGACAGTCGGCGTGTTGACCGAAACGCCTGGAATGTATGAAAACCTGTCTGCAGAATACAACCTGCGCATCTTCGCGGAACTATACGAGGTCAAAGATGTGCACGGGCAGATCGAAAAGTATCTCAAGATGCTTGGCTTGTGGGAACGCCGCTTTGACGCGGCCGGGACTTTTTCCAAGGGAATGAAACAAAAGCTGGCGATTGCGCGTGCGCTGCTGCACGAACCGCGGATCCTGTTTTTGGACGAGCCAACAACTGGATTGGATCCAGAGAGTGCCCATCTCGTGCGCGACTTCATTGCCGAACTGAAAAAAGAAGGCCGTACAATCTTTCTTTGCACACACAACTTGGACGAAGCCGACCACTTGTGCGACCGGGTAGGCGTTTTCAAGACCCACCTGTTGGGGGTGGATACACCCACCAAGCTGCGCGCCTCCGTGTTCGGGCGGAAGGTGATTTTCTACCTGCGCACCGCCGACGAATTTCTTGCAGATGATATACGCAAGCTGCCATTTGTGTGTGAAGTGAAAGTTATTGAAAACAAACTGGTAGTGACCATGGATGAGCCCGAATCTCGAAATCCGGAGGTTGTGCGGTCATTGGTCAAAGCAGGTGCAGACATCCAGTTTGTCGGCGAGTTACGCCATTCGTTGGAGGATGTTTACCTCCAACTTGTAAAGGGTGCCTGAGGAACATATGAATAAAATTAGAACCATCATTTGGAAAGAATGGGCGGAAGTATTCAGGAACCGTTTGGTGATTTTTACCGTGGTCTTCCTGCCACTCCTGATGACGGCCATCCCTTTGGGAATTCTTTTCAGCACACGTGGTACGGCTTCAGCAACCGGTAATGCAATGAACAGCCAATTACCTTCTGGAATGAGCCAGTCCATGTGTCCAAATGGTTTGAGCGAGTCGGATTGCTTTCAGGTATTCATGGTCAGTGAATTCATGATGCTGTTCATGCTTATTCCTGTAGCGATCCCGGCGACCATCGCGGCCTATTCGATTGTTGGAGAAAAGGTCACCCGTAGTCTGGAGCCACTCTTAGCAACCCCCATCACAACTTTGGAATTGCTGGTGGGGAAGTGCCTGGCCGCGGTCATCCCGGCGGTCCTGGCGACATATGCGGCGTTCGGAATTTTTGCACTTGGCACTTGGATAATCGTTGCCAATAAAATGCTTTTAGTGGCTCTATTGGATGTCCGCTGGTTAATTGCCATATTTATCGTTGGCCCTTTGTTAGCGCTCCTGGCGGTGACCTTTTCACTGATGATTTCATCGCGTGTAAATGATCCGCGCGTGGCGGAACAGATCTCGATGATCATTATCCTGCCAGTCCTTGGAGGTTTTTTTGGTCAGGTGGCTGGCCTATTCGTTTTAAACAAGGAAATTATTTCGGTAGTCGCCATTGTCATGCTGGCCCTGGACGTTCTGATGGTCTACCTGGCGACACGAGTTTTTCAGCGCGAACAAATCCTGACGAGATGGAAGTGAACCAATGAAAGAAATTCGATTTGCATGCCTGGCCGCAGTCCTGGTGACTCTATTTTTAGTCTTTTCCGCGAACGCCCAGGCGAGCCAAATAACCATTCAGATTTCTCGCGATTGGGGTTACGGTGGCCTTAATGGTGATATCGAGGGGCTATTTTCGATGCACGTGAGCGGGCCAGCAGACCTTCGACGGGTCGACTTCTTTATTGATGATTCGCAGATAGGGGAGGCGGTCCAGGCACCATTCAACCTTCAGTTCAATACCGATAATTGTCCGCTCGGTATTCACCATCTTTACGCGATTGGATATTCCACTAGCAAGCAGGAGTACAGTTCGAATGTGATAAGCGGGAATTTCGGTCCCAAACAATCCACCCTGAAATTGGTTCTTCCGATACTCGGCATTGTTGTAGTGGCCATACTACTATCGGCGTTCGTTCCGATCCTTGCCAACCGTGGCAAGCGCGCCAGTATTCGCTTTGGGGCAGAACGGAAGTATGGCGTTGGCGGCGGAGGAATTTGTCCCAAGTGCCATCGTCCCTTCGCCCTGCCTTTGGTCAGCGCTCACGTAGGATTTTCCAAACTGGCGGTCTGTCCATTCTGCGACAAATGGAGCCTGGTGAGAGTTGAGTCGATTAATAGATTACGTGAGGCTGAGAAGGCCGAAATGGAATTGGCAAAACCCGAAAATATACCTGAGGTTTCCGATGAGGAAGAGCTCCGCAAGGAGATAGACGATTCAAAGTATCAGGGTTCATAAGATAAAAATTCCCCGCTCGAAATACCTGAGCGGGGAATTCCTTATAACTATTTATTAACCCGCGTAAGCGGATTCAAGAATTGCCAGTAATTCAGTATCTGTCAGGCTCACCGGGTTGCCTTTCATGCTATTAGCTTTCTGTGATTGTGCAACTACCGCCAAGAAATCGTCTGGATTTAATCCATACCCTTTCAGGGGCTTAATATCCAGAGAGAAGCATAATTGCCGTACCCAATCCGCGCCAGCTTCCGCGCTGGCTGTTGCATCTCCGGTCAGCAGACGAGCCACTTCTGTGTATCGTGCAATGGCTGGAGAGGCAGGCAGGCGGGTGCGCAACGCATGCGAATTGGTTTCCATGACCAGTGGCAGCAGGCGGGCACACACAGCTCCGTGCGGGGCGTGGGAATAACCACCAATTGGATTGGCCATGCCATGCACTGCGCCCAAGCGGGCATTCGCAAGCGCCAATCCGCCGAACAGACTTGCCAAAGCCATATCCTCCCGGGCGCTGGCATCCTGGCCATTCTTACAAGCTATGTGTAATGATCGGGCTGCCCTGACGATTCCATCCCGGCAAATTGTGTCTGTCAAAGGAGTGGGGGAGTTACAAACGAACGGTTCAATGAGTTGTGTCAGAGCATCCAAGCCCGTCGATGCCGTGACGGAAGGTGGAAGGCTGTAAGCCAATTCGGGGTCAATCACTGCGACACGAGGCAGCAAATAAGGACTGCGTAGACTGACTTTGATACGTTTTTCCGGTAAGAAGATAACTGCGTTGCGAGTCACCTCGGATCCGGTACCTGCGGTAGTAGGAATGGCAATGAACGGGGCAGACGGGTTCTGCAACGGTGGCCCTGAACCAACAACCTCCAAGAACGAGAGCGGGTCGCCGGAGTTCTGTACGAGGGCGGCGATGGCTTTCCCGGTATCCAGAGCGGATCCGCCGCCAAAACTGATCACGACCTGGCTGTCGGCTGCTTGCATATTGCGTGTAGCCAATATAATAGAAGCCAAATCAGGCTCTTTCTTTACCAGGTAGATCTCAACAAATAATCCTAATGATATAATGTCTTCCCGAAGGGTCTTACTGCGTTCGAACGAATCAGTAACGAAGAAGATACGTTGTCCTAGCGAGGCAGCCAGAGCCGGGACTTCGGCAATCAGCCCTGGTCCAAACAGAATTCGATTCGAGGTGGCAAATTCAAAGCGCATTTACCAGCCCATGTCAGAAGGGAAGATATTTTCATAAACTGTGCGAGAACGAGGCTCTGCCAGCATTGGCTCAGCCAGTTCACGCCATTTATTGTAGTGCGAAGTTTCTTTATGTTTCGCCGAGTCAGCTTGTGTACGATAAACTTCGATCAACTCGAAGTGGGTGGGATCATCAGCTTGCTGGATCAAATCAAACCGTGCAATCCCAGGCTCTTGAAGGCTGTTACGGGCGTTCTCAGTTGAAATAGATTTAAATTCTTCCACGAACTCTGGTTTCACCCGGATGTAAACATGAATGATATACACCGATCATTCCTTTGGCAAGAATTATTTATGAAGATTCCTGGCAGCCACAAAACTCAATCCTGCCTCGGTGAGGTCTTTGGCAGTATGGTTACAAGCTTCCACTTTATCCATAAAATTGGCTTGCATGGCATCCCAATCGCCAGATTCAAGCACTTCCTTCTTTTCGCGAAAATAATCCAGAATATCGGACGCGTGCGTGCGGGTCTGCTCAACGATTGGATCTCCACCTTCGTGCTTTGCGGAAATGTTGGCTACATGGTCTGCAATTTCAACCAGTTCGGAACGACGGTCATAGGGTTGAAGAACGATGCTTTTCCAAGTTTCAGTAATGTGGTGCTCGAAGCGGACCACGTCTTCGAAACCAAACGCTTTGCGGAATTGCGCAGTCAGTTCCATCGTCTGGTTGTTGATCGAATTAGACCAGTTGAAACCAATCAGTGGTGATGAACCGTCGTCCCGGCTGAAAAGTTTAGCCGCGGCCAGGATCCAGAGGGCATGATAGGGGTTGTCAGACCCGAAAAAAACTGAGATCTTGAACTGGATGTCCACGCCCAGGCGATAAAGCAAGAAACCTAGCAGGATTGTCCCGGCATTGAAATTCAGGACATGCTGAACACCGAAATTTGTATAGTAATACAGGAACTCGTCCAACCACATGAGAGCATGATCGTTAGGCTCACCGATCCCACCAAAGTAGCCTGTAATGGTAGCCGGACCACCCAGGTGTGGATTGGATCCATCCGTTCCTTTTGTGTCGAGGGTTTCGACAAAGGAGGAACCGATAATATCCAATGCAGCAACGATGGCAGGAAGATCTCCATCCGCTTCGGATTCTTTCATATTCCGGACGGCTATGAACCTTCCTGGAATGAGGCTGCCTGCATGAATGGCGCGTTCGCACATAGGACGAATCCAGGGAAAATATTGCAATGCTGAGACTTCCAGTGTGACTGGTGACTCCTCATTAAAGCGCATATTCTTTATTTTTTTACCCAGAAGATGTTCCCGGAAAGACGCCACTGATGTGAAGGTACCGCGATCACGTTGATCTATTATCCATTCCAGATCCTTGATGTATCCCGGATTCCTGTCCTTTACTAATTTAAATAAATTTGGTAATTGCCTGGATTTAATGTGTTTCCGGTTGATTTCTTCCGGAGTGCCATATTTGGTGACCACTTTAAGGAAGTCATTGATCACTTGCTCATTAGGATCGAGCAAGACCGCGTTGATGGCAGCCAGACGGTCAGATGGGATCTTAAGCAGATTACGCAAGTCTTTTTCCATGTATGCCTCCGGGGTTTAGGAATGAGTAATAAGGGTCTATAAATCCATCCAACTGGGAAGACTGCGATTAGAGACTAAATGTTCCATTAATCTTCTTAAGCAGTATAGAACAATGAGCGTGGCAGGGCAAGTGATGAAAGGCACTTGCAGAGAGCAGAAAAATCCCGCCGGGGGTACCCAGCGGGAGGATGTGCATCGGCTTTTCGGCAGCTTTGGATTAATCCAGTAATTTCTTTAATTCTTCGAATTCTTCATCCGGCATTCCGAACCAGTTCTCTGGCTGTGGGAAGCGCTTATCGATGACCTCATCATGATAGGATTTCAATCCATTAAGTATGACCTCACCGGCGTTACCAAATACCTTGGCCATCTTCGGTTTGAATTTAGGGTAAAGACCAAACATATCATGATAGATAAGCAGTTGGCCATTTGCATCCGGTCCCGATCCGAGCGACGTGATGATGCAGCCTTCCGCCCGTTCAGTGATGAGTTTGCACACCCGGTCCGGAACCATTTCCAGCAGGATGGCGAAGGCGCCGGCTTTTTCGAGGGCCTTTGCATCCTCCAAGATCTTCTTTGCCAGAACTGCCGACTTACCCTGCAGGCGGAAACCACCCAGCGCACTGACAGATTGCGGAGTCAGTCCAAGGTGGCCGATGGCAGGGATGCCCGAGTCAACAATTCCCTTGATCCGGTCGGCCATGGCTGCGCCACCTTCCAGTTTGATGGCATCACAGCCGCATTCGGCCATGAAGCGTCCAGCATTGCGAATGGCGGTTTCAACGCTGGGTTGATATGTCATGTAAGGCATATCGCCCACCAGAAAGGCGGTGGGGGCGCCACGGCGGACGGCCTGCGCATGTCGAACCATGTCATCCATGGTAACGGGCAGAGTGCTATCATAACCAAGCATGGTCATGCCCAGGCTGTCTCCGACCAGGATCATCTCAATGCCGGCCTGTTCCTGCAAGTACGCAGTGGGGTAATCGTAACAGGTCAGCCAGGTGATAGGAATCCCGTCGGCGACTTTTTTAAACAGGTAAGGCAAAGTGATCTTCTTGCGAGGTTGTGCATTTGGCTCAGTCATTTTTGCTCCTTTGTGAAAATGAGATGATAAACATTATATATATTTTAGGATTACCAGCGTTTCAATTATAAAGCCACAATCGAAATTATACACTTCCATTATTTTTTATGGCTTACGGGCATGAGTGGAAGAGTGGGTACCCCTGGTTATTTCCCTTCTAAGATGGAGGTCAAGCTAGATATTTGACCCTCCCGAAGTTTATTTTATAACCGGCAATCCCTTTGGAACCACCACATCGTATGCCTGTTCCTTCTCATACTTGAATTGCTGTGTGTACAGCCGGTAATAATGACCTCGATTATGCAACAGTTCAATATGGGTGCCCATCTCGGCGATGCGGCCTGCCTCGATGACAACGATTCGGTCGGCGCGCCGGATGGTGCTCAGCCGGTGGGCGATGATAAAAGATGTGCAACCTTGCATCAGAGCTTCCATACCCTTTTGGATCAGAGCCTCGGTCAGTGTATCGACGCTGGAAGTGGCTTCATCCATGATGAAGATTTCTGGTTTGGACAATACAGCGCGTGCCAGACTGATCAACTGCTTTTGGCCGACCGAGAGCAGGTTGCCACCCTCACCTACGTCCTGGTTGTACCCATTTTCAAAGGTTTTGATAAACTCGTGCACTCCGGCTACCATGGCAGCTTCTTCAACCTGGCTATCGGTTGCGTCCAGCCGACCATAACGGATATTCTCCCGGATTGTTCCTGAGAACAGGTGGGGTGTCTGGAGCACGATACCAACCCGACTTTGCAAGCTTTGCAAGGTGTAATCTGTGTAATCGCGCCCATTAATCCGGATGATACCGTTCCTCGGTTCATAAAAACGACAGAGCAGATTGACGATGGTGGTCTTTCCGCCACCAGTTGGCCCAACCAGGGCAATAGTCTCGGCAGGATTGACCTTCAAGGAAAAATCGGTCAGGATCGGCTTGCGATCTTCGTAATAGAAATCCACCCGGTCAAACTCGATTGCACCACGAATCGTTCCAGCATCGAACGCAGATGGTCGATTCTCGATCTCCGGCGGGGTGTCAATAAGTTTGAAGATTCGTTCTGCAGATGCAATGGAGTTCTGCATATCGGCATAAACCCTAGCCAGGTCCTGTACTGGCCAGATCATAAATGTCAGATAAGAGACGAATGCATTGATGGAACCGATTGAGAACGCGCCAACCTGACTCTGCAATCCGCCATACCATACAATTGCTCCCAAAGCAAAAGCAGAGATGATTTGTACCGTCGGCAGAAAGAGCGCTGAAAGCCAGGCAGCCCGATAACTGGCTTGGAACATAGTATCGGTCAGAATCGAAAATTCCCGCAGGTTCTCTTCCTCGCGTCCCAGCGCTTTAACCACGCGCACGCCCTGAAAGTTCTGGTTATATTCACCGGTGATCTTTGAATTGGTGCGGCGGGACTTGCGGAACTCTGTCAGGATCTTCTTACGGAAATTTACAGCGATAATGACCAGGATCGGGATGATGCTGAACACGATTAACCCAAGTCTCCAATTAATAATGAGCATGAACACTGTCGAGGTAAGAACGCTCACAATAGCCCAGGTCATATCGAGCAGCCCCCAGGTCATTAAGTTGGAAACCCGTCCCGAGTCCGACGTGACACGGGCCATTAAACGGCCAACCGCATTCTGACTGTAATAAGCGAGCGAAAGATCCTGCAGGTGATTGAAGGTTGATTTGCGCAGGTCATACTGGATCCGCTCGCCTAGAATGCCAACTAGGTAGATAAATGTTAATACCAATCCAGATTCCGCCAGCTGGATGCCGCCATACACCAGAGCATATTTTATTACCAGGTTGAATTTCCCAGGGATAATGCCCTGGTCAATGATAAGCTTGTTGATGTAGGTGAAGCAAGCATCCAGGATAGCAGTCGTAACGATGGCTGTCAGAAATCCGGCCATCCAGCGCCAGTGTGGTTTTACCAGGGCGGCAATGCGATTAAATGTTGGGGCAGTCAGTTGACTGGTATATTCTTCTTCTTCAAGTTCGATCAATTCATCAAACATAGCTATTTAATTCCTGTTCCAGTTCTTCATCGATGCGAGTCTGGATATTGTAGATTTGCCGGTATATGCCTTCCCGGGAAATAAGTTCTTCGTGCCGACCCCTCTGAACGATGGCCCCTTTATCCATGACCAGGATCAGGTCGGCATGCATGACCGATTGGATTCGATGGGCAATGATGAAGGTAGTCCGGTTCTGCATTAATTCATTCAAGGTAACGCGGATTTCTGCCTCGGTTTCAGTATCCACGGAGGAGGTGGAGTCATCCAGAATGAGAATGCGTGGATTTTTAAGCAGGGTGCGAGCTATTGCAATCCGTTGTTTTTGTCCGCCGGAAAGAGTCACACCCTTCTCGCCAACCAGGGTGTTGTAACCATCCGGGAATGTAAGAATAACCTCGTGAATGGCAGCTGCCTTGGAGACTTTTTCAATTTCAGCCTGTGGAACATCACGATCAACACCATAGGAGATATTTTCCCGGATGGAGCGACTGAAAAGGAATGGTTCCTGTTCCACGATGCCAATCTGTTGCCGTAAGAACTCACGGGAATAATCTTTCAGTTCCAGACCATCCAACAGGATTTGTCCATCTGTATAATCGTGGAAACGCGGCAGCAGATTTACCAGGGAGGTCTTACCCGATCCGGTCGACCCCAGCAGGGCAATCGCCTGTCCGGACTCGCAACGGAAAGAGATATTCTTAAGCACCTCATTGTTCCCGTCTTCGTACTGAAAAGACACATTCTCGAAGATGATTTCGCCTTTAACCGGACCGTCCGGTTTTATTTTGCCATCCGCCAGGGGTTCGCGTTGCTGCCTGACTATTTCCATCAAACGTTCATGGGATACCAATCCAGTCGAAGTCTGGACAATCAGCCGCCCCAGATTACGCATCGGCCAGATCAACCAGACTACCAGACCAACATAGGCCGGGTACGTTCCAACGGAAATCTCGCCATGGATGACCAGATATGCAGCAAAGACAAATCCAACCAGCATTTGGAAACCGCAAGCGATATCAGAGAGAGGCCAAAAGAGGGAATTCATCCTGATGAACTTGCGGCCGCGCAGGTATTTCTCCTGATTATCCTTTTCGAACTTCTCCTTTTCAAAATCCTGCCTTGCAAAGGCTTTAACTACACGAACGCCAGTCAGGTTTTCCTGAAGGGTAGTGGAAAGGATGGCCTCCTGCTCTTGATACGCTTCATAAACCATGGTTACCTTCTTAAAGAACCACAACGAGACAACCAGGATGACCGGAACCGCCGCGATGGAGACCAGGGCCAATTTCCAATTTAAAGCCAGGATGGCCAGAAAATTGATGACGAACAACGCAATAATGCGTCCCACGCCGATGGCCTGGTCGTTGAAAAAACTACGCACCGCGTCCATATCCGATGTGACACGTTCGATCAAATCACCGGTGGGGGTTTTACTATGGTAGGCAAAACTCAACCTCTGGATATGGTCATAAAGGAAGTTACGCAGGCGCCTGGTAATGCCTTCTGCTGAGTATGCGGCCAGGCGCCCGGATAAGAATGCGAATCCGCCTTCGAAAACCGCCAGAATGATGAAACCGGCCGCGATCAGCACCAGGGTTCGCGAAAGTGTTCCGGCAAAGGGTGAAGTGGCACCCAAAATGGTATCGGCGAAATTGCGCAGCAATAGGTACGTCGCCATTTTTGCGGTTGCCGAAACACCCATGGATAAATTCGCGGCCGCATAGGCCAGCCGGTAATCTGGCATCATACGCCAAAGGCCGACAATCTTATTCTTTGTCAGGGCTTTGCGGAAATCAAAATAGGTTGTAGGAGGAGCGATGACAGCCATAGTAACTCTCTTAACTTGTCTCAAACAAAAAACCACGGTGCAGGGAGTGCACCGTGGTTTAAACAACGTACCTGATTGACCTTAACGGTCAGAAGGCGCACTCCGCGAAAGGATGACCACACCAGCAACAGCATTGATGAAGATTGGCATGATCGGTAAAGTATTCTTGATTGTCATGAAGTGCGCCACCTTTCCTTAGAATTTCATTAACGAGGCTGAGTCTATCATTAATCCAAGGGACATGTCAATGCCGGGATACCTGGCATAATCAAAACCTGAGGTTTCCTTGACATCCCTTTCTTGAAGCGTATAATGTAGATTATTAAGCAATAGGTACAAAATTGAAAGGAGGCAAGGAAACAAAATCAACCTTTTGGATCGTATCCATATTCGTCATTTCAACCGTAGTAATTACTCAAGAGGAGAATTTATGAACCGCCCAAAATGGATTGTTTTAATAGCCTTATTGATAGTGGCCATTATGGTCCTTAATGCCTGCGGCCCTTCAACAGCGGGCACCGTTGCAGACAAAAACACCATTATTATCGGAACTACTGATAAAATCGCCAGCCTTGACCCGGCCGATGCTTATGCCACCCATGACTGGGAAATTATTCGTAACATCAGCGACGGGCTCCTTTACATGAAGCCCGGCACTGCAGACCTGGCACCTGATCTGGCCACCGACATGGGCAAAATTTCAGCCGATGGATTGACCTACACCTATACGCTGAAAGACGGCATTAAATTCGGTGACGGCACCCCGCTGACGGCAACGATTTACGCCGCCCAGCTCAACCGTTTGCTTACCATCGGCCCCAAGTGCCCGAATGATGTAGCTGATACCCTGACAGTTCCGTATGTCAAGAGTATCACCGCCCCGGATGCTAAGACCATCGTCTTTACCCTAACAACCCCGATCGCATTCTTCCCCCAGATCCTGGCCGGTTCACCGTACGTAGCCTCCGACCCGGCAATCTTCAAGACGGATAAGTGTTACCTGTTCCCGCCCGCACCGGTCTATGGCGTCGGACCTTGGTATGTCTCCCAGTACAACGCGGATGAGCAGATGGTTCTAAAGCCCAATCCTTACTACACGGGAAGCATGAAACCTCAGGTTAAGGAGATTATCGTACGCTTCTATTCTGATCCTAATACGATGGCTCTGGCCGTCCAGAATGGCGAGATCGACGTTGCCTGGCGCAGTCTATCACCTGATCAACTCACCTCGCTCAAGAAAGTATCAAATTTGACAGTTGGAGCGATCAATGGTGGTTCCATCCGCTACCTGGTTCTTAATCACACCGTGAAACCTTTCGATGATCCGAATGTCGATAAAGCCATTGCTTCAGCGGTCGACCGCAATGCGATTGCGGACACCGTCTACGCTGGACAGGTTACCCCGCTGTATTCGATGATCCCGCCTGGTTTCCTCGGCGCAGACCAGTCCTTCGATACGATGTATACGGCTCCGAACCTGGACGCGGCCAAGAAGTTCCTTGAGGCCTCCGGCTACTCAGCTACAAATCCTCTCAAGATTGTCATGTGGTACCCACCCGAGCACTACGGCGCTTCGACAGCCGCCTGGATGCAGCTTATTAAGACCCAACTCGAGGCCACAGGAGAAATCCAGGTTACCTTGAACTCCCAGGAATGGAGTACCTACGTACCCGCACTGACCGGCGGCAAGGCCTATGGAGCGGGCGTGCTAGGTTGGTTCTTCGACTACCCGGATCCATCCAACTACCTTGACCCATTCGTCTTCAATCGCGGTGAAGGCACCAACGTTACCCTGCCTGCCACCGGCAGCCTGACTGGAACTCCGATCAATGACAAGGCCAAGCAACTGGTTGCCCTGCTTAATCAGGCCGACATTGAGACCGACCTGACCAAGCGCGCCGACTTATACACGCAGGCGCAGGCGCTGTATGCCGATTTGGTTGTCACGGTACCTTTGTTCTTCAATGCAGAGCATGTGGTATACCGCAGCAACATCAAGGGCGATCCCAACAACGCCCATCCCGAAA
>Ga0187854_10001313_pt1 | contig 24848 bp, 15 predicted proteins | sample June2016WEW_6_15_FD_132445 | JGI IMG/M metagenome (GOLD analysis project Ga0187854, IMG submission 132445) | Peatland microbial communities from SPRUCE experiment site at the Marcell Experimental Forest, Minnesota, USA - June2016WEW_6_150 | ecosystem: Environmental > Terrestrial > Soil >...
AGCGTCTTTCAGGAGACCGGAAAACCCCGGCGAGCCTTCAATCGTTGCCTGGCAGGATTTGGGGAGAGAAAAATGTGGGGACAGTTGCTCTCGAGCGCCCTGGCCAACTTGCGGGCTTCCCCACGCAACCGTCCCCTGAATGACACTCAAGGCGGCGAGGGCGCTTCCCAGAACAACTCGCGACCAAATGTTCTGGGAAGCCGCCCTTTTCACCTCTCGTAATTTCCTTCCGTTCTTGCCGAACACCTCCAAGCCTCTTACCCATGGCCCGGAGGCTCAGAAATATAACTTCAAGGCAAATTGGATCTGCCTTTCAGCGTTCCGCTGGGAGGTGACTAACCCGAAGTTGGTGTCCTGAACGGTACTATCCGGAGCACCTAGCACCGAATAGTTGAAGGCATTGAAGAATTCCGCCCGGAACTGAAGCCGACTAGCCTCCGTGATATGAAGCGGAAAATCTCGGAAGATGGAGATGTCCCAGTTCGGCATGTACGTCAACCTCAGCGCGTTCCGCCCCAGACTGCCGAAGGTGTAAAGGGCGGGAATCTGGAACGACGACGTGTTGAGGTAGTCCTGGCGGGTCCGCGTTCCCGGGAAGGCCGGGCCGACGATGTTGGGACGATATGTATTGTTGCCCGTATTAGCGATGTCGCCATTGACGCCCAAGTTGAATGGCTCTCCGGATCTGACCGAGTAGATTCCGTTAACAGCCCAATTGCCGACCAGAGCGTCCAGTGGGCTGCTTCCAGTCGAGTACTTCTTGCCCTTGCCGAAAGGCAGGTCGTACGTCCAACTCACATTCAGCATGTGGGGTACATCGTACCCCCCTACGCTTCTCTCTGCCTTCAGGTTGTAAATCTGCTGCACATCGCAGCCTTCCGCTCCGAAGAACCCGTCGCAGCCAAGGTTGATGACCTTCGACCAAGTGTAGGAGATGATGTACGACAATCCCTTGCTGGTGCTCCTCCGCAACTTGAACTGGAAGGCGTTATAGCTGGCCTTGCCGATGCTCTTGTCATAGAAGGTCGGCGTGATGTAGGGATAGGGACGGCGAAGCGAAGGATCGCCCGGTCCAGGCGTGAGAGCAACGTTTCTGTAGCCGCCCTCGTTCAGCCGGCTGCTGTGCGAGCCAACGTAGTCGGCCTCGAGGACCGTGTTAGTCCCGAGCGATTGTTGGATACCCAGATTCCACTGCTCGGAGTAGGCGTTCTGGGTCCGCGGGTCCATGAACCACTGCACCTGATTGAACGGAGTGGGGGCTGGCAATGGAACAGCTCCGCCGCCCACGTTGAACGGATCGTTGAACGTGATTGTAGGCAGGGGATTGGCCGAGACTGGGTAGTTGAGGTTGTTGGCAATTTGTTGCCCAATATCAGGCCAGGTTCCTTCGTAGTTCTGGGAGAGGCACGACAAGGCGCCCCAGTTGTCGAAGAACTTCACCGCCGCCGCCCTGATCGCCGTGTTCGGGCGCAGCCGGTATGCCAATCCCAGTCTCGGACCAAAGTTGTCGTGGGTGTTGTCGTAGATGGAATTGTTCGAGTGAGGAGTTTTAATCACGTGCGCGGGGAGGCTGCCGTCTGGAGTCGGAATGCAGGGAGCGCCCACTCCGTTGGCTGGGTCGCATTTGCCTGGAACTCTGGCCACAATGTATATACCATTGTCCAAGTCCATGTTCCCTACGAACTGGTTCTTGTCCGCTGCGCTGCCATAAATGGGCCAAAGGCTGAGGTCGTAGCGCAAGCCGATGTTGATCATCAGCTTGTCCGTGGCTTTCCAGGAATCCTGGAAGTAGAACCCATCCACCCAGCCGCCGTGCACCGTCTCATCCACGTTACGGCGGTTAGCGTTGTCGGGAACTCCAATCAGCATGGAAGCCAGTGAAGACCCGCCTGTATTGTTGGCTGGGTTCCAGGTTTGGGCTGTGCTGAAGCCCAGGTTATCGTATTCGATCGGGGAATGGGTGTTGTCGGTCTCGATATCCCCACCCATCTGAAGTGTGTGGTGGCCGTGGACCCAGGTGAAATCAACCTTCTCCTGATACACGTCGGTCAGATGTGTATCCTGGAGCTGACCACTGGGCCTGCAACTGTACCCCGATGCACACACACTGGGGTTAAGTGAACCGCTCTGTTTGTACCCCGCGGCAAAGTAAGGCGAAAAACCAACCAGTGACCATAGGTCGCCTGCTACGCCTAATCTAGCAGTGTAGTTGTTCTGAACGCTGTTGCGGGCAAAACCCGCCGTCAGGACCTTTGACCCGCCGCCGAAGGTGTGAGTGATTGATCCACCCGTCTGGTAGCCGTGGTAGTACACGTTCTGGGTGGTGCCAATCCAACCGGTGCCTAGGGCATCGGGCTGAGTGAAGCCACTGTACCGCACCCAACCGCTGGTCTGCTGGCTAAACTGGTGGTCGAAGCGGAGCGAGAATGTGTCCTGCCTGTAGCGGTTCGGAGTATTGTCAATCTGGTTGGTCCCCGCCACGCCGGTGGCGATGGGCGTGGGCAAATCGGCCATCGTGTACTTGACTATGTTCTGGTTGATCAGGCTCGACGGGATTCTATTGCAGGGCGTGCCCGCATCCTGAAAGCCGTTCGTGACTGGCAAGGGACTGCCCGAACCATCGCACATGAAGGGGTCCCGGAGATAGTGGCCGGGGTTGGCCGGGTCGGGCCGAGTCGTAAAAGGATTATAGATCTGAGTGTTGGTGAGGTCGCTCAGGTCGCCAGTCATTTCCGTAGGAGTGGGCACGAACAAATAAGAGGCCCTGGAACGGACGCTCCGCCAACCTTCGTAACTTCCATAGAACCAGGTCTTGGCTGCGCCGCTGCGGAAGTGGCCCGGAATCAGCGGCCCGCCGAACACTGCGCCAAAGACGTTCTGCTTGTAAGGGGTCACCGCCGTCCCAGGTTCTTCCTGGCCTGTCATCGGGTTTGTCTTATTGTAGATGAATGAGCTGCGCGAGTCCAAGGCGCTGTTTCTCAGAAACTCCCAGACATCCCCGTGGTACTCATTCGTCCCCGTCTTCGTCACCACGTTGACGATTCCGCCCAGCGCCCCGCCGTAGGACGAGCTATCGTTGTGGGATTGCACCTTGAATTCCTGAATGGCATCGATAACCGGCTGGACGCCGTACTGAGCCATAAAAGCCTGTTGGTTGTTGAATCCATCCAACAGGAAGAAATTGCAGCGGTTGCACTGCCCGTTCACCGACGGAAAAGTGAAGGAGCCGAGTGTGTTGCCCGCCCAACTGCCTCCTCCGGCGGAATTCTGAGCCGTGCTGATGGGGGATACGCCCGGCGTCAGCTCGAGGAGTTGAGTGAAATTCCGCCCGTTCAGGGGCAGGCTATTGACTTCCGTGGGTGCAATCGCGGTGCCCAGTTCAGCCGTGGAAGCCTCGACGTGCAGCATCGTGGCCGACACCGTAACTTCTTGCACGGTTGCACCGACGGTTAAAGTGAAATTATGCGTTGAAGTTTGGTTGACGTTCAGCGTGAAGGATTGTTCTTTGGCAGTCGAAAAACCCTGGACGCTAACCACCATGGTGTAATTGCCAGGGGGAATCTCCACAAATACGTAGCTTCCGGTTTCGTTAGCAACAGCTACGCGTTCCGTCCCGGTAGCAACGTTCCGCAAGACCACCTTGGCCCCCGGGATGACAGCTCCAGTGCTGTCGGTGACGGTCCCGTTGATTGCTCCCGTTGCGCCTTGGGCGAACGCTTTGGGCGAAGAAACCAAGAGGGCCACGCCAACTAAGATCAGCGTCAGAATTTGACGTACACTTTTAGGCGTAATTAGACGTTTCAATTTTCCTTTCCTCCTTTGCCAAAAGGTGGGTCAGGGCGCACTGCCTTCTGCGCGGCATCGCACGCCACCGAAAAGTATTGATTATTACCCGACGCTAATTCCAACTAGTCACTAACCCAAAAACTGACTACCAAGCAACACGAGAAATTATGCACATCAAAAAGTGTCTTGTCAAGCGGTTTCCAAGGATTGCCAAGGGAATGCCCGCAATTGATTATCGACATGCTTCACCCATTCAATTGGCCTGCTCCCGTAAGGGAAGAGACGGTCCTTGGAGAACCGACATCTTCTTGTCTTCACCAATGATTCTAGGACTTTTTGGCGTTGCCATTCAGGTGCGCAGCAGAGTAGCAATCCCGCCAATTCCAGAGGTTCTTTGCCTCTCTTTCGCAAGCCTATGAGATTGCTGCCAAAGCGCCGAGGGATCTGGGGGACGACAGGTCCGGCATCGAACTCGGTCGTGATTCCCTGAAGGTTTTGCCTGAGACTCCACGCCTCCTGGTCCCGCTCGCCGATGTCGAGACACAGCAAGGCGATTATGTAGGAGCCATCCGCGACGCAAGGATGGCTAGCTCTTGGCGCTCAAGATTCAGGACATAGACATGACATAGGCGCTCCCCTGCGTCCGCTGCCCCGCCGCGCTGACGCGCTGACAAAGCGCTTGACAAGACACTGTTCGATGTGCAATGGTGTGCCGCTATCAATGCGTTCCTGCAACGGTGACCGAAACTATTGTGGCTGCTATCCCGAGCGCCAGGGCGACGTTACCTAACCTAACACCGCCAGGGGCGCGGAGCGTTTATGGACTACAAACGGAGCCTATGTATTCCCTTGACAATGTACATTTTTCCCTGGGTTCTCTGCGTCCCCTTGCTGGATTGTTTCTTTGCAGCGCGCGAAGAGGTTGACGTCTCCGTTACACAGTAGTCCATGAATGGTCACCACGAATAGTCCACGATGACTTTGGGCGGCCTGGAGGTCCAAATGAATCGACGTCATTTCACTACCACGCTCCTAGGGCTGGGTGGAAGTTCAGCGATTTTGCCTAAGGTTTTGCAGGCCGGCACGACTCTGATAGCGCCCGTAAATTCAGGCACTGCCGAACTGAGCGACCCCGCGCCCCCGACATTAGAAAACCAATATCGCGGCTACATTGTGGACCATCATTCGCCGGACCCGCCGGCAATCACTTACGGCAACTTCGATCCGGACCAATGGTTTCGCCTCTACGAGGAAGCCGATTTGGATCACCTGTGGGTCTTCTGCAAAGGCCACCACGGTGAAGCCTACTATCCGACCAGGGTCGGGCACCCGCATCCGGGACTGAAGCTGGATTTTGTGAAGGCCTTCCGCGATCGGCTGCGCCAGAAGGGAATGGCTTTCCATGCGTACTACTGCATCGGCTTTGATGACTGGGCAGTGTTGAACCATCCCGAGTGGGCGCTGTTGGATGAGAACGGCAAGAACCGCCGGGTGCGGCCGGAAGAAACCACGCACTCACGTGGCCAATGGCACTGGACCTGCGTCAACACACCTTATCGCCAGTACGTCTTCGATCAACTAACTGAGATCGTGAAGGACTACGGCCCGGATGGAATCTTTCTCGATATTGTTGGTCAGCCTCTCTGCTATTGCAAACACTGCTCGGCCCTCTATCAGGCCCGCTACCATCACGAGATCCCTCGTGGTGCCGCCGCGGACCAAAACTGGCGAGAGACCGACGAATTTCTTTACCAGACGACGCAGCTTGGGTTTGTCAAAGAAGCGATCGCGGCGGTAAGGGGACTGGGTTCGAAAGCCGCCATCACGATCAATGGCGGGCACCTCGATTTTCGCAAGGAACTGATGGACTTGTTGGACTACACTTTCGCTGAGCCGTTCGCCGGCAACTACCTCTCCGCCATGTTCGCGCGCGGCACCGGCAAGTTGCCTCAGATCGGCCCTGGCTTGGTGGGGTATGCCTACGACCCGTCTCCTGTTTCCGTTTTTGAATGCGAGAGCGCCATGATCGCGGCCCAGAACTGCCGTGTGTTCATGTATTCCGAAACGATGCGGCAGGATGGGACGCTGGATCCTCTGTGGTTACGCTCGATGGGCGCCGGGTACAAGGCTATTGAGAAAATTCAGCCTTACCTGACCGGCCGCGACCCTGTTCCATGCGTCGCCATATTATTCAGTGAAAAGACCCGGTTTAATGACCGGCTGAACCTGGCAACTGTCGTCAGAGGCGCGATGGAAGCCGCGACCTGTTCGCAGTTCCCCTCGGACGTCCTTCCGGACTGGGATCTTACCCAGGAACGCCTCGCGCATTGCCAGGCCCTGGTGTTGCCCGAGGTCACCTGCATCTCCGAGAGCGAAGTCGAAGTGCTGAGCCGCTACGTCAATTCGGGCGGACTGCTTATTGCCACAGGCCTGACCGGGACCAAGCAGGCCGACGGACGCGAGCGCCCGAATTTCGCGCTGGCGGACTTGATGGGATGCGATTTCGACAGCGTCATGGAAACTTACCGGAACAACTTGTGGGGCAGTTACCTGAACCGAGGCAAAAACTTCCTCTTGCAGGCGCTTCCAAACACCACGCTGGCTGTGCAGGCGCCGTTTGTCCGAGTCAAGCCGAGACCGGGAGCAGAGGTTTTGGCCACTCATATTCTTCCCGCCACCATTTGGAGCCGTGATACCGGGCAGAACGAACAAGCTTGGGTGAACTGGGAGCCTCCGCCGCCGGGAGAATCGACGGAGTACCCTGCTCTCATTCAAACGAATCACGGCAAAGGCAAGGTCGTCTATGCAAGCTTTGACCTGTACGGTATGGTGGCCAGCGGCTTCCAGTGGCCACTGGAATTTCATTTTGAGTTGTTGAAGGGGCATCTGAAGCAGGCGCCTGCGCGGGTCGAGTTGACCAACCGTCGCGGCGTCGGAACGACCTTCTACAAAAGACCTAATGAGTTGATCGTCCATCAAGTCAACAGGACCATTCCGATGACCAACGGAGCGGTCGATAAGTCAAACGGGGGCCGGCTCATCGTGGACGAGTCGTACTTCAAACCTACAATCTGTAGGCAAATCTACCCCCTGAAGCAGGTTCTGAAACTGAACCAGCGCGGAGGCTTCGTCGAGGCGGACTTGCCTGAAGTTGAGGTTCATACACTGATTGTCCTAGAGGCCTAGTACCACAGCGCAAACCGGCGCCCGGAACCAAAAGGAACTTCTCCTTGTTCTTCGTGTCTCAAGAAGCTCAACACAGTGACCACCGAAGTCTAAGTGACCTCTGCGTTTCAGTTTTTTCTGACCACACAGAACACCGAGGCGTTGTTGGGTGAAGAAAAGGGGCGCACATGGGAACCTTACGAGAATCAGGCTCTTTTGAAAAGTCAAATGCGTTTGTCCGGCCAACACACAGGCTCATGTGGGTGTTGACGTTTCTGCTGGGTGGGGCTACCCTTCTTGCCACCAGCGCCATGAGCCAATTTCCTACTACTCCACCGGAAACGTACGAGCCTGCGTGGATGAGCCTCCGCCGGCACCCAGTGCCGAAATGGTTTCAGGACGCCAAGTTCGGTATCTTCATTCACTGGGGACTTTATTCCGTGCCGGCTTGGGCACCGACCCTCAAGGGGCCGAAGCAGGAAATCGACTGGGCCCAGTTCATGGCCGACCCTCGAAGATGGTTCAGGGAAAATCCCTACGCCGAATGGTACTTGAACTCGATGAAGATAAGCGATTCGCCCACCTGGAAACACCACGTCGAAACCTACGGGGAGAAGTTTGACTATCTTGACTTCATCCCGACGTTCAACAGGGACGTGCAGAAGTGGGATCCCGACAAATGGGCGGAGCTTTTCAAAGAAGTCGGTGCGCGCTATGTGGTCCTGACCAGCAAGCACCACGATGGATTTACGCTTTGGCCGAGCAGCGTACACAATCCCAACCGGCGGCCGGACCAGCAAGGCGCCCAACGGGACATCGTTGGTGATTTGACCAAAGCCGTTCGCGCGCAGGGCCTGAAAATGGGCTTGTACTATTCGGGTGGATTGGACTGGAGCTTCGTGGGTCCCCCCATCACGATTTTCCCGGAACTCTTCTCCCACGTACCGCAAAGCGAGGAGTATGCTCGCTATGCCGATGCGCAATGGAGAGAGCTGATCAACCGTTACCAACCCTCGGTGCTGTGGGACGATATTTCCTACCCCAAGAAGGGCGACGTGCTTCACCTCTTCGCGGATTACTACAACAGCGTTCGCGACGGGATTATCAACGACCGCTTTCAAGTTGAGCACTCCGACTACACCACTCCGGAGTACACCCAGTACGGCAAGATCGTCGAGAAAAAGTGGGAGACTTGCCGCGGACTGGGCTTTTCCTTCGGTTACAACCAAGCCGAGGGCCCCGAGCAGGTGCTCTCGGCGGGTGAACTGGTGCGGCTGCTGGTGGACATTGTGAGCAAGAACGGCAACTTGCTGCTCAACATTGGACCAAAGGCCGATGGGACTATTCCTGACATTCAGGTGGAACGCTTGCGGGCCTTGGGCCAGTGGCTGCGGATGAACGGCGAGGCCATTTACGAGACGCGACCCTGGGTGTGGGCTGAGGGCCGCACGAGTGACGGAGTCAGCATCCGCTTTACCCAAAAAGGCGACAGCGTTTATGCGATCCTGCTCGACAAGCCCAAGACACGCCAGATCACCATCGAGTCGCTGTGGGCAGACCCGGGGACGAAGATCCAAGTGCTGGGCGCCGGCGGTGATTTAAGATGGTCGCGAAGCGGGAGAGATCTCAACTTGACGCTTCCCGAGCAACTTCCCGGATCGTATGCCTACGTCTTGAAGGTCACTCCCCGGCCATGGAAGCTGTTAAGAGATTAGTCAACGTTGCAGTCGCGGCGCTCGGCCTTCAATAGAGGCACACGACTCTACTACGGAGGATGAGAAGATGCATTCTTTGACCAGGAGATCGTTTGTGAAGTCGGTGGGGTTAGGCGCGGGACTAGCCTCGCTTCCCTCTGTCGGCGGCGCCTCGGGAATTAGCGCCGTCCCCGACGTTCCGCCCCCAGAATCTCGTTCCAAGAAAGGCGAACTGCGCTTCCGGCAAGTGCACCTCGATTTTCATACTTCGCCCCTCATTGCAGACGTAGGAGCAGACTTCGATGCAAACGAGTTTGTGCAAGTCCTGAAGGACGCGTCGGTAAATTCCATCAACATTTTCGCCAAGTGTCATCATGGCATGTCTTATTACCCAACCAAGGTCGGAGTGATGCACCCTAATCTGAAGTTTGACCTGCTGGGCAAGATGATTGAAGCATGCCACAAAGCGGATATCCTCACTCCCGTCTACTACACGATCATGTGGGACCAGTACGCGGCCATGCAGCACAGCGACTGGCGCGTGCTGGACGAAAGCGGCAGAGATGATGGTGCAGGGGCGCTCGAGGCGGGCTGGGTGCGGGTTTGCCCTAACACGCCGTATCTCGACTATGTCGTTGCCCAATCCGAAGAGATCGCCAAAACCTACGAGGCGGACGGTTTCTGGTTTGACATCCTTGAGTACTCGAGTTTCGGCTGCTTCTGCCCTTACTGTATGCGCGAAAGGGAAAAGCTGGGGCTCGATTCAAGTAAACAGGCGGACCGCACCAAGCATTCGGAGATGGTTCTTGACCGCACGCTGAACCGCCTTTGTTCAGCGGTCAAGCCCTACCGGCCGCAGGCCACCGTTTTCTTTAACGGGCAAGTGCGTGTCGGGATGCGGCCGCTTCTGAAGTATTACACTCAGGTTGAAATTGAATCCTTGCCCGGCGGGGGTTGGGGGTACGGACATTTCGCTGTGATGTCTCGCTACGTGCGCAACCTGGGTCTCGATTATCTGGGCATGGACGGCCGTTTTCACCGGAGCTGGGGTGACTTTGGAGGGCTGCGCAATCAGGCCGCCCTTGACTACGAATGTTTCCGCATGCTGGCGCAGGCCGGGAAGTGCTCCGTGGGCGACCAGATGCACCCGCGCGGCAAGTTGGTGAAGCCAGTATACGAACTCATCGGGCGCACCTATCGCAGCGTGGCTGAGAAGGAACCGTGGTGCACCGGCGCCAGAGCGGTGACGGAGATCGGATTCCTCTCCACCGCCAACTTCCATGTCCCCGTCGCTGTGGCGCCCTCGGACCATGGCGCAACTAACCTGCTGGCGGAGTTGCACCACCAGTTCGACACTCTGGATCGCGAGTCTGACTTCACCCGCTACAAGCTCATAGTTCTTCCGGACAGCCACCGCTTTGACGATGAATTGCAGCGCAAAGTGAGCGCTTACCTTGCGAGCGGCGGGAAGATGATTCTGAGTCACGAGTCAGGTCTTGACCCTGAGGGCAAGCACTTCGCCTCGCCTGAGCTGGGACTCGAATACGTAGGTCCCTCGCCGACTCAGGGTAATAAGGGCGACTACTTTGAAGCGCTTGAGGAGTTGAGCGAGGGCATCCCGCCCACCGTGCACTTCACCTATGCGTCCGGAGCGCTAGTGAAGGCACAGCCGGGAACAGCCACTTTGGCGCGCCTGTGGAAACCCTACTTCGACCGCAACTATCTCCATTTCAGCTCACATCGTCAAACGGCTTATGACCAGCCCACCGAACATGTGGCAGTCGCGCAAAAGGGCTCGGTTATCTACATTTCGTTTCCGGTATTCAGCGCTTATGTGCAAAACAGTTACCTGATACAAAAGGTCCTGGTGAGAAACTGCATTCGGCGGCTGTTGCCGGATCCGCTGATCAAAACCGACGCCCCCTCGACAGCGGAGGTCTCCCTCACGGAGCAAAAGGGTCGACGCATCGTCCACTTGCTGCACTATCCGGCGGTGAGGCGGTGTCCGGACCTCGACATCGTGGAGGATGTTATCCCGCTCTCGAGTGTGAAGCTGGGATTGCGGATGGACAAACCCCCGCAGAAAGTGTACCTGGCGCCGCAGCGCCAAAGTCTGAAGTGTAATTACGCGAGCGGCTACGCGCAGGTTGTGGTCCCTTCGGTCGAGGGCCACCAGATGGTTATCTTCGAATGCTGAGGAAGGGAGACGCGCCACACATGGAATCACGAAGAAGATTTCTTTGGCAGCTAGTGGGCAGCTCAGGTTTGTCGGGCATTGTCGGCCTGTTAGGCAAACGGCCTTTGTTCGCCCAAGCAGCCGGGAGGGTCAAGGTGCCGGAGCAGATCAAAGCTTTCTGCATCGACTTCAATTGGGTTCATCACGAACATAAGCCGGGCACTCCAGGCCCTTCCGGCATGCTCTTTGCCCCGCCAGGACACTGGGCCGACGCCTCGCCGGAAGAACACGTGGGCTGGTATGAAGCGCTGGGGGCGAACGTCATTCAAACATTTGTGGTCTCATGCAACGGCTACGCCTGGTACAAGGGTGGATTTGCACCTCCACAGCCCGGCCTCAAACATGACTTCCTCCCCGAAGTCGTTCGGCTGGGCCACAAGAAGGATATGATGGTCATGGGCTATTTTTGCATCGGCGCGAACTCCAAGTGGGGACACGACCATCCCGATTTGAGTTACGGCTCGCCCAGTACTCTGCACATTCCGTTCACCAATGAGTATCTGGACTACCTCTCCCAATCCCTGGCCGACGCCATGAAAAAAACCGGGATGGATGGAACGATGATCGATTGGGTTTGGAATCCTGACAAAAAACTGCGGCAGAAGGGTTGGATACCAGCGGAGAAGGAGCTCTTTACGCAACTCACCGGCAAGCTATTCCCGGAGAGCGGCCAGCCCAGCCATGAGGATGTCCTGCAATATGAGCGCCATGCTATCGACCGCGCTTGGGCGCGAATTCGGGATACCCGCAATCGGACGAACCCAAACTGCATACTCTGGGTCTGTATCAGTAATGTGAATGATCCGACCGTCGCCAACTCCAAGCTGGTGGCGGAGTGCGACTGGCTTATAAATGAGTCTCCTGACAGGAAGCTGTTTCTAGCGGGCAAACGTATGGCGGGTAAACAAACCCGCATGCTTCAGAATGTTGTGGGATGGGCCGAGCACAACGCGAAGGAGTTCCTGTCGGATCCCCAAAATCGCGACCTCGACCTTTACGGCTTCGCCGAGCCGCGCGACAACTCCCTGCCGCTTCCAGTCGCGGAATATTTGGCTAAGCCAGTAGAATCATTCACTGGCACAGACAGATTAAGCGCCAATGACCGTAACATCGCAGCATTGGCGAGATTCTATAAAGGGCTCGCCTTGGGTTCGTAGCCGCGAGTTTACCTTGCCAGCTTCGGATGATCCTTACGGACCTCGCGTGGTCACCAGGGCAGGAGTCAACAAACAACCCTGTCCGCAGGAAGAGGAGGAGGCGAGGGTAGCGAGCCTGGTGAGTGGTTACTTCGTCGCTCCCGATCCCTCCTGCGCGTGCAAGTGACCCCTTACCGGGCCCGTGGGCTGACGGGCTGGTGGAAACGCATGTTGTGGTCCCTCTCCCCTTGGGAAAGGGCTTATGTTTAACAGGCAGTTGGAGGTCACCATGCGCACGATCAAAGCAGTTATCCCAAGTGCCATCTGCGCTTGCTTCCTCTTCTCCACCGCCTTGGCGGTGGACCCTTCGAGCGACCCGCAATATCCTGCCTGGTATCAGCCACCGCAGTTATTCGTGATGACCGGCTTTATAGCCAACACCACCAGCGGCACCTGGGGTTCAGACTTCATCGGGTCCGGCGCCTGGACTCCCGAGAAGCAGAAAGCCGATCTCGCCCGATGGAGCAAAAACCTCGGCAACCACTATGACGCCGAAAGAACACTCCAGGAGTTCAAACAGGCCGGTGCGACGGGCATTATCTTTTACGACAAATGGCATGATGGAATTGTGCCCCATGACACGCAACTGACCAGCTTTAAGACCGAGCGTGATTTAGTAGGAGCAACGGTCAAGGCAGCGCACAAGGTGGGGCTGAAAGTGGTGATTTACTATTCCGTGGGCTTCGATCATAACCCCGATCCGAAGTTCCAGGACTGGGTTTGTCAGGACGCGAACGGCAAGCCGATGGGCCGACCCTTCCCCGCGGATTGGATGTCTTTCCATTCCCCCTACCGCCAATACGTCATCGGCCATCTGGTTGAAATCACCAAGAAGTACGGCCCGCTCGATGGGCTTTGGCTGGACATCTTTGAGCAACCGCAGGTTTCTTACGACCGCTACACCCGAGCGGCTTTTGAGAAGCGCTATGGGAAACCGCTCGACCGCGCCACACCCGAGGAGCAGGCGAATTTCGTCGTCCAAACGAAGCGGGAATTCCTCGTGGAGATCAAGCACTCCGTTAGAGCTGTACAGCCCAACATGAGCTTCACCTTCAACAGCGCCGGCATGGCGGACCGCAGTCAGCCCAAACAGGCCGTTCAAGTTGATGGCTTGGCGGATTATTTTTCCATGGAAGGCCATCAGTGGATTAACATCGATCGCGGCGCGCGCACCCTCCATGCCATGGACCGCCCCTTTGAGGTCGGCATCTTGTTCAACTCTTCCTGGTATGTGCCGACAACGGAGCAAGCGCCGCCTCCAGCCATGTCTGCTGACGAAACCGTCGTCTCCGCGGCCACGGCGTGGGTCCAAGGCGCGGATGTGTACGGCGCGATGACGCCCGGACATGGCGGCGTCTACGACCCGAACGGCGATGTGAAAATGCTGCGTGCTGCGGGTGACTGGCTGAAAGAAAACCGTGAAGAACTCATCGGTTCCGTCCCGTACGCTGACATCGGGACGGTCACCGGAAATCCCTCGCCCGAACTGCTGGTTGTCCCGGACGCGGCCGCCTTCTGGGTGTGGGGACCAAGGTGGTCCGGCGCGCCCGAATTAGCTGCTGGAGAGACGCGCCCTGGTTACGCGCTCGATTTTGCTTTACGCAACGCGGGTTACTTCACCGAGTTCGTTGGCACGGCTTTCGCCTCGCGCAAGATCAACCTCGCCGCGTATCGAATGTCGCTCTTGCCGGAAAATGCGCTGCTCGATGAAGCGTTGGCGGGGGAGATTCGCGAGTACGTGCGCAACGGTGGAAGTCTGCTCGCTTTCGGCCACGCTTCACTACTTGATGAGATGGCCCGGCCGCGGAATAACTTCGCCCTCAACGACGTTTTCGGGGCGGACTTCGCCGGCAATCTGCCCGGTTACAAGCAATTTGCCGCCGGGAGCGAAATCGCTTCGTCACTGCCGTTGAACCCGCCCGCTCTCGCCGTCAAGCCTACCACGGGAAAGGTGCTCGGCGTTTGGGCCAGTGCGGGTGATGCCCCCGCCATGCTTGAAAACCAGTTTGGAAAAGGCCGCGCGATTTACGTGAGCGCAGCGGAATCCAGCTTTGGCAAAGCCGGCGCAATGCTGACAGAGTTGGCGGCACGCCTGATCGGCCCTCCGCCCATTGTGGTCGAAGGAACGCGCCAGTATGCCATGGCCGCCAACCGGAAAGGTAACAACTTGCTGCTCTATTTGCTGAATCGCAGCACGGGCTCGCACGCCAATACCGATTCGGAGCAGGCCAAGGGTTCGGCGTTTGAAGGTCCGGAAGAAATTACCTTGCGAATTGATACGAGCGTCCTTGGTCAAATCGCTTGCGCAGACTTGGTCTCGCCCCACGCTCCGGTGCGGCTGAGCCGGCAAGGACGCATCGTGCAAATCTCTCTCGCGGCCTCGCCCTCGGTCACCACGCTCAGACTGCAGAGGTAAACTCCCATGAAGTTTATGCGCTTTCTCAGAATTCTTCTGGTCTTTTCTCTTCCCTGCGCCGCGCAGCGCCTGCCCAAAGATTTGGGGCCGGCGGAGTTCTATCGCCCGCCGCAATTGACGTTGATGATCGGCTTCATCAAGGACCCGCAGCACAAGGGCTTCACGGTGCCGGAATGGGCCAAGGGGATCGGCGAGCATTTCGATGCCGCTGGCATTGCCGAACGCTCCAAGCGCGCTGGGGTGGCACAGATCATCTGGTACGACAAGTGGATCGACGGCCTGGTGTTTCACAGAACGAAAACTACCAACTACCATACCGAGCGCGACTTCCTGGCGGAGTTGGCGCCTGAGTGCCGCAAGCGTGGCATTAAGCTAGTGATTTATTTCAATACCTACTACGACGACAACCCCGAATTCGCCTCCTGGGCTTGCCGGGACCAACGCGGGAAGCCGATTCCTTTCTCCCCTTTCTGGCCGTCGAATCTGCTCAGCATGTATTCACCGTTCCGCGAAAAGGCCCTAGAACAGATCCGTGAATTGTTCGTGGACTACGGCGTCGATGGCATTTGGCTGGACGTCCCCACCTACGCCAGCCTCAGTTACGACCGCTGGACGCGCGAGGCATTCAGGAAGCAGACCGGCAAGGATATGGACGAAGCTCCAACTTCCGAGCGAGCCCGGTTTTGGATCGAGTCCTCAGTAAACTGGAACCGTGATGTCGCCGCCTTCGTGCGCAAGCTGAAGCCGGCCGCAACGGTAACCACGAATGCGGTGATTGACCCTCTCTCGGGCGGCCCGATGTGGGCTGTTGGTATGGGCGAGCCCCTCGATTACTTCAGTACGGAGTTGCACACCGCCAACCTTCAGCAGAGATCCACGCCGATCCTGGGAGAAACGAACAAGCCATTTGAAGGAGGCACGCTCATTTCCGATGACTGGTTCACTCCCCTCAACAGTGGCCCGCTGAAGACTTCGAAAAGCATTGATCAAATCCATGTGGAGTTGGCCAACATTCTTACGGCAGGTATGAACATCTACCTTGCGGCGGCGCTGGGTCATGGCGGCTCCGTAGATGAGGGGACCCTGCGATTGCTTGATTACTCCGGAGAGTGGCTACGTGCCCGTCGGCCTTGGCTGGAATCGGCGGAGGATCTGACGGATGTCGCGGTCCTATTGGGAACAGCCAATCCGAAGGAACTCCACTGGCCGGGAGGAAACCAAGGCTATGGCGACGAACTCGCTAAGCTGGAGGCCAATCTTCGGGCCAACGGGTACTTGCCGCACCGGTTGATCAACTGCGGTGGATCCCGGAAATACGATGGCGTACCGCAAACCGTCCGCGCCGTGATCGTTCCGGACCGCGCGCAGTTGACGTCTTCCGACGCCGACATGCTCGAAGCTTTCGTCCGCCGGGGAGGAAGAGTGCTGGCGTTTGGGCGGGGAATGGGGCTCGCCGGGACAGAGCAACCTGGTCGTGCGGCATCGATGTTCGGACTTCGCAGCGCCGGCTACGTGTTGCCAGGCTGGATTGATACGTTCGAGGTGAATTGGAAAAGCGACCTTTCCATCAAGGGACCGATTATGGCCGTGACGCCAACCTCTGCGGAATCGCTGCTTTGGGCTTCCGTGTGGACCGCTGGGGAGATGCCGGTGTTCACACGCAACCGCGTCGGCAACGGTACCGCGTATGCGCTGACCACGACGGAGTCTGCACTGATGCAAAATCCTGATCTCTTGCGTTACCTCTGGACTGAAACCATTGGTGAGCCCCTCTGGAAGGTTGAAATTAACCCCCTGCGGTACCTTGTCCGGATACGCCGGCAGAAGCAGCGCTGTATCCTGCACGTGATTGACCGCCTCACCACAAACGAAGGGCCAATGTCAGAATTCTACGACACGCCGCGGTACCGTCCGCTCTACACCAAGATCACCCTCAACAGTGAGCGGATTCCATTCCGGAAAGCAACTGTGGTCCCGGACAATCGTGCCCTGCCAGTTTCCACTGATGGCATCTGGAAAACCATAGAGATCTATCCCGATCCGGAATTAACCATTGTGCTGGAATAGAGAAGGACCGAGGCTAAAGGCAAATTCGCTGTAGTTTTCTAATGTCCCGTCACGCATTACTTCAAAGTCGGCAATGGGTCTCGGCATCAAGATTTCAGGCGGTCTCCGAGCGCCGCATAAGCTCCACCAAATCGCTCGACAAGCCGGGAATCTCCGGGGTTTTGTAAAATCCCCCTTCCACATGTGCCGGATTGACAAAGTAGCGGCGCAAATGCGGAATGTATTCCAGAAATATTACCGGCTGCGCCAAGGCGATATGATTGAAAAGCACAAGATGCTGGTGGATCTGGCCCATGTCGCCGACGTGCGGAACAACAGGCAGTTCGAATTCCTGGGCGAGCAGAGTGACCGCCAGGAATTCACTCACACCCGCCACCCGCGTGCAGTCCACCTGGACGAAATGAACCGCGCCGGCTTCGATAAAGTTTTTGAACATCACCCGGTTGGGCACATGCTCACCCAGCGCCACTCGCATGGGCGAGATGGCCTGCGCAAGCTTGCGATGAGCGCTGATATCATCCGGATGGGTCGGCTCTTCAACCCAGTAGGGGGATACATCACGAAGCGCGTGACACATCTCGAGGGCGCGGGGAAGTGTCCACTGCTGATTAGCATCAAGCATCACCAGGCATTGTTCCCCGACAAGCTCTCGCAACATGTGAGCGCGCCGGATATCTCTTTCCGCATCTCGAGATCCGACTTTCAACTTGAAGGCCCGGAATCCTTCCTCCAGGGCGCGACGGGCATTGTCCCGGACCTTCTCGTCATCGTATCCAAACCAACCTACCGAGGTGTCGTAGCCGGGATATCCCGACTTCAGCACATGTTCTCGCTCCGCTCTTGTTGCCATTGGTTTTTCTAACAGCGCAAGAGCATGGGCAGGAGTTAAGACGTCTTCTAAATAGCTGAGGTCGAGCAAGCCGACCACCCGTTCGGGCGTGAGATCGAGCAGCAATCGCCAAAGCGGAACGCCGCGCGCTTTTGCCCAAAGATCAAAACAAGCGTTGGTGATGGACGCCAACGCCAGATGGATGGCTCCTTTGTGCGGCCCCAGCCAGCGCAGTTGCGGGTGATCGGCCTGAGAGCTCGAAAAAGCGCCGAAGCCCGCCATCAGCGATTCAATTTCTTTTCCTACCAGAGCCGGGGCCAAAAGCTCGATGATTTCGCATATGATGCGGTTCCCTTCACCGAGCGTCAGCACCAGACCCGTGCCGCCGAGGGTACGATTCGTATTCAGCCGTGTTACCGCCAGGCAATACTCCGGCTCCGAATGGACCGCATCACTGCCTGCTCCGGGCGGCAAGGGATAGCGGGCGTCGTATGATCGGACGGATTGAATAACTGTCTCTGACTGTCTCACAAGGCCCGTCTCAGACCTTTCTCTCCACCATCAGTAAATGCTCGCACGCCAGAACCACATCGTGGTACTGGTTGAAAGCTTCAAGAAGTTCCACCACAATGCCGTAGCCGGGCCGCTTCGGCGAATCGCGTTTCTCCTTGACGGTCACCCGGACGTGGAGCGTATCCCCAATGAAAACCGGCTTCACGAAGCGCAACCGGTCGTACCCGTAAGAGAATGCTTCGGGATTGATCTCCCCCGCCGTCAGACCGACCGCCATCGTGAACACCAGCGTGCCATGGGCCATACGCTGGCCAAATTCCTGTCCCTTACACCACTCCGCATCCATATGATGCGGATAGAAATCGCCGCTTTGACCGGCGTGTAGAACGATATCGGTTTCGGTCATGGTTCGGCCCAGAGTTTCGCGCGTGGAACCCACTTGATAGTCTTCGTAATACTGTGAGCGTATCAAGCGATAACCTCCTTGGGGCTGACCGCGCGCCGCTCCTCCATGGAACGGTATTCGGCGAAGACGATTTGTAGCGTCTTGAGGTTATCGCTTCCGCTGGTCAGCGCCTCCGAACCATCCTCGATGGCGCGCATCAACGATCCCATCGGTCCCATGAAGGCGTCAGGAATCCAGAGATAGTCATTGCGAGCAGAGAACCAATAGCCCAGGCTCTTCTTGGACATGAATTCCAGCGTGTCTGGACGTCCCGCGGGATAGTTATACATCAACCCGATGGTTCCCTTGATGATGCCTTCCGTGCCTTCGAAACGGAACGTGGCGTAGCGGTCGTCTTGCCACACTCCGTGGTTCACATCGATCAGCACCTGCAAACCGGAGTCGTATTCCCAGATGGTGAGGGTTCGGGTCTCCGCCTCGGTCGGCTCCCCGGGCATGCGGCTGCCACTGGTGAAGACGCGGTCGGGTTGACCAAAAAGGTAACGCAAAGAGTCAATATAATGGATGCTGTGGTTCAGCACTTCCAGGCGCTTGCGCGCGTACATCCACGGCCACATGGACCAGTCTGTCTGGCAGTGAACCTGAATCGTGCCGTAAGTCGGCGTGCCTAGCCATCCCTGCGTCAGGAGTTGCCGGCTCCCGCGGATGGCCACAGTCCAGCGCATCTGCTGGTTCACCGCCATCTTGAGCTTGGCTTCCTGTGCCATGGCCACTAGGCGCTCGGCTTTGCCGTATTCATCGGACAAGGGCTTCTGGCAAAGAATGTGCTTTCCGGCACGAACCGCTTGCTCTCCGATGGCCAGTGTTTCCCAAGGGTACACGGCAATGTCGAGAATCTCGACTTCCGGGTCTTCGACCAATTCTTCCATGGAGCTGTAAATCTTGGGAATCCTATGGTCGCTCGCCGTTTTTTCGGCCCGCTCGCGGCTCTTGTCAGTGATGCCCACAACCTTGAAGCCCGCCTGCGCATAGGCGGGTAAGTGCGCGTAATTGACGACGCCTCCGGCGCCGATGATTCCTATACCGTGATCCAATCGCCGCGGCATTTCCGGTTTGAAGTCGAGTTCCGGGTGAGCGCTGGACATGCTTCCTCCCATGGTGCCTGCCATCGAGGGCAAGTTAGCGGTTAGTTAAATAACCCTGATCCAAAGTGTGTGTACTGATTGAATGAACACTTTCATTATACCGCACCCATGCTCGCCTACACAATGCGTAGCGCGAACCTCACGATCATGGCGGCGGGGCGCTATTTTCTTGCCCACTCAGTTCTTGGGGGTGAGGGGTAAGCTTGCCAGTTGAGACAACGCTTTCTTGGCATCTTCGTCGTGCGGGTCGAGCTCGAGCGCGGCTCGAAGTTCTTTCTCCCCATCCTGCCGGGGACCGGTCCGGCAATAGATTAGTCCGAGATTCCGATGAAGGTGGGCGTTCTCCGCACACTGGCCGCAGAGTTGGATCGCCTCCTTCATCTGTTCCACGGCCTGGGGCCAATTCTGCGCGTTGGCTGCCTCGATCGCGAAGTTCCCCAGGGCCTGGACGCGATCGAACAGTCGATGGCTCTTCTCGAGCGCCTGGAAACGCTCCACGTACTGCTGCGCTTCCGGATCATGCCGTTCCTCGAGCGCTCGCGCAAGGTTGTACAGAGACTGTGACTGGTTGGGATCCGCCTGCACGGCGACCTTCCAGTGTGCGATAGCCTCGTCTTTTTTCCCCATCCGATCAAGGTTCTGGCCAAGCAGATACTGAGCGTCGGCATTGCCGGGATCAAGGGCCACAACCCTCTCGAGGAGTTCCGTGGCGCGTGGAACGTTATTGAGCTGCCTTTCGTCAAGGGCCAGGGAGTAAAGCGCGTCGGGGTAATCCGGTTGAATCCGGCAAGCGGTCTCCAGTTCTTTTCGCGCTTCAACATACTTCCCGGTGTAGAAGTAGAAGCGCCCCAGGTTGTAGTAAGCCTTGGCGAAGTGAGGGTCGAGGCGAATGGCCTCCGAGAACTGCGCAAGCCCCCCGGCCAAGTCGTACTGGTCCGCCAGCGCGATTCCCAAATTCACGTGTGCATCCGGGGAGTTGGGGTCGAGCGCCACGGCCCGGCGGAAGCTCGGAATCGCCTCCGCCTCACGACCCGTCTTGGCCAAAAGCATGCCAAGCCCTATGTAGCCAGATTGATCGTCGGGAGCTACCTTGACCGCAGTCTGGAATTGCCGCTCTGCCTCAACGTATTGTCCCTTCTTGGCCAGGGTCATTCCAAGGTCCACCTATGCCTTGGCGTAGTTGGGATCGCCTTCGATGGAACGTTGGAACATCGTCGCGGCTTGGGCGTCGTCTCCCTGACGACTGTAAACAACTCCGAGGTTGTCTTGAGCTTCGGCGTCTTGAGGGTTGATGAGCAAAGCGCCTTTGAATTCTTGTTCGGCCTTATCGAGCTTGCCGCCCCTGAGCGCGAGCAGGCCCAACTGATCGTGCGCGACGCCCAATTTCGGGTCGAGGTTCGCCGCCTCCTCAAGTTACTGCTGCTCTTCGCCAAAATCTCCCAGCTTGTCCAGCGCCAACGAGAGGTTGTAGTGGGCCTGGGCGTAATTCGGGTTCAGTTGCAAGGCCTTGCGATAGGCACCGACAGCTTGCTGGACTTTGCCCTCGGCAAGCCACTCGTTGGCTTGGTTATTAAGCTTACCCGCAGTGATGGCGTCCCTCTTCTGGGCTTGCGCCGTCCCCATAATGGCGTGTGCGCCAGCCGATTTGGGTTTCCCGGCTGCGAGGTTGCCGAGCACCTCCTGAGCTTTGTCAGGATGGCCGCTTTCGGCGCACGCCCTCCCCAAGGCCGCTTGAAGCTGGTCAGCGACATCCCGACGTGGGTTGAGGGCCAGTGCCTGTTCGAGGTGGGAAATGGCCGCCGAATACTTCCTCTCGACATCGAGTAGCCGGGCAAGGTTCACATACGCCGCATAGAAATGCGCGTCTGCACGGATAGCGGCCTTGTATTCACCCTCGGCGGCCTCCAGCTTTCCTGCGCCTTCAAGTACAGTTCCCAGCGCAAGGTGTGCGCCGGCAAATTGAGGATTTTGCTGGATCAGCGTTCGCAGCTCTCCGGCGGCCTTTGCAGGCCGGTCGCTTCTGTTCCAGCCTAAGGCTAGATTGTAGCGTGCCTCCTGGGAGTCCGGCTGAAGCCGTAGCGCTTCCTTGAAAGATGGGATCGCACATGCCAAGTCGCCGCGCTGGGCATAGAGGGCTCCCAGCGTGTTCCAGGCGCCGGCCGTCGGGCCATCGCGAACGGCGTCTAGCACCTTGGCGATATTTCCATTGATGTGGGTCGGTTCGAGGCAAGACTTCGGCAAGGCTAGCGGAGGACGGGGGTTCGTGGCAGCCGCGGCGGGACGCGTCTGCTGAGGCCCTCGAGCAGCAGCGCTCACCGCGGTTGCGCTATCCGGCCAAATTAAGCCAAAGATGGCGCTGAGTATCAGTCCGAAGGAGAGCGTAGGCAAAGTGAAAGCAGCAAGGCGTGGCCGTAACCAAAAGGTGGCACGGCTGTGTCGGCCGTGGTCACGGGCGGGACGCCCGTGCCACTGTGTGCGCGCGAAGAAGTTGGGGTCTAATGCTACAACGCGGCCCGGCGGTCGCAACCAAAACAAACTTCTCCGTTTCCTCTGTGCCTTGAGAAGCTGAACACAGAGGGCAACGAACGCCTCAGTGACCTCAGTGTTTAGTCTTTTCTCGGTCGCAGAGATCACAGAACAGAAGAAGTCTTCCCGGCACAACAAGGTCCTGGGAACCAGTGCTACAGGGCAATTGCTGGTTGATGATTGGCAACTGAGAAATTGGTCCGTCAACTTCTTCCCTAGTCAATCATTACCCGCCAATAACCAATCGTCAATTGAAAACCGCCGAGTGTTCCCCCTCCTTTGTTAAAGGAGAGGGTCAGGGGGTGGTTGATTAGGGCGCTGATTCTGGTACCCACCACCCCCTAGCCCCTCCTCTGCCGAGGAGTGGAGCACCTTCGGCGTCAGAAGTGGAACTTGAGGCCGAACTGCATTTGACGCGCGACGTTGGCCGTACTCGACACAGCGCCATACGTGGGATCGACAGAGGCTGCATCTGGCGGAGCGTAAACCACCTGGTTGAAGGCGTTGAACATCTCAAATCGGAATTCGAGCCTCTTGTTCTCGGCGATCGGGAATTGGCGGAACAAGGAAAGATCGAATTGGAGGTTGCCTTCCAGTGGTCGGTGAAATAGAAGCCGTCAATCCAGCCGCCGTGCTGGGTCTCGCGAGTATTGCGCCGCGAATAACTGTTGGGGAGCCGCAGCAAGAACGATGCCAGCGAGTTGCCACCCGAACCGACCGCGGGCAGGCCTGCACCCGTTAGACCGTAGTAGGCGGTTTCTGATGGGTAGTAAGTCTCAGAGGCGTTCAAATACAGAGCGTCAGCGTTGTTGGAGGTGAAATCGGCCCCCATCTTGAAGGTGTGGTGCAGATAGTTCTTGGTGAAATCACCCTTCCATTCCCAAATGTCGCTCAAGTGAGTTTTGTCCACCTGCGTGGCGTTATGGGCGCTCGTGTTGAGGTTACCTAGATAGCCTTGCAAGACAATGTTGGGAATGAACGCTGCCCCGCCGGCGAAGTTGGCGTAAAAGTTCGGCGAGAACCCAAAGGACGATGGAGCGGTGGTGTTTACATAGTGGGTGAACTGATTAATGTTGGCGCTGTCGCGCCCAAACATCAGATGAGGCACGGCCGTGCCGCCGAAGGTGTGTGTAAAGCCCCCGCCAGTATTGTAGCCATGCGAGTAAATGCTGTGGACGATCCCCTGAAATCCACCCGACCCTGAGACAGGCTGGCTGTAGCCGGTATACCGGACCCAGACGCTGGTTTTCTCATTGATAGTGTGGTCGAAGCGCAAGTTACCCTCGTCCTGCCGGGTGATGGTCTTGGTGAGGTCAAGCCCGTTATAGAGCGGGTTCCCCACCAGGTTCGGGGCCGGGTAGAGCGTCTTGGCATAATTCAGTGCATTTGTATTGATCAGTTGCGAAGGGATCTTGTTGCAGGGCGTACCCGCCGGCTGCGTGCCGTCCGCGAGAGGCGCCAGAGGGTTGCCCGAACCGTCGCACATAAAGGGCTGCGTCAATCCGGAGTTTGGGTTGTAAATCTGTCCCGAGATAGCGGTCAAGTCCCCGGTGAGTTGCTGGGCCGTGAGGGTGTTGTAGAAGTTTTGCGCGCTGGAGTGGAGGCGGAATCCTTCATCGGTAGCGAAGAAAAAGGTCTTGTTGTGGCCGTTATAACCGGGGAGGACAACCGGTCCCCCGACGGTCCCACCGAATTGGTTCTGTTGGAAGGGAGTGCGGTTAGCCAGGAAGGTGTTCCGGGAGTCGAACGAAGTGTTGCGCACAAACTCCCACACCGAACCGTGGAAATCGTTAGTGCCGGACTTCGTCACCGCGTTGACGATCCCCCCCCGAGGGCCCCTCCGTATGAAGGGTCGTCGTTGTGCGATTGCACCTTGAACTCCTGAATGTCGTCAACAATGGGGGCAACCACGTAGGTGCTGCCAAACGATCCTTGATCGTTGATTCCGTCTACATAGAAGAGGTCGCTGCGGTTGGTTTGCCCGTTGACCGCCGGATAAGTGAACGTGCCGACGGGCGTGGACCAAATGCCGCCTTGGCCTGAGCTATTTTGCGAGACGTTGACGGTGCTGACACCGGGGGTGAGGTTGAGCAACTGGGTGAAGTTTCGCCCGTTCAGCGGCAGATCATTCACCTCCGTCTTGACGATGGCCACCCCCAACTCGGCCGTCGAGGCCTCCAAGGCCGCTGCGTGCGCGGCAACGGTGACCACCTGCGTCACTACTCCGGGAGAGAGCGTCATGTTAAAAGTGGCCGTCTGGTTCACCACCAGCGTAATGTCTGATTGTTGGGCGGTGGTAAACCCCTGCTTGCTTACGGAGAGGGTATAGCTCCCCGGATTGATGTTTTCGATCACGTAATAGCCAACATCATTGGTCGTCACAGTGCGATCGACGTTTTGAGCAATGTTGTGCAGGACCACCGAGGCGCCCGGAATGACTGCGCCAGAGCTATCATGCACCGTACCGTTAATGGTTGCCGTCGAAACTTGCGCTGGGGCTTTAGCTGGAAACGAAAGCCAAATCCCCACGAGCAGAAACACTACAAATTGCAGTGACGTAAACAATAAGGTACACCGATGCCGCCGTGGGAATGACGTTCCTTCACATACCCGCCTCGGCGAGCGGTGCAAAAAACAGATAAGCGGCAGGAACAAACTTCGGGCTGACGCGTACGGTGAATTCATGAGCAAATCCTCCTTGCACACGAAGATTGGGTTGATAGTTGGAGACCATGGCCGGTCTCTAAAACTACCCAGGACACCGACGCCAGCCCTCTTTCAGCAAAGAGGGCAAATAGTAAGGAAAGAAGAAAATCCAGACCAGTTTGCACAAGCCTGGAGCCCACATTCGGTCTACTAAGAACGGGGG
>Ga0187854_10001318_pt1 | contig 24784 bp, 22 predicted proteins | sample June2016WEW_6_15_FD_132445 | JGI IMG/M metagenome (GOLD analysis project Ga0187854, IMG submission 132445) | Peatland microbial communities from SPRUCE experiment site at the Marcell Experimental Forest, Minnesota, USA - June2016WEW_6_150 | ecosystem: Environmental > Terrestrial > Soil >...
CATCTGCCTGAAGAGAGGATGGAAGTCCACCTGCAATGGGCCGGGGAGAAGAATCGAAAGCTTTTGTTTTGTGGAAAAGGTCGAATCAGTCAACAGATAGTCGAATCATTGAGAAAGAGGTGGATGAAGGAGGAATGACGTGGCGCTGATTGTGCAGAAATACGGCGGGACTTCGGTGGGAGATTTGAATCGTATTCAGAACGTGGCCCACCGAGTCCAGAAAACCCGGCGGGAAGGGAATGAGGTAGTCGTTGTGGTCTCGGCCATGGCCGGGGAGACGGACCGTCTCATCCAGTTGTGTCACCAGGCCTGTGATTGCCCGGGGCTGAGGGAGTACGATTGTCTGATCTCCACCGGGGAACAGGTAAGCGCAGCCCTTCTGGCGATCACCCTGCAATCCATGGGGGTTCCGGCCAAGTCCTTCTTGGGCCCGCAGGTGCGCATCATCACGGATAGTGCCTTCTCTATGGCGCGAATCCAGAATGTGGAGGTTTCGCGGCTACGGAAGGAGTTGAAGGCGGGGGTCATTCCCGTGGTGACGGGTTTTCAGGGGATGGATAAAAAGGGGGACATCACCACCCTGGGACGGGGCGGATCGGATACCACCGGAGTGGCCCTGGCCGCGGCCCTGAAGGCGGATGTCTGCGAGATTTACACCGATGTCGAAGGGGTTTATACCACGGACCCGAATATCTGCGCGGAAGCCCGGAAATTGGGCCGGATCTCCTATGATGAGATGCTGGAACTGGCCTCTTTGGGTGCCAAAGTTCTTCAGATTCGCTCCGTGGAGTTTGCCAAAAAATACAATGTTCCCATTCATGTGCGTTCGTCCTTTACAGAGAAGAGTGGGACTTGGGTCGTCAAGGAGGATGAGAAGATGGAAAGAGTGTTAGTCTCCGGCGTTACGTTAAATAAGAGCGAAGCTCGCATCACCGTCGTTCGCGTCCCGGATAAGCCGGGGATTGCTTCCAAAATTTTTTCCCCCATTTCGGATGCTAACATCGTAGTGGATATGATCATCCAGAACACCAGCGCGGACGGGAGTACGGATTTAACTTTCACGGTCCCCAAAGTGGACATGAAAAAAGCCTTGAAACTGGTCAAAAAGACCGCTGAAGAGATCGAGGCCCAAGAAGTGTTGGCCGACGAAAACATCGCCAAAATCTCTATCGTGGGAGCCGGGATGCGCAGCCATTCAGGGGTCGCCTCGAAGATGTTTACCGCCCTATCCAAGGAGAATATCAACATCCTAATGATCAGCACCTCGGAAATCAAGATCTCCTGCGTCATAGAGGCCAAGTACGGTGAGCTGGCCGCCAGAGTTCTCCATCAAGCCTTCGGGCTGGAAAAAGGGGAGCGGAAGAAGGAAGCATGAAAAAAGAAAAGAAAGCGGCGGAAAGAGTCACCCTTTATGACACTACCCTTCGGGACGGGACGCAGGCCGAGGATATTTCCTTCTCGGTCGAAGACAAGGTGCGCATCGCTACCCGCCTGGACGAACTGGGAATCGACTATATTGAAGGCGGCTGGCCTGGTTCGAACCCGAAGGATATGGCTTTTTTTCGGGAGATCCGCCATTACTCATTAAAGACGGCCAATGTGGCGGCTTTCGGGTCTACCGCGCGGGCGGGGGGAACGCTGGAAAACGATGCCAACCTGAAAGCCCTGCTGGGAGCGAAAACTCCGGCGGTGACGATTTTCGGCAAGTCTTGGGATGTCCACGTCCGGGACGCGCTGCGCATTCCCCTGGAGCAGAATCTGGACCTGATCCGGGCATCCTTAAAATACCTGAAAAAAGCGGTTCCCGAGGTGCATTATGATGCTGAGCACTTCTTCGACGGGTTCAAGGGAAATCCCCAATATGCGCTGGCTACCCTCAGAGCCGCCGAGGATGCGCGGGTGGATACCATCGTCCTCTGCGACACCAATGGGGGAACCCTTCCCAGCGAAGCGACCGAGATCATCCAGGCCGTAAAGAAGCAACTTTCCATCCCTCTGGGGATCCATGCCCACAACGACGCCGAGATGGCCGTAGCCAACACCATCGCCGCAGTCGAGCTGGGGTTGCGCCACGTCCAGGGGACAATCAATGGATACGGCGAGCGCTGCGGCAATGCCAACCTTTGCTCCATCCTTCCGACGCTCAAGTTCAAGATGAAGCTGGACTGCCTGAACGAGGGACAGATGGTCAAACTCCGGGAGGTCTCTCATTTTATCGCCGAGCTGGCCAATCTTCAACCCAACAAACATCAACCCTACGTAGGAGCGAGCGCCTTCGCCCACAAGGGTGGAGTACACGTCAGCGCCATCGAGAAGAACCCTCTGACCTATGAGCATATTCCACCCCAGTGGGTGGGAAATCGCCGGCGGGTCCTCATCTCCGATCTGGCGGGTAGAAGCAACATCCTGCAAAAAGCCGCCGAATTCCATATTGATCTGAATCGGAAGGAACCGTTAACCCAGGAGATCCTCAATACCCTGAAAGAGATGGAGAACCAGGGGTACCAGTATGAAGGGGCCGAGGCTTCTTTCGAGCTTTTGATGAAAAAAGCTCTGGGCACGCAGAAGAAATATTTTGAATTGATCGGTTTCCGGGTCCTATGCGAGAAACTGCGCGAGGACCGGGCTACGGTTTCCGAAGCCACGATCATGGTCAAGGTCGGGGGACGGGTGGAACATACGGCAGCCACCGGAAATGGACCGGTGAACGCCCTGGACAACGCCATTCGTAAGGCCCTGGAAAAATTCTACCCCCAACTGGGAGATATGGAATTGGTGGACTATAAGGTGCGGGTCCTGTCCACCGGCGAAGGAACGGGATCCCGGGTGCGAGTACTGGTCGAATCCGGAGATCGTCATGACAAATGGGGGACGGTTGGAGTCTCCGAAAACATCATCGAGGCCAGCTGGGAGGCTTTGGTGGATTCCATCAGCTACAAGCTGTTGAAGGACGAGAAAACGCAGTCATGAGCCGAGAGCAGCAAGGGGTCGTTCTCTTCTTGAGCCTTTCACTCGGCCTTTTCTTTTTCCTTACCACTCCTTCGTCGGCCTGGAAAGAATCTTCCAGCCGTACCTCCTCTGAGAGAACTTCGACCTCCCCTCTGGCTGAAGGACAGATATTGATCAAGGTGGATGGAAGCGTGAACCAGCGGGGAATGGTTCCAATCGAACCCGGAACGAGCCTTCTCGAGGCTCTCGAAAAAGCAGGGGGCGTGAAGGGAAAGCTTTCCCTTCCTCCGGAAGCGCTTACGACGAAGATCGATAAGAGCTCCCGTTTACTGGTTGTCCCTGACGGCGAAGGGAAGGGGAAAGTTTCCTTAGAACCCCTGGCCCCTCCCAAGCTAAAGGTCCTTTCCATCCCCATCCCGGTAAACACAGCCAGCGTGGAAGAACTGGATACCCTCCCAGGGATTGGGCCCAAGACCGCCCAGGCCATCGTCGAATACCGGGAGACCCACGGAAAATTCAACTCAGCAGAAGACCTTCTCCAGGTGCCAGGCATTGGCCCGAAAAAACTGGCTGCCCTAAAGCCACACATTACCCTTCCCTAAAAAATGTGATGCCGTGCTGGCGTGCAGCGGTGCTGGGGTTGGAGAAAAAAATCCTCCCTTCACCACTGCAGCACGGCAGAACCGCAGCACCTTTTTATTCTTCGTCAATCACCACGTTGGTTAAGGTGCGCAAGACTCCGGGTAGGGCCTGAATTTTGGTGACGATGAAATCCCCCAGGACATTGATCGAATCGGCCTGCACATAGGTGATTACATCGTAGGGACCGGTAACGGAATGCGCGGTCTTCACCCCCGGGATCCGAGAAATCTCCCGGGCAATGGATCGGGCCTTGCCCTGGGTCGTCTCAATGAAGATGTAAGCAGCGATGGCCATGTCTGCCCCCCCTTTCAGAATGTGGAATGTAGATTGCGGAATGCGGATTTTTAAGCCAGAGTTTCAGGTTGAAAGAAGTAAACATATTCCTGCCTAAACTGTTTGCTACACATATTAATACCCGGAATTTCAAACCCATAAAAGAGCTATTTTATCCTAAATTGAAGACTACCGGAAGAACTTCTGCACTCTCTTACCTTTTGGTTGGCCCATCCTCAGGTTTCATACGCGTTTGCTAGAGCTCAGGGCGTCCAAGAGAGGTGCGGCAGAAACGCAAAGCGGAAGGAGAGCTATTCACCACGCTGAAACGGGGAGCAATCGTCTTACCGGGGAGGGAATGCTTGGGTCGCTCAATGAATCAGTGGGGCGGTGGAGATAAATTGGAAGAAGAGGGAGAAGCCCGCCGGTTAACAGAGCGGGGACAGCTCCCTTATCAGGGGGGTGAATAGTCTTCCTCCCGCTCCCCCGGCCCATGCCCAAGCAGGAAAACCGCGGGATTGGCAAGTTTGGGTTGGCTCTTGCCAATAAAGTTTACTCTGATAGAATGAACGAGCCTTTCCATCCCAGCGAAGAGGGAAAAAGGAGGAATCTTGGTGGATGATCTGATCAAGAAAACCGCCGGGGTGATCCATCGTTCGAATAAGGTGGTCGCATTCACCGGAGCCGGGATATCCGTTGAAAGCGGCATTCCAGACTTCCGTGGGGCGGGAGGTCTTTGGGAGAAGTATAATCCCTCGGAGTATGCCACCATCGAAGCCTTCCATGCCAATCCGCAAAAAGTATGGATGATGCTCAAGGAAATGGGAAGCCTGTTGGAAAGCTCCAGGCCGAACCCTGCTCACCTGGCCCTGGCCGAACTGGAAGAGATGGGGCACGTCCGGTCCATCATTACCCAAAACATCGACAACCTACACCAGGATGCTGGAAACAAGCGGGTCATTGAATTCCATGGCTCTCACAGGAAACTGGTTTGTTTGTCCTGTGGCCGACTTTACGGGCGAGAAGAGGTCGATCTGGAGGTCCTTCCCCCGCGCTGCCGGTGCACGGGAGCGCTTAAGCCAAATGTAGTCTTCTTTGGGGAGCCCATTCCTTGGGGGGCTCATCTGCAAGCCCAGCAGGAAGCAAAAGATTGTGAAGTTATGCTGGTGATCGGAACTTCGGCAGTGGTCTTCCCCGCCTGCGACCTCCCGGCAATGGCCAAACAGAAGGGCGCCACCATCATAGAGGTGAATCTGGAGGAGACCCCATTGACTCGGTATATTTCCGACTGGATCCTGATCGGCCCGGCGAGCTCGATCCTTCAATCCGTTCTCGAGCAAGTCAGGTCTTGGAGAGGAAGGTGAATCCAAAAACAATTTGGCTTTTGGCCCGTTGAGCCTTATAATGGGGGTAGCCTACCGAATCTTTAAGGGGGAGTGGCCATGGTGGAAATGAAAGTTCAGGGGTTATTCTTTGACTCGGAGACCAATCAATCCGTCGTGATCCTTAAGGACGAGGCGACGGGGAAAACCCTGCCCATCTGGGTAGGACTCTTCGAGGCCAATGCCATCACCATGGGGATTGAACACACCTGGACCCCCCGCCCCATGACCCATGACCTTATGAGAAATATTATTGAAGGGATGAATGCCGTGGTAAAGGAAATCACAGTCAATGACCTCCGTTCCAATACCTTTTACGCCATCATCTCCCTTGAGGTGGGGGGGAAGATGGTGAAGGTTGATTCCCGCCCGAGCGACGCCATTGCCCTGGCCCTGCGGACCCAATCCCCCATCTTTGTGGATGAAAAGGTACTGGATTCTGCCGGCCATGCGGAGCCCAAGGACAAAAAAGAATCCTCCGACAAATGGATAGACGATCTCTTCGATAAATTGAAACCGGAAGACTTTAAGTCCGAAATGTAAGGAATGAATTTTTCCGTTCGGCCGCCGCGTAACCCCGGGTTGTCCCCCTGCGAAACAAATTTTTTCCTCGAGAATTCCCAGCCCCATTTGGATGCCCAGAGGAAATTCAGGCAATCTTTTAGATTGGCCCTCTTCGATTTGGATGGTACTTTGACCAGGGAGAGGAGTGCCTGGGAGTACATCCATCGGCGACTGGGTGTCTGGGAGGGATGTGCGGAAAAGTTCCAAGCTGCCTTCCTCCGGGGGGAGATTACCTACCTCCGTTTCTGCGAACTGGATGCCGAGGTATGGAAGGGCATGAGGGTGTCGGAAATGAAACGGATCCTGAGGGAGGTCCCCCTCTATGAGGGAATCGAGGACCTGGTCGGTTACCTGCGGGCGAAAGGAATCAAGCTGGGGATCATCTCCTCCGGGCTTTCTTTTCTGTCCGAGTGGATAAAAGAGAGATACGGTTTTGATTATGCCGTGGCCAACGAGTTGGGAGTGCGGGACGGGGTCCTCAACGGCCGAATCAAGATTCACGTGCACTATGACCAGAAGGGGAAGTGGGTTCAGGAAGCCAAACGCAGGTTCAAAGCCCGGAAAGCTGAGGTTATCGCCATCGGCGATAGCACGGGAGATATTGCCATGTTCCAGATGGCCGGCTTATCGATTGCCTTCAATTCCCGTTCACCCCAACTGGATGCTTCAGCCAGCCTGTCCATTCAGAGCTCGGATTTACGGGATATCATCTCCTCTCTGTCCCCCCATGTCGAGCCTAAGCGCTGATTGAATGGCCAAAGAGTCAACTTTATGTTTTGCTTAATTCTATTCCCGTTGAACGCTTCCGATAAGTAGATCAATGAAAAGACATTCCCGGGTAACGGATAAATTTTGGGCTCGGGGGGGCGGGTTCATCATAAAAACCGGGATTGTCCTGACCTGGGTGGTGATGATGGCTTTGCTGGCGGAGCGAGCCCTCATCAAGCCACAGGCCCTGCGAATCTCCCCGGCCCTGGCCAGAGAAGGGTTGAAGGCAGGGGAAGAGTGGTGGGGAGTTTACTGGAAGGGGGAAAAAATCGGATGGGCGATGACCGAACAAGAACCGAGAGCGGGAAAAATTTGGGTGCCAGAGCGGCTCTGGCTAAAATTGGCCCTCTTAGGAACTCCCCAGGACGTGGAACAGACCCTGGAATACAGCCTGGATCAAACCCTTACGCTGGAATCCTTCCAATTCGCCTTGAAGTCAGGGCTGTTTCCTTTTCAGCTGGCTGGACGAGTACAGGATTCCCCTGCCGGCCCGGGAAAACGTTTGATCCTGACGGTTTCCTCGGGGGGTAAGGAACAGAACCAGGAGATTTCCCTGCCTGAGGCCCCTTTTATCCTGGGCCAAACCAAACATTACCTCGTGACTCAGGGGTTGGAAAAAGGGAAGAAATACCGCATTCCGGCTTTCGACCCCGCGACCTTGAGTTCCGCGGCCATGACCGCAGAAGTGGAAGAGATCGAATTTCTCAACATCGGAGGGGCGGAACGGGAATTGTACCGGGTTCGGGAGGATTTCCGGGGGATCCTGGTCAAATCCTGGATAGACCGGAATGGACAGATCTGGAAAGAAGAGAGCCCCATGGGATTGGTTTTGCTTCGAGAGAGCAGGCATGTTGCCCAACACCAGAACTGGAGCCCGGGGAAAATGGTGGACCTGATTTCCCTTACCTCCATCCCGGTGAACGGAAAAATTACCGATCCGCGGTCGACCCGTTTTCTCCGGGTTCTACTCCAATCGGCTGCCCTGGACGGACTTTCCATCGAAGGGGATCGCCAACTGCGCGTCGGGAGAGAGGTGACGGTAAAAAAAGAAGAATTCCCCCTGCGGTCGAACCAGCAGAATATTCTGGAACGAGTCAGACTGGAAGCTCTGAGCTCTACCCCCTTCATCCAGAGCGATCACCCGGATATTCAGCGCCAGGCCCGGGATATCATCGCCGGGATAGAAGATCCCCTCGAACAGGTCAAGAAAATTTCCGCCTGGGTTTATCAGGAGTTGAGAAAACAGCCTGTCGTCAGCATTCCCAGTGCCCTGGATGTCCTCCGGGAAAGGGTAGGGGACTGTAACGAGCATTCGGTTCTTTTCACTGCTTTAGTCCGGGCCATCGGGATTCCTGCTCGTCTGCAGGCAGGGATTGTCTACCAGGAAGGGAAATTCTTCTACCATGCCTGGGCCCAGGTATATTTAGGCTCCTGGATTTCCGTAGATCCCACCCTCAACCAGATTCCAGCGGATGCCACCCATATCCGTCTGGTGGAGGGGGATCTGGATAAGCAACTGGATTTAGTCAAAGTCGTCGGTCGCTTGAAGGTGGAAGTGCTGGAGGTCCGTTGATCGAGCTTCGGAACCTGAATAAAAAATTTGGGGACTTTTACGCGGTGAAAGATTTGAACCTCCAGGTGCGCCCCCGTGAGATTTTTGGTTTTTTGGGGCCTAACGGAGCGGGGAAGACCACCACGATCCGGATGATGGTTGGTTTGATGAAACCTACCTCGGGGTGGATTCTTCTCGGGGGGAGGGATGTTTCCCTTGAGCCGGAGGAGGCTAAAGCCATTCTGGGCTATATTCCCGATCGCCCGTTTCTGTACGAGAAATTGACCGGGGAAGAATTCCTGGAGTTCATCGCTGGTCTTCACCGTCTGGAGGCCCAAGATGGCTGGAGGAAACGATCGGACGAGCTTTTAGAATTTTTCGATCTCCGGCGCTGGCGGAAGGAGCTGATCGAAAGTTACTCCCATGGAATGCGCCAGCGGCTGATCATCACCGCTGTTCTGCTGCTCCGTCCCCAGATCCTGATTGTGGATGAACCGGTCGTAGGACTGGACCCGAAGGGGACCAGGCTGGTAAAAAGTCTTTTCCTGGATTTAGTCACTTCCGGGGTGACGATTTTTCTCTCCACCCACATCCTGGGAATCGCGGAAGAGCTGTGTCCGCGTATTGGGATCATTCATGAGGGCAAGATAATCGCCCTGGGAACCATGGAAGAGCTTCGCCGGCAAGCCCAGAGCACCGACGAGCGGCTGGAGCCTCTATTCTTGAAGCTGACCGAAGAAGAGAACCGGCTGGATCCGTGAGGAGACTTTGAACCTTAACCGGTGGACTGATGGATAATTGGACCATTTTAGTTCTTCCTAAAATTTTGGGATTCAGGCACCACCTGCGGGAGAAGTCTCTGAGGTCTCGCCTGAAATGGCTGGCCCTAACCGCGTTGGCCGGGGGTTTTTGGACAGCGTCGTTTTTTATCTTCGCCAAGGTTCTCCTCTACTTCAGGTCTGTTGAGCTTGTCGGGGATCTTCTAAATTCGCGGCTTTTGGCCATGATGCTTCTGACTTTTTTTTCCATCCTACTTTTCAGTAATCTGATCTCTTCCCTTTCCACTTTTTTCCTGTCGGAAGATTTAAACCTCATCCTTTCCCATCCCGTTTCGCTGGATCGGGTATACTATGCCCGGTTGGCGGAAACGATGGTGTACAGTTCCTGGATGGTCCTCCTTTTTGCAATGCCAGTTTTCGCAGCTTATGGCTGGGTGTATGAGTCTTCCCTTGGGTACTACCTGGTTCTGCTGGCTGCCATGGTCCCTTTCCTCATCATACCTTCGGCCCTGGGCACTCTTCTTTCCATGATCCTGGTGAACGTGTTTCCCGCCCGTCGCAGCAAAGACGTCCTCTTCTTCTTATCCATCTTCTTGGTCATCGCTCTCTATTTCCTGATCCGTTTTCTACAGCCCGAGCGTCTGGTCAATCCGGATGCCTTCGCGGGGCTGGTAGAATTTGTGTCCGCCTTGAGCGCCCCTTCGTGGCCTTTCCTTCCCAGCTTTTGGGTCTCAGAATCCTTGTTGCCGTTCCTGCAAAGAACTCCTGCCGATACCGGATTCTTTCTGGGGTGCCTCTGGTCCACGGCTGGAGCCTCCGTGGCGGTAGGCAGCTGGGTCTCTCGAGCGACCTTTTTTGCTGGCTGGACGAAAGCCCAGGAAGCCTGGAAAGTTCGTCTGGGTCAAAACCCTTTCCTTGTTCATATCCTGGATCTGGGCGGTCGTCCTTTACAACCTCAAACCCGAGCGCTGGTCCTGAAGGATTTTAAGACTTTCTTCCGCGATACCACCCAGTGGTCCCAGCTCATCCTGCTGATGGCCTTAGTGGTCGTATATCTCTATAATTTCACTGTTCTCCCTCTCGATCAAACGCCGATGCCCACCTTCTTCCTTCAGAACTTCATCTCCTTTTTGAATATGGGGCTGGCCGGATTTGTCCTGGCGGCAGTCGCCGGGAGGTTTGTTTTCCCGGCAGTGAGCCAGGAAGGGTTTCCTTTCTGGATCATTCGTTCCTCGCCCCTTTCCATGGACACTTTTTTGTGGAGTAAATTCTGGAGCAGCCTTTTTCCCCTTCTCCTTCTGGCCGAGGCCCTGATTTTTGTATCCAACTGGCTCTTAAAAGTAACGCTTTTTATCATGATCCTGTCTTCCCTAACTCTTTTCTTCATGACTTTTGGAATTGTGGGCCTGGCTTTAGGCCTGGGAGCTGTCTACCCCCGTTTCAAGTTAGAGAATTCGGCCCGGATGGCCTGGGGGCTGGGCGGAGCGATTTATATGATCCTGGGCATGCTCTTTATCGGGGGAGTCGTGGTCCTCGAAGCCTGGCCCGTATATACGATCTTTATGGTCAATATTCGTCATCAGACCCTTTCTTTTCTCCAATGGGCCGGAGTGTTCCTATGTTTTTCGGGGGTGGCCTTTTTGATGGGAATGGTGATCTATCTGCCCATGCGGTTGGGCCTGAAAAGTCTTAAAGAAATGGACTTATAGAAAACAGAATTCAGGAGGCGGAAGAACCGCTTGCAAAACTCCCGACCTGAAGGGAAATCGTCATTCCGGGCAAGCAAAGCGCGACCCGGAATCCAGGTTTTTGCAATTCTGTATTCTCGCTTTCGCGGGAATGACGAAACAGAATACTTTTGCAAGAGGCCCGGAATTTAGAATAAAGGCCTGGTTTCATCCTGAATTCGGGATTCTGACTCCGGTATACTATTTTCTTTGGTTGAGGAGCCAATCTTGATATGAGTACAATTTACCCTTGCCCTCATTGCCGGACCCAAAATTTTGCCACCCGGGCTCGTTTGCGAAAATCTCAATCCGTGCCGTTGAAGTGCTGGAAATGTGGAGAGGAAATCAAAGAAACTTCCGCCAACCTAAGCCGAAGAAATAAAGGGGAGCAGAGGGGAGGGGGAAAAAGCATTATAAGGAAAGCGATGAAAAAAAATCGCTGACCATCAAGCTATTTGCAGCCGATGATCAGTCGGTGATTTTCCGTCTTGCCCCAACAACGAAACTTTGATATAAACCCATTATGGAAGAAAGAAGGCATTTATATTTAAAAGTGGGTGACTGGGTTATACACCCTAAATACCCCGAGTGGGGATCGGGGGTGGTAGTGGAAGAGCAGAATTCTTTTGTACTGGGAGGCTTATCCCTGGTAAAGATCACTTTTCGCGACGGACAGACCCGCATCTTCGACAACAACTTCAAGAACACCACCTGTTGCTACCATGCCGGCCTTCGGCGCCGCTGAATCTCGCCCGTCCTTCAAGAGTCTTTCGATCAAGGTTTAATCAGCAAATCCGATTCTTTCTCCTTCTTTTTAGCCTCTTCTTCCAGCCGGGCGGTCAAACTCCGCTTGACCAGCTCAAGAAGGAAAGGATGAAGAGAGAGAATCCCCCCCTCGGATTCCATCCCTAATCCAGCGGCCAAAGCCATCTGGGCTTCGTTCTGCTTCCCTGTTTTCCAGAGAACATAAGCCATTTCCTCAAGCCTTCGCCGGAAGAGGGAGCGCCGGGGCTTATCGAAGAGTTCTTCCACCGCTTGGCGGTAGATGTCCATGACCCGGCCTTCCTTCTGGTACGGGGTAAGTACAATTCTCGATTCGGAAGCTTCTTTCAAAAGGGTAAGATATTTTTGGGTCTCCCCCTCTTCCAGGAGCCAGGTTTGGAAGGAAGGGACCTCAAAGAGAGAAGCCGAACGATCCAAGAGGTCGGAGCGGACTTTCGATTCTTCTTCCAACAGGTGGAGATAGATTAAAGGTTTGAGCGGCAACTCCGGAGGGGTACCCATCAGGGTGCGCCATTTGATGAATCCGTCAGGCGGGGGCTGCTCTTTTTTTTGATTGATTTCGGAGGCCTCGATAATGATCCCGTGGCAATATTCGGGGTCGGCTTCGACGATTTCCCAAGGAACCGACTCTTGAAATTCTTCCAGGTATTCATGGAATTTCTTGCGGGAAGTCTCGAACCCGTTAAAATCGATAATACCCTGAAGGTCGCTGATCAGGGCATGAAAAGCGAAGACCCCCTGTAGAGGTTGGGGCCTGGACAACCAGACCAGGCGCGTTCCGACCGAATCGATGGAACTCAGAAACCCTTCGGAAGAAGCCGGCTGGGGAGGACGATAGACCGAAGGGGCCGAGTCCCCGATATCTTTTACCTGCCACCCCTGGCTTTGCAGCTGGAAGATGGATTTGCGGATGGCTTTGATGACTGCCTTGGAGGAAAACGAGGCGGCCAGTTGATGGAGCAAATCGGCTGCCCGGGGAGAATTCCAGCGTCCCAAGGTTCGAGCCAAAGCGAGATCCACTTTTTCCTCTTTGCCCATGAGGGCTCCCAGAAGAGGGAGAAACTCTCCGCTCTCTTGTTTCAAAACGGAAAGAAAAACATCTTCCTGCTGTTCCGGCGGGAGCGATCTCAACTTTTGCAGCAGCGGACTTGGATCTTGCCGCCAGGATTGAAGGTTTTCCCCCATTTCCTTCACCAGAGCTTCGATTTCACCAGAAGTCGAGATGCCTTCTTTCTTCGCCGACCGTTCCTTCTTTTCCATCGTTACCTCTGTTCTTTTTTACCGGGTGTGATCCCCATTTCCCGCAAGAGGTCTCGTATTTTTGACGGATCCGGGATTCTAGCCTGCGGCCTGGAGGTCGACAATCTTCATCTGCAAGTTGCGCTTGCCCTGGAAGATATTCACCTGAGGAACAAAAGCCATCTTCACTCCCTTTCCCGAAAGCGGATGCCAGGAGCCCATCCCAAAACCGATCGCCTCTCGAATCACTCGCCCCTCTTGAATGCGCAGGCGTAAATGGTTTTTCCCCACTAACCTCGACCCCAGAATGGTCAATTTTTCCAGTCCCAGGACGGGCTCGGGGTTTCCCGTTCCAAAAGGAGCGAGCCCTTCCAGTTCGGAGATGAAAGATTCGTTCATCTGTTCAAGGCTGATCAGAGCATCGAGGGTCAGGCGGGGAATGAAATCTTCTGCGGTAAGCCGTTCAGCCACGATTTCCTCAAAGGCCCGAGAAAACCCGGGAATACATTCCGCCCGAATCACCAGGCCGGCGGCCTGCTCGTGTCCGCCAAACCCTTCCATCCAGGTTTGGCAGGCTTTCAGCCCTTCGTAAAGGGAGAACGGTTCGATAGAACGGCCCGAGCCTTTTCCCAGGTTCTCATGCAGAGCAATCAGGATCGCCGGACAGTGGTATGCCTCGGTCAGGCGGGAGGCCACAATGCCGATGACCCCAGGGTGCCAGCCCAGGGAGGACAGAACAATCGATTTCATCTTTTCTGCGGAGCGGGAATCGAGCATCTCTTTTGCCTCCATCAAGATTTTTTCCTCGATCCGCTGCCGTAAAGAATTCAATTCGTTCAGGTGAGCTGCAATTCGACGCGCCTGGGCTGGATCCTTGGTGGTTAAGAGATGGACGACCTCCCGGGCATCTTCCAATCTCCCGGCCGCGTTGATTCTGGGAGCGAGGCGAAAGTTGATGCCGATGGTATCTACCGGGCCAGCCTCCATGCCCGATACTTCCTTCAGCGCTAGGATTCCAGGCCGGTTTGACTGGCTGAGTTCTCCGAGCCCATATTTGACCAAGATCCGGTTGACGCCCGTGAGGGGAACCACATCACTCACGGTCCCCAGAGCCACCAGATCCAGGTATTCTTTCAAGTTGGGACCGTTTCCATCCTTGAAAAACCCTTCCCGGCGAAGAAGGCTCCGCAGGGCGATGATCAGATTAAAGGCTACTCCTACGCCGGCTAAGCCTTTGAAAGGGTAGGGGCAATCTTTTTGTTTCGGGTTTAGAACGGCCAGAGCGGGAGGGAGTTTCTCGGGAACCTCATGATGGTCGGTGACGATCACTTCCAGTCCGTTTTCTTTGGCCCAGTGGATCTCCTCCCGATTACTGATTCCGCAATCCACGCTAATCAGCAATTGGGTCCCTGAGGATCGGGTATTTTTTAGAGCCTCCAGGTTGAGACCATACCCCTCCTTCACCCTATGAGGAAGAAAAAAATCTACCCGCCCTCCGGCATTCTTCAGGAAAAGATAGAGCAGGGCCGTAGCCGTTGTCCCATCCACATCATAATCGCCAAATAGAGTGATCTTTTCCCCTTTCCGGAGGGCTTGGACGATCCGATTGACTGCTTTATCCATGTCTTTCATGGTAAGAGGATCGGGGAGATCAGATAAAGTAGGGGAGAGGAAACGTCTTGCTTCATCCGGGTTGGAGATTCCACGATTGAGAAGAACCTGAGCCGTAAGCGGGGAGATTCCCAGCTCCTTCAGAGGAAATTTCCCGCCCAATTTCTGTCTAGGGCAGACCTGCCATATTTTCCCGGACTGTGGATTCAAAACAGAATTCCCTCGAGGTATTCTTCGCATGCGGATGATTTAAAATCAAAATAGCGGAGGGGCCCCATTCTGTCAATTGGATATTTGCCCTTGCACACCTCACCTTTTAGCCAAATAATAATAAAAGCAAAGAATCGGCGTATAAAACTGGGAATTCTGCAAGTGGGTTCGAGAATCGGTATTTAAGGATTTTCTGCCTCTTCCCTCGATTCTTTCCCCTTCGAAGAGGAAAAAAATTTATTTTAGCCTTGACAGCGGGGAAAGGGCTTATTTATATTCATATTTGATTTTATTAAAGGAATTGAAATCATGACAGCATTCCCCTTCCGACTGGGAGTGCATGTTTCCATCAGCGGGGGAATCGAGAAAGCAGTCTCGCGGGCGCGAGAACTGGGCTGCTCAGCGATGCAGATTTTTTCCAGAAACCCCCGGGGTTGGGAGACTTCACCCCTGGATCCTCACTCCGTCAGGACATTTCGGGAGGCCGTGAAAAAGAGCAGTATCGACCCCATTGTGATTCACACGCCGTACCTGTTGAATTTAGCTTCGGGAGATGGGACGCTCCATCGGCAGTCCATAAAGGTCTTAGCCGAGGATCTTAAGCGAGCGGAAGATCTGGGAGCCCGTTTCGTGGTTACCCACCTGGGGAGTGGGAAAGAAAGAAGCCCGGCATCCAGTCGCAGGCAGGTGATCAGAGGGCTGAAGCAGGTGATGAAACGGAACTTTTCGGCTTCCCTACTGTTGGAAAACAGCGCGGGGGCTGGCAACACGGTAGGGAGGACATTCGAAGAGATTGCGGAAATCATAGAAGAAGCGGGGAAGGACCCAAGGATTGGGTTCTGTTTTGATTCGTGCCATGGCTTTGCAGCCGGCTATGATTTTCGCTCGGAGGAACAGAGCAGGGTCTTGCTTCATGAGGTGGATCGGACCATAGGGCTGGAGAGGTTGAGACTGCTCCATCTAAACGATTCTTCAGGGCCCCTGGGAGCGCACCTGGACCGCCACCAGCATATCGGAAAAGGGGAGATCGGATTGGGTGGATTCAGAAGCCTGCTCAGCCAGGTTGCTTTTCAAACGGTAACGATGATTCTGGAAACCCCCAAGAAGGGGGTGAAGGACGATTTAGAAAACCTCTCCCGCATTCGGGGTATTATTCACTCGCTGCGGGAGCAGCCGGACGGGCGGGATTCAGCGGCCAGTTCCGGTTGAGGCCTTTTCGGGAGGAATTACCATGGGAGACGAAAACCAGCAGGATAAGGAAAAAGCTAGGGCCATTGAGGATTCAATTCCCGAGTCCGGTATTTTCGTTCAAATGGCCGAATCCTTGCGTCTACAGGGACGATATGAGGAAGCGATCGAGACCTTAAAGGGCGGGTTGGGAACAAGGCCCGATGCCCTACCGGCCCGGTTGCTGCTGGGAAGGTGTTACCTGGAGAAAGGTCTGTTTACCGAGGCCAAAGAAGAGTTGGAAATCGTGGTCCGGGGGATCGAAGAATGCCTGCCGGTTTACAAAATGTTGAGTCAAGTCTACCTTCAGGAGAAGGATGTGGATAAAGCTTTGGAAGTTCTGCGCAAAACCCTGTATTTCCAGACTGCAGAAGACGCAGTATCCAAGAAGGTGAGCCCTCTGGAGATGGGTTTACTTCATCGTGGTTCTCATCCTCCTTTTGTTACCCCTCCTCCCTTTGTAATCCCTCCTCCACCTTCCGCTGTTCCCCCTGCTGCTCCCCCTGCATCGCCGCAGGAAGCAGCCCGGGAAGAGGGCGGCGTGAAGGAGGGAGAAGAAGGGGCTAAGGCAGTCATTCAGACCGATACCCTGGCGGAGATTTACATCAAACAGGGGCACCTGGATCGCGCCCTCTCCGTCTACGGAGAGATCTTGTCCCGAGAGCCCGAGAATGCCGGGGTCAAAGAAAAATATGAGTCTTTGAAGAAGCGAATGGAAAAAGATCGCCAGGCCGAGGCCCGGAAAAAGGTTCAAGCGAAGCTGGAAAGATGGCTGGCCGTTGTCTCTCCCCGGGGAGGCTCAACCCCTTCCTGAAGATCTTTTGCCGCAAGGCCTTTTTCCCTTTTCTGAGGCACGAGGCGAAGGGAAGCGGTTAGAAGGGTAAAAGAGCTTGCCGACCGTGGGTATTGCGCAAGAATATATTGCATCGGTGATGGGGCGAATGAATCTTGACGCCCTTCTCTTTTGGGGCCTGGAAAACATCCGCTACCTCTGCGGGTTCACGGGAAGTGACGGAGCCTTGATCCTGACCGACCGGGAACGAATCTTTCTCTCTGACTCGAGGTACGAAGAGCAGGCCAAGGGGGAAATTCAGGGGGCGGCCTTCAGGAAATATAAGAAAAAAATTGAAGGGGTCGCCCAGTGCCTCAAGTCACTAAAGGTGAGACGCCTGGGTTTTGAAGCGGCAGCCTTGACCTGTGAGAGTTACCAGAGGTTGAAAAAAGAATTACCCCGGGTCATTTTGGTCCCCTTGACTGACCAGCTGACCAACCTCCGGAGCCGCAAGGTGTCGGAAGAGATCGACAAGATCCGGGGAGCAATCCGGATCGCGTCGGACAGTTTCCTGGATGCTTTACCCCGATTAAAACCAGGGGCGAAAGAAAAAGCGGTGGGGGATTTTTTGGAAATCCGGATGAAACGTCGGGGAGGCGAGGGCCCCGGGTTTTCCACCATCGTGGCCTCAGGACCGCGGGGCGCTCTGCCTCACGGGAAAGCTACGGATAAAGCGGTCGAGAAAAAGGAGCTAGTGGTCATAGATTTCGGCGTTCGCTTTCAGGGCTATCACTCCGATGAGACGAAAACCGTAATCCTGGGGAAGCCCGATGGCCGACAGAAAAAGATCTACGACCTCGTCCGGCGGGCCCAGGAGAGAGCGATGAAAGCAATCCGGCCCGGGGTAAGCGTCCGGCGCATCGATGCTGCTGCCCGGGGCGTCATTTCCCGGGGTGGGTATGGAGAGTTCTTCGGCCATGGAACCGGCCATGGGATTGGATTGGCCGTCCACGAACCGCCTACGATCTCCCCCCGGGGCTCCGGAGTGGTGGAGGCCGGAATGATCTTCAGCGTGGAACCGGGAATTTATATCCCTGGATGGGGAGGCGTACGATTGGAAGATCTTGTCCTGGTCACGGAACGAGGGTGCGAAGTCTTGACCTATCTGTCGAAGGAGTTGAAGGATAACATCGTCTAAGGCCAAAGGCGTAAGGGAAAAGGATCGAGGAGCGAGGAACGAAGTAGAAAACGCATCGAAAGCAAAGGCTGGTTAATATCTTCGAACCTCGACCCTTTAGACCTTGCACCCTGAGCCTATTTTTTTGATGAGGTAATAATCATGTTAACAACCAGTGAATTCCGCAAAGGTTTGAAGATTGAAATCTCGGGGGAACCCTACGTAATCGTCGATTTCCAGCACGTAAAGCCGGGAAAAGGGGGAGCTTTTGTCCGGACCCGGATTAAAAGCCTGGTGAGTGGAAACGTCATCGATATGACCTTCCGTTCCGGGGATAAGGTGGATAAACCCGACCTGGAAGAGAGGGATATGCAGTTCCTCTATGAGACCAGCGGCGAATTTCACTTCATGGACACCAATAATTACGAACAGCTCTTCTTGAATGCTGAACAATTAGGGGACAGCAAAGATTATCTGAAGGAAAACCTGGTGATTAAGGCCCTCTTCCACAACAAACGTCCCATCGGAATCGAAGTTCCCATGTTTGTGGAGTTGAAAGTCGTGAAAACCGAACCCGGGGTCCGCGGGGATACGGCTACGGGTGCCACCAAACCGGCCACGTTGGAATCGGGGGCCGTAATCCAGGTCCCCCTCTTCGTTGAAGAAGGAGATGTACTGCGTATTGACACTCGAACCCGTGAATACATCACCCGGGTCAAATAAGCCATCTTTCCTCGAGGGATTTGAATTTATAAAATTTCAGAGCAGATAAAAAGGAGGCCTACATGGAACATCCGGATGACCTCTACTACAACCGGGCCCACATCTGGGTCAGAGTTCAGGGGACCCGCGGGACCATCGGGGTTACGGATTTTGCCCAGCGCGAAATGGGTGAGATTCTCTTCGTGGATTTTCCGGAAGAAGGTTCGCAAATTGAAAAGGATGACGTCTTCGGCACCCTGGAATCCTCCAAGACTGTGGCCGAGCTTCACAGCCCCGTCAGCGGGGAGATTGTTTCCATCAATAAGGACTTGGAGGAGGAACCTTCCCTGGTCAACGACGACCCGTATGGAAAGGGCTGGCTGGTAGTGGTGGAGATCGACGATCCCCAGGAGCTGGAAGATATGCTCAACGCGGCAGATTATGAGGATGTTCTGGAGCAGAAGGATGAAGAAGGCGAAGAAGAATAAGGACGATGAAATCCTTGACAAAACGCTGGAAGGTTGTTAGAAACTGAAGGGGAATAAAATGTACATCCAATCGGCAGGCGGTGGAGGTAGGAATGGAAATTATTGAACAGGCGTTAAAGAAGGGGCAGAAGACGCTTTCTGAATACGACTCGAAACGATTGCTGAACTCCTATGGATTTCCGATAGTCCGGGAGAAATTGGTCAACACCCGGGCGGGGGCGGTCAAAGCAGCCAAGGAGATCGGGTTCCCGGTGGTTTTGAAGGCCTGCTCGCCGGAGGTCGCTCACAAGACCGAGAAGAAGTTGATCGAAGTCGACCTCCGGAGCCTGAAGGAGGTCGAACGGGCCTATGAGGCGATCGTGGAGAGGGCCGGGGAGACGAGTCTCGACGGGCTTCTGATCCAGGAAATGGTCAAGGGATCGCGGGAGCTGGTCATCGGGATGATCCGGGATGCTCAATTCGGCCCTTGCGTGATGTTTGGGCTGGGGGGAATTTTTACTGAAGTCCTCAAGGACGTTTCATTCCGTATCGCCCCCCTGGAAAAAAGAGATGCCCTGGAGATGGCCCAGGAGATTAAAGGAGCTCCGATCCTGGGGGCCTTTCGAGGAATGAGTGCGGTCGACATGGATCTCCTGGCTTCCATGCTGATCAGCGCCGGAAAACTGGGGTTGGACCTCGACGCGGTGAAGGAGGTTGACGCCAACCCCTTAATCATCTCGGGAAATAAACCGGTCGTCGTCGATGCCCTGGTGGTCCTTGAGGGTGGGGGCAAACCCTGAGCCAGGGGAGGAGAGATGGCGAATACGGAGGAATTAGTCAGGGAGGCTCTCTCCGGGTCAGTTCGCGCCATGGCCAAACTGATCACCCTAGTGGAGAACGAGATGCCCGAAGCCATGGAGGCCTTGCGGCGGCTGTATCCCCAGACGGGAAAGGCCTATATCGTGGGGATCACCGGCCCGCCCGGTTCGGGAAAGAGCACCCTGACCGATAAGATTACCAAAGAACTGCGGAAGAAAGGGTATACCGTCGGCATCATTGCCGTAGACCCCACCAGTCCCTTTACCGGCGGAGCTCTCCTGGGAGACCGGCTCCGGATGCAGGACATCACCAGCGATGAAGGAGTGTTTGTCCGTTCCATGGCCACGCGGGGGACGCTGGGAGGTCTCTCCAAAGCCACTGCCGATACCATAAAGATCCTTGATGCCTTTGGGAAGGACTTTATCCTCATCGAGACCGTGGGGGTGGGGCAGGATGAAGTCGATATTGTCAAAACCGCGGACAGTACCCTGCTCATCTCCGTGCCCGGGCTGGGGGATGACATCCAGGCCCTGAAAGCCGGGATCATGGAGATTGCCGACATCTTTGTGGTCAACAAGGCCGACCGGGAAGGCGCCGATCGCCTGGTAACCGAGCTGAGCCTTATGCTGGACTTGAGTCCGAGCCGGAGTGGATGGAGGCCCCCGATCATCAAGACCGTGGCTACCATGGGCGATGGAATTCAGGAGCTGGCGGAAAAAATCTTAGCCCACCGGAAATCCCTCGAGGAGGACAATGGCCTGCTCAAGAAGCGGAATAATAGAGCCCGGGAGGAGATCCTCAACCTGATCGAACAGGAGATCTCCAAATACGTTCACAAAATGCTCAAGTACGATGTGGCGTTTGATGAGGTGATTGAACAGGTTGTGGCCCGGAAGAAGGACCCCTATTCGTACGCTCAAACGGTGACCGAGCCCTTTGCCAGATACTACCAGATCTACAAAGTCGATAAGGGAAAGAATTGAAAAAAGTTAAGTTTTAGCTTTTCTTCGAGAAACGCTCCCGCAGCTCCCGCTTCAGGATCTTGCCCCCGAACGGAGTCTTGGGGAGGGTATCAAGGAAGGCAACGGAAGTGGGCTTCTTGTAGCTGGCTAACTGTCCCCTGCAAAAATTGATGACTTCAGATTCTGACAGGGTTTGGCCTTCTTTTACCACCACCACGGCTTTGATGGTCTCTCCCCACTTTTCATCGGGAACGCCGATGATCGCCGCCTCGGCAATCTTGGGATGGCGGGCCAGAACTTCTTCAACTTCCTTAGAGTAGACGTTTAGCCCTCCAGTCTTAATCATGTCCTTTTTCCGGTCCACAAAGTAAAGAAACCCATCCGGGTCATATTTTCCCAGGTCCCCCGTATGCAACCATCCTCCCCGCAGGGTTTGGGCGGTCTCTTCAGGGTTTTTGTAATATTCCTTCATCACCGTGGGGCCCTTGACCAGGATTTCACCCACTTCGCCGATCGGGACATCCCGGTCCTCCCCGTCCACGATCCGTACCTCCGTGCACATATAAGGCTTTCCCACGCTTCCCGATTCCTTAGGCCGCTCCCAAGGCTTGAGGATCGTTACTGCCGGCGAGGCCTCCGTTAGGGCGTAACTGACATACGTTTGGGCCTTGGGAAAAAGGCGAGCCTCGATGGCTTGCTGCATGTTGGGATGCAGGAATCCCTGGGAGGAGAGGCACATGCGCATGGAACGGGTATCGTATGGCTTTCTCTCCATCTCTTTGAGGAGCTTTCCCCAGATGGTGGGGTTGCCGGTCATGGCGGTGACTTTTTCCTCCTCGATCATCTCCAGGCATTTCCGGGCATCAAACTCCCGGGTAACGATGAATGTGCCCCCAGCGTACAGGTAGGCCAGAAGCCGGCTCAGCGCGGCCGTGTGGAAGAGCGGCATGGGATAGTAGATGACATCCTCTGGCATGGGGCTCTGGTTCTCCGTCGTCACCGAGATGATGTTCCACAGCAGGGATTTGTGGGTGAGGACGGCGCCTTTGGGAACACCCGTGGTACCTCCGGTAAAAAGAATAAAGGCTTCGTCCTCTTCCTTGACTTCAATGGGAAAATCGTAAGGGGGGCTTTGAGCTATCAGGTCTTCATAAGATCGGGCAAAAGAGGGAAGCGGGCTTCCGATGAAAATCCATTCTCTGATCCGGGGGAGGTGAGGCCGCATCTTTTCCACCCGGGGCAAAAAGTCATGATGGAAAGTGAAAAAGGTACATTCCGTGAAGTCGGCCTGATAGTGGATATCCTGGTCCATTCCCCAGGCATTGAGCGGGACCGTTATGGCTCCGATCTTCAGGTGGGCGATATACGCTTCCATGAGCTCTATGGAGTTGAAAGAGAGGGTGGCGATCCGGTCACCTTTACGCAGCCCCAGGCTCCGAAGAGCATGAGCTAGGCGGTTGGATCGATCGTTCAGTTCCCGGTAGGTCCGGCGTTCATCTCCGCAACGGATGGCGGTCTTTTGCGGAAATTTCCTTGCATTGCGGACCACAGAATAGCCGTGAGTCATTTCCATGACATCATCCTTCTCTTTCCTGCCGTGAAGGACAGGAAGTTTGAAGCAGAGCTGGAACCCTGCCTACAGGGCAAGAATGGCTTGGGTTTTCTGTAATTCATGCCCTCTTCCCTCTTCTTTCTTTTCAGGCCTTGTACCCTGATGCCTTAGCCTTTTGCTATCCCCCTAAATATGCCTTTCTCACATGTTCATTGTCAATTAACTCTGAAGCCAGGCCCTGAAGGGTTATGGAACCCGTCTCCAGGACATAGCCTTTATGAGCCAGTCGCAGAGCCATCTGGGCGTTTTGTTCGACCAGAATGATCCCCACCTTCCTCTGGTTGATCTCCCCGATGATCCGGCCTACCTCCTTTACCATAAGCGGAGCCAATCCGAGGGAAGGTTCGTCCAGGAGAAGGAGGCTGGGATGGGACATCAAAGCCCGGCCGATGGCCAGCATCTGTTGCTCTCCTCCACTCAGGCTTCCGGCAGGTTGACTGCGTCTCTCCCGGAGGATCGGGAAGTGTTCGAAAATCCCCTCCAGGTCCTTCCGTATCTCTTGCTTGTCCTTTCGCCGGAAGGCCCCCATATTAAGATTTTCCCTCACCGTCATGTGCGGGAAGACCCTCCTCCCCTCAGGGACATGGGCAATCCCGGCTCGAACGATTTCCTGGGGAGAGAAACCGCTGATTTCCTTCTCCTGGAAAAAAATCTCCCCTGAGGCCGGGTGAATCAATCCGGATATCGCCCGAAGGGTAGTGCTCTTTCCAGCCCCGTTGGCTCCGATGAGGGTAACGATTGCGCCGCAATCAATTTCTAAGGAGATCCCTTTCAGGGCCTCGACCCTCTCATAGAAGACCCGGATATTCTGCACTCGAAACCAGGCCGCGTGGTTCATGTTACCTGCTCACTTCCCAAGTAGGCTTCGATGACTTGCTGATTGGTTTGGACCTCCCGCGGGGTCCCTTCGGCAATTTTACGACCGTAATTGAGGACCACGATTCTATGGCTCAGCCCCATGATGGCTTTCATGTCGTGCTCAACGACCATGAGAGTTATCCCCCGCTCCCTGAGTCCCCGGATCAATTCAATGAACCTGCGCGATTCTTCCGGATTCATTCCGGTGAGGGGTTCATCCAGGAGCAGCAGGCGGGGCCGCGCGGCCAGGGCGATCGCCATACCCAAGGCCCTCTGGTGGCCATGGGGTAAGTTTTGGGCCAATTCGTCCTTCAGGTCCACTAAATTCATGTAATCAAGAATCTCCAGGCTGCTTTTGCGGGCGGCGGTTTCATCGGATTTTGCGCGAATACTGTTAAGCAAAAGGCCCAGGAAACCAGATTTCACCTGCAGGTGTTGGGCGATGATCAGATTTTCCAGGACGGTTTTATGCTTGAAGAGATTGGTACTCTGAAACGTGCGCACCAGCCCTCTCTGGGCTACCTGGTCAGGTCTTAGGCCCGTAACGTCTATCCCATTGAAAAAGACTCTTCCATAGGTTGGACGGAACAATCCAGTGATAACGTTGAAAAGGGTTGTCTTTCCCGCCCCGTTGGGGCCGATCAAACCCAGGATCTCACCGGCTTCGATCTGAAAGCTCAAATTGCTGAGCGCCGCCAGGCCCCCAAAATGTTTGCTGATATCTCTTATCTCAAGAATCATAAAATCAAATGGGACGCAGATTTTCGCAGAGGAACGCAGATAAAGACCAAAAAGCTATTTCCAGGGGCATCATATTTGGTAAGGATTTTTTTATTTTTAGTGAATTTAATCTGCGTTTATCTGCGTCCTAAGAAATTTAATGCACTTTTTTCTGTTTCCCCCGCAAACGGTCCGGAAGGGTGATCAATCCCCCGGGAAGCAGGAACATGATGAGGATGAGAATAATGGCATAAATGACCGGCTCATATTCTCTGGCCACACGTAAGAGTTCGGGAACCAGGGTCATAAATAAAGAGCCCAATGGGGGACCCCAGACGCTTCCGGCTCCTCCGACGATCGCGAAAATCAAGCAATAAATGGATTGCCAGATCGTGAAGAACTCCGGGCTGGTAAAGTTAAAGTAATGAGCGTAGAAGCTTCCGCTCAGGCCGGCGAAAAAGCAGCCCAGACAAAAAGCGGTCACCTTGTATTTCATAATGTTGATGCCGATGGACTCCGCTAGGGTATCGCTTTCGTGGATGGAGGAGAAGATTTTTCCTATGCGGCTTTTATCCACCCGAACCATGACCAGGTATGTAAGCAGCGAAATGCCCAGAATCAGGTAATAGAACGGAATCCGGCTGGTGAAGGAGATAGAGAAAATGGAGCTCGGCGCGGGAATGTTAGCAATTCCTCCAAACCCTCCCAGAAGGCTTGGCCAATGGACAATGATCAGACGGATGATCTCGGCAAAGGCAAAGGTGATAATGGAGAAATAAACACCTTTGATGCGCAGGGTCGGATAGCCGATGAGGAGGGCAATAAAAGAAGAAATCAACCCGGCCAGGGGAAAAGCCAGCCAGAAAGAAAGGCCTACTTTCATCGTAAGCAAGGTGGAGGCATAAGCCCCTACCGCCATGTACGCCGCGTGACCGAGGGTCAGCTGGCCGGTAGACATGATGACCCGGACCCCCCAAACCGAAGTGCTC
>Ga0187854_10001331_pt1 | contig 24669 bp, 21 predicted proteins | sample June2016WEW_6_15_FD_132445 | JGI IMG/M metagenome (GOLD analysis project Ga0187854, IMG submission 132445) | Peatland microbial communities from SPRUCE experiment site at the Marcell Experimental Forest, Minnesota, USA - June2016WEW_6_150 | ecosystem: Environmental > Terrestrial > Soil >...
GTTCGCCCCGCAGTGCGGGCACAACCCCCGGCAATCGCTCTGGCAGATCACTTTCATCGGCAAAGACAGTAGCACCTGCTCCTTCAGCACGTCGGCCAGGAACAGGCCTTCTCCTTCGAAAAATCCGATCTCCGTGTCGTCATCTTTCAGCCGCTCCTCATCGTTTGGCGTCCCTTTGAGGAGCGGTTGATAGAAGAGGTCAAAATCCCGATGCACTTCCTCGATCACGGGTTCCAGGCAGCGGGCGCAAACCATTTCAATCCTGGTTTGCAGCTCGCCGGTGACCCGGATCTGGCCTTCCAGCAGTTCCGCCGTGGCATTTACTTCCAGCGGTTCCGACTGTTTCACTTCACTCAGGCCGTAATCAATGCTTCCCGGAGTGTAACTCTTCCGTATGTGCACTCTGCGGACGGCAAGATCCTTGACATCAAGGAACATTTCTTCTGCGCCTCCTGCGCGTACGCTCATGCCTTTCCATTATTTCGGCACTTCTTGCCTAAGTCAAGAAAGCGACCCTGCGCCGAGGTCACCTTGCGCCCTCCCGGTCACTGGGGCCTCCTAGTACTGGTCCCTTCTCCGCGTCTACTGGAAATAGCTCCCGACGACCTTGGCGTAGTCCGCGATGGCGATTTCCGGGTCCTCCAGGTCAGGATGCCAAGCCTTCTCCCACTCGAAGCACAAGTAGCCCTTGTAGCCGATTTTCTGGAGCGCCTGGACTTGCCGCTGGATGGGCACGTCGCCCCGGCCCGTGAGCACATATTTGCGTTCCTTGCCAGCCGGCACGGAATCCTTCAAGTGCGTGTGGCGGATCCAAGAGCCCAGTTCGTGCACCGTGAACTCCGGCTGCTCATGTCCATCGGCAAAGGTGGGGTGCGCATCCCAGAGCAGCGCGGCGTGCGGTGAATCGGCGCGCTGCAGGACCTCTTTGAGCGTGGGCGAATCCACGAAATCGCCGTGCGATTCGATAATCACCGTCACGCCCCGCGGCCCGGCGTATTCGCCGAGTTCATGCAAGCCCGCTGACACGCGCGCCAGCACCTCCTCCTTCGGACCCTTGATCTCGTTGCCGAACACGCGCACGTACGGCGAACCCAGCGCGGATGCCAGGTCGATGAAGCGTTTCGCATCCGCGATTTGTTGCGCGCGCTTTGCGGGGTCGGCGTCATGTAGCGCGGAGGAACTGCCGATGTTGGCGATCTTCAGGCCGTGCGCGGCGACCTCTTTTTTAGTCTGTGCGATGCGTTCCGGCGCAAACTCCGGCCGCGCGGGCAAATCCATGCTGCCCATCAGGCCGCGGAGTTCGATGGCGGCGAATCCGTGCGATTCCGCGAACTCCAGAATCTTCGCCCATTCCCAGGCTGGACATCCCAGAGTGGAAAAGGCCAGCGGCAATCGCTCTTTCGTCTCCGTAGCCCAGGCAAAACGGCACAGTGCCAGGCTGGCCGTGCCGCAGGCACTCGCGGCGACAAATTCCCTTCGCGTGATTCTCATCGTTTGGCTCCTCTTCTCTCACCGGATTTCTCTCAATGGCGGTCTCGCAACCAAGTATGACTTGACGCACGCGAGCAAACCGGGAGCGTCAAACCGCCCGAATGACTTTCAACAGTCCGTCCATGGACTCGCGGCTCGATGCTTCTTTGTCCTTCGCCGCATTCAGGTAATGCGTTTCGAGCGACATCGTGCCGGCGAATCCATCTTTCAGGATGGCGCGGAATTGCCCGACATAGTCAATCTGTCCGCCGCCAATGGGACGCCAGTTGGTTCCCGTGCCTTCCACATCCTTCAGGTGCATGTGCCAGATGCGCTTCTTATCCAGCAGGGCATAGCCGTCTGGGAAGGGTCTCAGTTCGCCAGCGGCATACGCGTTGCCCGGATCCCAATTCAGGCCCAGAGCCGGCGCCTTCACCGCGCTCAGCATGACCGCGCTCTCCGCGCCCGTGGCCACATTGCAGTCGAATTCGTTCTCGAGCACCAGGCGAATGCCTTCACGCTTGGCGATTTCTGCTGTCCTGTCCAGTTCTTTGGCAACACGCTCGAAAACCGTTTCAGGATCGTCCACGCGCCAGAAGGAAAAGATGCGCACCTTGTCCGTGCCAAAATCCTTGGCGCGTCCGAAGGCCCTTTCGAGCAGCGCTTCCTGATTTTCGTGCTCGTTGGCGGCGAAATCGCCCTTGCCTTCGGCAAATTCTGAGGTGGTGCCCGGTAGGGTGGTTTTGAAGTAGGCCGAATCCAGCACGGATACGCGAAGGCCGTATTTTGCGAGCAGGTCCTTGGCGCGTTTCACTTCGTCGGGTGTGAATTCCGTGATGTACTTTCCCCAGACGTTGCGAAATTCCACCCACTCCAGCCGGTAGCCCTTCGCCCACGCCAGCGCCTTCTCCAAATCCTGGGTCACTTCATCCGTGATCACGCCGAGATTGAATCGCTTCACGTCCGCCGCCAGCGCCCGCATGGCGCTGATCATTATTAATGCTGTTGCTCCACCGGCCAGAAATTCGCGTCGTTTTATCATAGTGAGTGCATCCTAATTTTGCGGGCCCGGCCTCGTCAATGTTGAGTTCGCCATCGGCGGTGGTCTCCCAATTTTTGTAGCCTTTTTCCAGGTAAAGACGGGGCTCGCCCCGGACAACTTTCAATTCACTCATTACGTCTAAGTGGAAGAGCAGTTGCGATCTCGCCCCCAGCTAGCCCCAGCTGAAGTCCCGCAAATCATCTTTTAAGGAGAATACGCATGAAACGTGTCGCATTGCTATTCCTTTTGGCAGGCTTCTTCATACCGCTGGCTTCGGCGCAGGATCATTTCCAGGCCGGAGTTTACGCCGACTATCTTCATTTCTCGCAGACCAACAATAACCTCGTGGGCCTCGGCGGGCGTGTCGGGTTCAAGGCATTTCCCCACGTGATCCTGGAAGGGGAGATGAGCTACGACTTTGCCCAGGCGTTCACGGAGGGCTTCACGGACACGACGAATGGGAGCCTCTCGTTCCAGCAGACGAATATGCGCGTGCTGCACGGCCTGTTCGGACCGAAGGTGGAGGGCGGGCACGGGCGCATTCGGCCATTTGTGACCGTGAAGGGCGGCTTCACCAATTTTCGGCTGGATCCACGCCTGGCCAGTTTCGATACTTTCGTCAGTTCGGTGGAGAATTTGCGCACCAACAACGTGAGCGCCGTTTTGTATCCGGGCGCCGGCGTGGAGGGTCACCTCGGTCCCGTCGGACTGCGGCTGGATGTGGGCGACGAAATTTACTTCAACAGCGGCACGCGTCACAACTTCCGCCTGGCGTTCGGCCCGTTTCTGCGTTTCTGACCGGCGCGCCAGTGATCCCTGCTTACAACTTGTCATTCCGACCGGAGGGACGGCGCCTTCTGCCGTCCCGGAGCGGAGGTACGGTTTTCCATCGCACGTTTTTTGTGCGATGAATCTCTCTTCAGCTTCTGAATTGAGGCTTAACAAATTCCTCACGAACGCCTCCGGACTTTCTACACCCGGCCAACGTACTCTGCGGGTGTCAACGGAACGCTTGCAAGAACGAGGATTCCCCGTGTCGCCCTTCGCCATTCTCGCCTTTTGCGTGCTCAGCATCGATCTCACGCTTGTTTTATTGTTCCACCTGGTCTATGGCGAAAAACGCCATAAGTTTTCACGCGAGAAGCTGCTCCAAGGGAATCGCCGGACAGCGCGCTAAGATTCCCTGAATGCTTCCGGCAGGGCACCGCGCTCCGCTGCTTTCCTAGTGTCACCAGAAACTGTCTTACGAATGCTTGGGGGGGAGGGCACGGCTTCGGCCGTTGCGGAGAAAGTCCTTTGTTTAGGAGGCCGGGGCTTCAGCCCCGGCGTAGAGCCCTACTAACCGATGGGCTTCTAGCCCCTGAAGCCTATTTTCTCGTATTCCTGATGTGTGAGAAGGACCGCCAACCCGCGGCCAGCCTGCTACACTAGTGCCGTTCCAACTATGTGGGCCAAATGACGGTCCAAGCATCTGATGCAAACACGGAGAGAGTACTCTCGACGGGATTTGCTGGAACAAGTTGGAACGGCACTAGGTTGCATCGCTTACAGGAGTCGCACATGTCTGAACCCACCCCGTTCGCCAAGTCCGTTCCCACCCGCACCGAATCCGACAGCATGGGCAAGATTGAAGTTCCGGTGGACCGTTACTACGGCGCGCAAACCGCCCGTTCTCTGATTCACTTCGCCATTGGCAAAGACACCATGCCGCCGGAATTGATCCGCGCCTTCGGCATCTTGAAAAAGGCCGCGGCGCTGGTCAATCGCGATCTCGGCAAACTTCCCGAAGAGAAGGCCAACCTGATCGTGCAGGCCGCCGATGAAGTCATCGCCGGAAAGCTGCAGGAACATTTTCCATTGCGCATCTGGCAGACCGGCAGCGGCACGCAGACGAACATGAACGTCAACGAAGTAATCTCCAACCGCGCTATTTCCATTGCCGGCGGCGTGATGGGCAGCAAAAAGCCCATTCACCCGAACGACGATGTGAATATGTCGCAATCCTCGAACGACACGTTTCCTGCAGCCATGCACATTGCCGCTGCCACGGAGACTTCACGCCATTTGCTGCCTGCGGTGAAGCGGCTGCGCGATGCCCTCGATGCCAAAGCACGGGCGTTTATGGGTGTCGTCAAGATCGGCCGCACGCACCTGCAAGACGCTACGCCGCTGACCGTGGGCCAGGAATTTTCCGGCTGGGTCAGCCTGCTCGATCGCGACGGCGCGCGCATCGCCATGGCTCTGGATGGCTTGTTCGATCTTGCCATCGGCGGCACGGCAGTGGGCACCGGCCTTAACGCGCATCCGGAATTTGCGGAGCGCGCCGCAAAGAAGATCGCCGAACTCACCGGGCTGCCCTTCCGTTCGCACCCTAACAAATTCGCCAGTCTTTCCGCGCACGATGAAGTGGTATTCGCGAGCGGCGCGCTGAAGACTCTGGCCGCTTCGCTGATGAAAATTGCGAACGATGTCCGCTGGCTGGCTTCCGGACCGCGCTGCGGCCTGGGCGAGCTGACGCTGCCGGAAAACGAGCCCGGCTCGTCGATCATGCCGGGAAAGGTAAATCCCACGCAGTGCGAAGCCCTCACGATGGTGGCCGTGCAAGTGATGGGCAATGACACGGCGATCGGCTTCGCCGGCTCGCAAGGCAATTTTGAACTGAACGTGTACAAACCGGTGATGATCTTCAACTACCTGCACTCAGTGGAGTTGCTCGCGGATGCGTGCAACAGCTTCGTGGAGCATTGCGTCGTCGGCATCGAAATCAACCGCGAAACCATTGATCACTACGTGAAGAATTCCCTCATGCTGGTGACCGCGCTGGCCCCCAAAATCGGCTACGACAACGCCGCCAAAGTCGCCAAAACCGCCCATCACGAAAACACCAGCCTCCGCGAAGCCGCCGTGAAGCTGGGCTTTTTGACCGGCGAGGAGTTTGACGCCCTGGTAAAGCCGGAAGAAATGACGCATCCGTGAGAATGAATTCCACAGCGCTGACCAGAGCGGCATTTTTGTTTGTAGCGTCGTTCTTCCCGGTTCTTGCCAACGCACAAGCGTATTCCGGGCCGAACTGCCTTGGCCCCTTTTGTGTCGATCGCAAGCTCTCGCTTGAGGCTTTGGCACAAGAGCTAGGGGGGCCTCCAAGCAGAGGTTCCATCTATGGTTATCGAACGCAAGACGGGCGAGCATTCTTGATTGTCGCTGAAGGCTACATCTGTTTGAGGGATTTCGCCAAATGGGGAACGTGGCGCGAGAAGGACGAAAGACTCACAACACAAAATCTTTACGGCTGGAAGACACCCGAAGGAATCGGCCTGGGCAGTTCGGAAGAGGACGTCGTGAAAGCCTACGGAAAACCGTCGGGTGAGGAAAATTTGGAATCCCAGGACAGCGACGCTCTACTGGGCGAAAAGGAGATGATATACAAGGGGCGCCTCAGCGAAATTGTCAGAGCTGCTCGCTTCCGCATACGCCATGCGAAAGTATCTTGGATTGAACTGGAAAATGACGCCTTTCAGGGACCGGACTGCCTTGGTGCTTCTTGCGCAGCTGGCTTTTCATCCCGTGGCCTTTTCAAACAACTTGGCCCGCCAGCGCGGCCGACTTCCGGCAATAAGCCTGCCTATTGCTACAAATCGCAGGGTGGAACGGCGTTTCTGCGCATTGAACTTGGTCATGAGGCGCCAGCTGAATCGGACGGTCTTTTCTTGAGCGATTTTCCTAACTGCATGCACAGCCCGGTGAAAACCGCCACGAGCGATCTGCAAACCTGGAAAACGCCGGAAGGAATCGGGCTGGGGAGTACAGAAGAGGATGTTTTGAAGGCCTACGGCAAGCCGTCGAGAGAAGCAAAAACTACAGCGCACGAATCTTTAGCGGGCCGGCTAGACATGGGATACCGAGGTGCTGACCCGAAACCACAAATCGCAGACAAGGGCTTCGTCTATGGGCCACGGGAGCTGGAGGTCGTGGAATTCGGCATCCGCAATGGAAAAGTATCGTACATCTTGCTGTCCGACAGCGAGTAGACAGCGGAGAAGGGCATCGCTCCAGTCATACATCGGCGTTTCTTGCTGTGAAAAGTACATTGCCAATCCGCCGGTCCTGGCAAGAAAGCATGCAAGGTCCAGGCCATTGGTAGTCTTCTCGCCGCGGCCCCCTAGGCGGTAAACTCTTTTGTGTTGGAAACCCCCATGCTTCACCGGCCTCCAGCTTTCTTCTCCCTCGCAGCTCTTTTACTGCTCGCGGCCGTCGCGCCTGCCGCCTTCGCGCAATCCAAACAGACGCAATCCAAACACGAAAAAACTGTCTGGAATTTCGATGGAGGCATCTCGCTCATCACCGACGGCTCGATCCCCGACGGGCCGTGCTTCCGGCTGACGGGTAGGGTGTTCGCGCCAGAGTTCTTCGAGAATCTGAAGCGTGTGGATAGCCAACTCGGCACGGTCTATCGCCGCGGCAGTGACGTGGTTTCCGTGTTCCCGGAAAAAATGCACCTCCAATTCATGATGTACGACATGCCCTGTAGCGACCAGCTCCAGGCAGCGGGCACGCGGGTCTATCTGACGCGCGCGCTGATGGAATCGCTACGGTTGAGCTTTTTCTGGAAGCACGAGATGTATCTGCGCCCCGCGAAGGGCGTTACGCCCAAGCATCTGGTGGCGCGGCCGGTACCTGCTTATGCTGCCGAGCAGGCGAAGGATCTGCCCGAGAAATACGAGTGGTGGCTTGAGTTCGAGGTGCCCAGCGAAAATGTGCCGGTAACGGACAGTCTGGTCATCATCGTGCGCACGGCAGATGGCTATGTCGCCGCGCGGGTCGCCGCGCGCATGTAGGCACCACAAACCTTCCAATCCAAGCTGGATTTCTATTCTTCACAGCCGGGTTGCGGCTCGGGAGGCAGGTTGTTAAGGAATGTGAATCCGAAGTCGACCTGCGGTTTGCCCCAATCCGGCGGGATCGCGGGGAACGGAGCGGCTTCCCGCACGGCGCGCAACGCGGTTTCCGTCAGCTTGTTTCCGGCAAACACCTGCGCCAGAAATGTGTCGTCATCCGCGGTCTTGCCATCGGCTTGAATCTTGATGCGCACGGTGATGACGGCTTGTTCTCCCTCGCCGACCGAAAAGGGCAGGCGCTTGTACCACTGCTTGCGGACTTTGCGATAAACCCGCTGCGCGTAGTCCACGATTACCGGCGTGCTGCCCGAGGGCATATCCGGACTGGTCTTGTAGCAGAAGGGATGGCGCAGCTCCACCACCAATTCCTCAAAGGGTTGCTTTTCCTGATTGGAGATCGAGACAAGACGATTCCTGTGCCAGGCGATCGCGCCGGCCTCTTTGTGCTCGATTTCGAATCGCCCGTCGGGCTTAAAAGCGCTAATCTGCGCCGCGCCAAACGGGATTTCCACATGCAGCGGAAACTGCACCTCTTCGGTAGTTTCCCGAGGCTCAAGGTGCATCCAGAAAATGCGCGCGTGCTGGTTTTCGAGGACCAGGCGGAAGTGCCGCGTGTCAAAATTGGCCGGATCGCGCAAGGAACCCGGCACTTGAATCTGATCCACGGCGTAAGAGTCCTTGAACTCAATCACCAGGATGCGGGTAGGCTGGATGCTGGTGTTATGCACAAAGTTCTCATCGTCCCTGCGCAGCCACAGCAATTCTCCGGACCCCAGGCGAGACGATTGCGCGCGATTGCCAGAGGACCATACGTCCTGGGCGTCGCCATCCAGAATCACCAGCAGGCTGTCGTTTTTCAGGATGGGGAGCGTAACGATGCTCGACGGAAGAATGGCGTAGCGGACGGCCCGCACATTCTTGTTTTCCAGGAGCACTTCCCCGCCGGTTGCTTCTGGCGCGCGGACTCCCTGGGAAAAAGCGGGAAGCGAAAGAAAGATGGAGAGAGCGGCTGCGGCGCAAACGGAGAGCGTCGAAAACGAGGACATCGGAAAGAATCCACCCCTGATGAGGGCAGTTTAGCACGATCGAACCGTGCGCCCCCGGCCGTTCAGCCCAGATTGATTTCCGGCACGCGGCCGCGCACTTGCAGCTGCGCTTCGGTTTTCGCCTGAATTTCCTCAGGGGACCAGCCGGGCGCAACTTCGCGCAAGACCAGGCCGTTTTTCGTCACGTCAATGACGGCGAGGTCTGTGACGATCGTGTTGACGCACTCGATGCCGGTCAAGGGATAGCTGCACTGCTTCACGATCTTCGGCGCACCGTCTTTGGTGTTGTGCTCCATGCACACGATCAGGTTTTTCGCGCCCGCAGAAATGTCCATTGCGCCGCCGATGTTGCCGATGCCTTTTGATCCGGGAATTTTCCAGTTGGCCAGATCCCCCTTCTCTGAGACCTGAAAACCGCCAAGGACCGCAACGTCCAGATGCCCGCCGCGAGTCATCAGGTGCGCGTCGGCTTGATTGAAAAACGAAGCGCCCGGAATGAGCGTTACCGGAACTTTCATCGCGTCCACCAGGTCGTAATCCTCTTCGCCGGGCTTGGCGCGGCGGCCCATCCCCAGAATTCCATTTTCGCTGTGGAAATAGACTGTGATGCCCTTCGGCAGGTAATCCGCGATGAGATTCGGAATGCCCCAGCCGAGATTCACGTAAGCGCCATCAGTCAATTCCCGGGCGGCGCGCTGGGCGATCTGTTCACGGCTGAGACGCGGCTTATCCGGCATAACGCAATCCTTTCGCCTGTACGATGCGGTGCACGAAGATGGCGGGCGTGATGACATTTTCTGGTTCGATGGAACCCACGGGAACGATTTCGTCCACTTCCACGATGGTGGTGCTTGCCGCCATGGCCATGATGGGATTGAAATTCCGCGCGGCCAGACGATAGGTGAGATTGCCGAGTTCGTCGGCTTTCTCCGCTTTGATCAGAGCGAAATCCGCGTGAATAGGTTTTTCGAGGATGCAACGCTTGCCGTCGATCACGCGCTCTTCTTTGCCGTTGGCCACTTCCGTGCCCACGCCGACGGTGGTGTAGAAGCCGAGCAGGCCCGCCGCCGCCGCGCGCATCCGCTCGCAGAGAATGCCTTGCGGCACAACTTCGCAGGTGACTTCCCCTTTCGCGTAGCGTTCCTGGAAGTAGTTGGCGTGCGGACCGGGGAAAGCGGCGATAACGTGGCGCACCTGGCCGTTCTTGAACATGATGCCTAGCTCGCCTTCGCGCGTGCCGCAATTGTTGCTGATCGCCGTGATCTCTTTGATGCCCTTGCGGGACAGCGCTTGAATCAGATTGTTGGGGAAACCGGCGCCGCCGAATCCGCCAAACATGATGCGCGCGCCATCGGGAATATCCGCGACCGCGGCGTCCAGGGAAGAGAAGATTTTCTGCTTCATGAGTCGCTCGATGAATGAAGTGTGCGTTGCTGTTGCCCATAGATTGTTCATGACCAGCGGCCAATGTGCAACCCCGCGAAGAAGATCAGTCAGGGCTTGCGCAGGCCGTGCAAGATGAGGCGGAGAAAGATTTGTTTGATGTGCTCTGGATCCGAGCCGGCCTGGCTGGAAGAGACCGGATCGTTGTCATACCAGCGGTACAACCAATTGCACATCCCCAGGATGGCATTGACAATGAGCCACGGCTCGCCATCCATGAGTTTTCCCTGTTCCTGGCCTTTGCGAACCAGCTCGACAAACCGCTTGTTGTAGCGCGACATCACGGAGATGAGCTTGTGCTGCCGTTTGCCCGACAGCGAATCGAATTCGTGCAGGAATAGTCCGAACGGCACGCGATTCTGGATGATGTAGTCAATCTGCGCCCGGATGGCCCGCTCGAGCTGCTCGACGGGGTCGCCATCGGGATCGATGTGGAGGGCGATGTACGCGTCGCCATCCTCGATGCCTGCGAGAAGCATCCGGAACAGCAAATCGTCCTTGGATTTGATGTAGTAGTAAAGCGAGCCCTTCAGGATGCCGACGTCTCTGGCGACATCCTCGATGGTCGTGGCATGAAATCCCTTGGCGAAAAAAATGTTCGCGGCGCTCTGCAGGACTTCCTCGAGGCGCGTGCCGGGTTTGGATTTGGCCGGGAGCTGCGGGGCATTGCGCGGGCGTAGCGGCTTGGGAACGAATTTGCTCTTGGAGATTCTGCCGGGCACGGGCGTCCTCACGGGAATCCTAGAAAGAATAGTAACAGAGGGGCGCGGAGGGCAACGGAGAACACACGGAAGCGGCGGAGAACTGGCTGGGGGCGATGCGCCTTGCGGTTTGGGCGCTTTTTTTGTTTTTAGGGCAAGACGACGTGGCAGGAATGCGTCTTCAGCACCAGCCACACGCGCAGTCCGGGCACGAGTTGCAGCGAACGAACGGCGCCGGGCGTGAGATGCACGATGAAGCGAGCGCCGGCGTTCACTTGCGCGACGACGAGCGAGCCGCGCGGCTCCAGCGCATCGAGCGTGCCCGGCAAGACGTTGCGGGCGCTGAGGGCACGCGGCGCTTCGGTGGCAAGAAGAATGTCACCGGCGCGGATGGCCACCTGAACCGCTGCGCCCGGCGGCGCCGTACCGAGCGGGATTTCCAGTTCGCAGTTTGCGGAAGCAAGCGCGACGCGCATGACCCCGTCCGCGGGACGCTGCTCGACGACGTGCGCGTTAAGGAGATTCTCGAAACCGGCGGCCTGGGCCAGCGCAATACTCCGCGGCGCATCGAGAACGGCGCGGGGAGCACCGCTTTCCTGAACCCGGCCATTGATGAGCGCGACGACACGTTCGCCGACAGCGTCCACTTCTTCGCGATTGTGCGTCACATAAAGAATCGGTATGCGGCCGGCGGCATTCCACGCGCGAAGGTCTTGCAGAATGGCCTGCCTCAAAGCTGCATCGAGCCCGGTGAGCGGCTCATCGAGTAGCAGCAACTGCGGCTGCGTCACCAGCGAGCGCGCCAAGGCAACCCGCTGCTTTTCTCCCCCGGAAAGTTCGGCGGGCTTTCGCCGGCGCAGCGCTGCAATGTGAAACGCCGGCAGAATGCGCTCGACGCGCTCTTGTCGCTCCAACGAAGGGAGAGCGGAAAGACCATAGGCGACATTCGCTTCCACGGACAGATGAGGGAACAGCGCGAGCGATTGAAAAACGTAGGCCGTGCGGCGCAGTTGCGCAGGCAGCGAGAAACGGCGCGCGGCATCGAAGAAGCTTTCGCCGTTGAATTGGATCACGCCGGCATCCGGGCGGAGCAAACCGGAGATGCAATCGAGCAGCGTGGACTTCCCTGCGCCGGAGGGGCCGAAGAGCACCGTGAAGCCCGGGGCGAATGTTTCGCGGACGTCGAGAAGAAAAGGCGGCGATCCCGCCGTGCGAAATTGTTTGCGAATGTCAACGAAGAGCATGCGCCGCGTCACTTCGCGAGCCACGGCGACCAGACGCGGCGATTCATGCCATAGACGACGGCCAGCACGATAAACGAGATAGCCAGCAGCAGTAGCGCCATGTGGTTGGCGGCAGCGAAGTCCAGCGCCTGGACGCGATCGTAAATGTCAATGGAAACGGTGCGCGTGATGCCCGGAAGATTGCCGCCAACCATCAGCACAACGCCGAATTCGCCGAGCGTGTGCGCAAAGCTGAGGACGACGGCGGTGATGAGCCCGGGCCAGGAGAGCGGAAGAATGATGCGGAAAAAAGTGCGCAGGCGGCTGGCGCCCAGGATGGAGGAAGCTTCCAGGAGACGCCGGTCGAGCGATTCGAACGAAGCGATCAGGGGCTGCACGGCAAAAGGCAGGCTGTAAACGAGCGAGGCAATGACGAGGCCGGCGAAAGTGAAGGCGAGCGTGTGACCAAACAGGAATTGCCACAGTCTCCCAAGCGGGCCGCGCGGACCAAGCGCGATCAGGGCGTAGAACCCGAGAACCGTGGGAGGAAGAACCAGAGGGAGAGCGACGACGGACTCCAGCAGAAATTTTCCACGCCAGTGCGTGAAGGCCAGCCAGTAGGCCAGCGGCAGCGCCAGCATGAGAAGAATGGCGGAGACCACCGCGGCCAGCCGGAAGGATAGCAGAAGCGCATCGAAGTTCACGGTCTGGCCTCGCGGGATTCGGAAATGGAGGGCAGAGTGAAGCCATAGCGAGCCAGCGTGGCGCGCGCGGATTCAGTGTGCAGAAACGCGAGGAATGCGCGGGTGGCCGGCTTGTTGGACGAGGATTTCAGGAGGACGACGGCTTGTTCGAGAGGCGGGTAAAGATCGCGCGGAATTTCCCAGTACTTGCCGGATTTCATGGCGGGAGCGAATGTGAGCGACATTGCCAGAATGCCCGCCTGGGCGCCACCGGATTGTACGAACTGCGCGGCCTGCGAAATATTTTCGCCGTAAACCAGTTTGGATTTGAGCCGCTCGTACAGGCCGGCCTTTTGCAAGGCGGCGACGGCGGCGCGACCGTAGGGCGCGTGATCGGGATTGGCGATGGCAAATTTCTGAATCCGTGCATCCAGCAGCGTGTTCCATTGGAGATTTGCGGGAATCAGTGGCGATTCGGGCGGAAGCCATAAAACGATGCGGCCGAACGCGTAGGTGTAGCGCGAATCGGATTCCGCGAATCCTGTATCGATTAGCTTCTGCGGATATGCGATGTCGGCAGAAAAGAAAAGATCGAACGGAGCGCCACTCTGGATCTGTGCAAAGAAGTTGCCGCTGGAGCCGTAGGTGATGGCGAGTTTCGCGCCCGATTGCTTTTCGTACTGCGCGGCAAGATCGCCGAGGGCGAATTGCAGATCGGAGGCGGCAGCGATGCGAAGGGATTGGGCGTGCGCGTTGCGTGCGCACGGAAAGAACAGGAAGCCGAGCAAGATTGCCGCGATAGGTAGCGGCAATGCAGCGCTCTCACACTGATGGATTTGGGGGAGAATGTTCATGGGCGCGCGCACGCACGGCGAGATCAGACGCGGAGAATCATCACTTCAGTGGATTTGATGAGGGCCGCGGCGCGCTCACCGGCCTTCAAGCGCATCTCTTTGGCGGCATCCGCAGTGATGATGGAGGTGATGTGCTGCTCGCCGATCGCGAGGGTGATTTGTGCCAGGAGCCCGCTGAATTTGACGGCGACAACACGCCCGATGAGTTGGTTGCGCCCGCTGATTTTGCGGAAATTGCCGCGGCGCGTGGCGATGTCGCCGCGCTCGAGCTTCTTCGGAATCAGGCGGTCGATTTCCGATTCTGGGACGCGATGGTGGCCCCCAGGCGTCTTAGCACTTTTGATCTTGCCGTGATAGATCCACTGCTTCAGCGTGGGATAGCTGATACCAAGTATATTTGCGGCTTCGCGCGGCGCAAGGAGTCTTTGCATGGAGGACCTCGGAACCGGGATGATAGACGATTTTATTTGCCAGAGCAATACGTTTTTATACGGTTCTGAGGGCACCCATTCACATAGTAGGCGCGGGAATAGCTCGGAAATCCCCGCGTTTGAAAACCTAATTGCGGAGCGGCTTGCCGGTTTTGAGTGTGTGCGCGATGCGTTCCTGGGTTTTCTTCTCCCCGCACAGAGAGACGAAGGCTTCGCGCTCCAGGTCGAGAACGTATTGTTCGCTGACCAATTGCGGCGCGGACAACGCACCCCCCGCAAGAATATTGGCGAGCTGGCGCGCCACATGCGCATCGTAATCGGATGCGTAGCCGCCCCGCACCATCAAGTGAATGGCCATCTTCGCGGCAGCAAGGAACGATTCTCCCAGCACTTTGATCTGCGTGCTCTGCGCTCCTTCCTGCCAGGAGGAGGCCGCCGGTTTCCATCCGCCGCGGGCAAGAGCGAGCGCGGTCTGCTTGGCGTCGGCAACCAGGCGGTCGCGATTCATCGAGTACGAATCGTTGCGGCGCAGGTAGCCCAGTTCGCGGCATTCTTCCGCGCTGGTGCCCACTTTGGCGGTGGCGATATTCTCAAACACTGGCCTGAGCGTGTGAAATAAATCGAGGTCATCCCCCGACGCGGCATTCTCATTCGCGCGGATGAGCATCTCCTTCGTGCCGCCGCCGCCGGGAATCAGTCCGACGCCGACCTCCACCAAGCCGATGTAAGCCTCCGCGGCCGCATGAATCTTCGCGGCGTGCAGCCCGACTTCGCAGCCGCCGCCAAGCGCCATGCCCTGCGGCGCGGCGACAACCGGCTTCGGCGCGTATTTGATGGCCAGATTCACGTTCTGGAACTGCTTCACGGCCATGTGCAATTCATCCCACTCCTGCTCCTGCGCGCCGACAAGCACCAACATGAGATTAGCGCCAACTGAAAAATTCGTCGCCTGGTTGGCAATGACCATGGCGTCGAAATCTTTCTCCAGGCGCTTCAGCCCCTTATGCATCATGGCGATCAGGTCCGCGCCAATGGCGTTCATTTTGGCGTGAAATTCGCAGCAGACCACGCCGTCACCGAGATCAATAAGGCTGGCACCGGAGTTGCGCTCGACCTCGCGGCCCGCCGCTTTCAGATTCTTCAGAATGAGGATGCCGGCGGGCTCCTCCACTTTCTGCACGGAAGCGGTGGCGAGATCGAAGACGGAGGTGACGCCCTTCTCCGATTCGTAAAAACTCTTCCGCCCGCTGGCCAGCGCCTTTTCAAATACAAGGGGAAGCGCGCGGCCTTCTTTCTTGATCTGCTCCGCGAACGCGGGCAGTCCCAGGGCGTCAACAATCTCGAAGGGACCGAATTCCCAGGCGAAGCCCCAGCGCATGGCGCGGTCCACGTCCACGATGTGGTCGGTGATTTCCGGCATGCGGCGTCCGGCATAGAGGCACATCTCCGAAAGGCCGCCCCAGATGAATTGCTGGGCTTTGTCCGTCTTTTGCCCCTCAAAGAGCGGTGTCACGAGCGCGCGCAGACGCTCGCGAGTATCCTCGATGGTTTTGCCGGCTTCGATGGAAGCGAAGCGCGCTTTCTGCCGTGCGCGATACTCCATGGTGTTAAGGTCGAGCGTCAAAATCTCCTTTTCGCCTTCGCTCTTCACGCGCTTGTAAAATCCTTGGCCGGTTTTGTCGCCGATCCAGCCGCGCCGCGCCATATCTTCAACAAAGGCCGGCACTTTGTAGGCTTCCCGCGATTCATCATTTGGCGCGGTCTCGTAAATGTTCTTCACCACGTGCATCAGAATGTCGAGGCCGACAATATCCGCGGTACGAAACGTCGCGGACTTCGGCCAGCCCACAGCCGGGCCGGTACAGGCGTCCACCTCTTCCACTGTCAATCCGAGGGTGCTCATCAGGCGCAGCGCATTCAACAGCGAATAGGTGCCGATGCGGTTGGCGATGAAGTTGGGCGTGTCCTTGGCGACGACCACGCCTTTGCCGAGGCGCCGGTCGCAAAAATCGCAGAGCGCCGCCAGCACGTCCGTAGAAGTCTTTGGGCCGGGAATGACCTCGACGAGTTTCATGTAACGTGGCGGGTTGAAGAAGTGCGTGCCGGCCCAGTGCTGCTGAAATTCTTCGGGCAGACCTTCCGCGATGAGATGTACGGGAAGGCCGGAGGTATTGGTGGTGACGATGGCGCCGGGCTTGCGGTATTGCGCGACCCTGGCCAGCAGGCCACGCTTGATCTCCAGATTCTCCGCCACCACTTCGATGATCCAGTCCGCCTCGGCGATGCGCGGCAAATCATCCTCAAAGTTGCCGACAGCGATTTTGGAGGCCAGCGCGGGCGTGAAAAAAGCGGCGGGGCGGGATTTTTTCGCGGCTTCCAATCCGGCAAGCACAATTTTGTTGCGATCGGCAGGAGCGGCGTCCTTCGGAACGATGTCCAGGAGAAGACAGGAGAGGCCGGCGTTGGCAAAATGCGCGGCGATGCGCGCGCCCATGGTGCCGGCGCCGAGAACAGCGGCTTTCTGAATTTGGTGAGTCATACGCAAGCCATGCGAGACGTGATTGGTACGGCTAGACAGGTTACAAAACCGGCATGCGCTGGTCAAACACCTGTTTGGTAAAGTCCGGACGAGATAGAATGGCAGGCTTATGAGTAAAGCAGAACCCGGGAAAACCGCGAGCTTCCGCGAGCTTGCGAAAGAGGTTTTTCGCGCGTTTGCCTACGGAGGCACCCCGCCAGGGACGCGGCGTCCCCGCGTCGGTTTGGCGCTGGCGGGTGGATTTGCGCGCGGCATCGCGCACATCGGTGTGCTGCGCGTTTTTCGCGAAGCAGCCATTCCGATCGACGTCGTTTCCGGCACAAGCGTGGGCGCGCTGATCGGTGCTGGTTATTGCGCCGGCACGCCGCTCGAATCAATGGAAGAGCTGGCGCGGGAAACGAAATTCAGCGATTTCGGCAGGTGGATGCCTTCCTGGCTGGGCTTGGCGACGAATCACCGCCTGGAACAATATTTTTCGCGATTGACGCCGGTGAAACAATTTGAAGACCTGCAGAAACCCCTGGCCATCGCCGCAACCGACATCAACGAGGGATTGTCGGTGTACTACCACAGCGGGCCGATCGGGCCGGCCTTGCGTGCTTCCTGCGCCTACCCCGGTTTGTTTGTGCCCATCCAATTCGAGGGCCGCACGCTGGTGGACGGCTTCCTGACCGCTCTGGTGCCCATCGAAGGGGTGCTGCTTCTGGGCGCGGAGCTGGTGATCGCCGTTTACCTGGAATCCAAAACCATCGAAAGCCCTCGCACGTTCACGGACGTGCTCAGCCGGTCGTTCACCATCATTCAGAAACATGCCGACCTGGAGTGGCGGCAGCACGCCGACGTGATCATCGAACCGGACGTTTCGCCGTATGCCTGGGATGACTTCACCAAAACAATCGAATTGGTGCGCGCGGGGGAAGAAGCGGCGCTGCGAGCCTTGCCCGCCATTCGCGCGGCGATTGAGGGCAAGCACATCGCGACCGGGCGCTAGCCTGCGAAAAAACGGCTCGACGATTTCTTTCTCAGCGAGTTCCACCAACAAACAAATCTACTCGGAGGAGTTTCGTCGGAAGGCGGCCTCTACATCGCCGCTCACGCGCGAGTGACTTCCACCACAACTGCCTGGCCTTCGCCTTTCCCGCGCTGGTTGAGCCAGGCGCCGAGGCCCTCGGCAAAGCGTTCAGGCGTAAGGCGGAAACTGGCTTCCAGGCGGCCGTCGGCGACCGGCAGAGTATCGTCGAAATCGGGCGAATTGGTGAAATTGCGCATGCAGAATTGATCCAGCCACTCGAGCGGGCAGGGCTTGCGTTCCCCGCGAATCAGTACATTCACCTGAAATTTCTGAGCGTACATAGCGAAATCATACCATTGTGCGCGCAGTGTCCTGGCCAGCCCGAACTTGCGCAGGGCTCAGGGCTAACATACACTGTGCGGACACGAGACGGACTTGCACCATCCTGCCTCTCTGGGATGCTCCTCCTGGTATCGGAGACCGGCTGGCTTCGGCGCATCGCATTGCTCTCGGATGCACCGCACTTTAAATTCCGGGGGTTGAACGTGGGAACGCCAATGGAAACCTGGGTTGACGAAGCCGCCCGGTTGACCAAGCCGGATAAAGTCGTTTTTTGCGATGGCTCCGAAGCGGAAAACAACGTCATCCTGCACGAAATGTTGAAGCATGTGGATTCCTTCCGGCTCAACGAAAAAACCTATCCCAATTGCTATCTGCACCGCAGCAACCCCAGCGACGTGGCCCGCACGGAGCACCTCACGTTCATTTGCACGCCCGACAAGGACGATGTAGGCCCGACGAACAACTGGATGGATCCCGCCGCGGCCAAACTCAAGGTGGGAGCGCTGCTGGACGGGGCCATGCGCGGGCGCACCATGTACGTGGTGCCCTACATCATGGGTCGTGCGAATTCGCCGATCAGCAAGGTGGGCGTGGAAGTGACGGACAGCCCCTACGTTGTGGCGAGCATGCGCATCATGGCGCGCATCGGGAAAGTGGCCACCGGCCGCTTGGGAAATTCGGCGGATTTTGTGCCGGGACTGCACTCGCTGGGCGATCTGGACCCGCTGCGGCGGTACATCATGCACTTTCCCGAAGAGCGGCTCATCTGGAGTGTCGGTTCGGGCTATGGCGGCAACGCGCTGCTGGGCAAAAAGTGTTTTGCGCTGCGCATTGCCAGCTACATGGCGCGGCAACAGGGCTGGATGGCCGAGCACATGCTCATTCTCGGACTCGAATCGCCCGGCGGAAAAGTCACCTACATGGCTGCGGCGTTCCCCAGCGCTTGCGGAAAGACGAACCTGGCCATGATGGTCTCCGCGCTGGAAAGCCAGGGCTACAAGGTCTGGACAATCGGCGACGACATCGCGTGGATGCAGATTGCGCCGGATGGCTATCTGCACGCCATCAATCCGGAAGCGGGATTCTTCGGCGTGGCCCCGGGCACGGGGATGAATACGAATCCCAACGTGATGCGGGCGCTGAGCCGCAACACCATTTTCACCAATGTCGGCGTGACTGCGGAAGATGAGCCGTGGTGGGAAGGCATCGGTGGCGGCCCGCCGGAAGGACTGGTGACGTGGCGCGGCGAGAAGTGGGACCTCTCGAAGGGACCCGCGGCCCATCCCAACGCGCGCTATACCGTGCCTGCGCAGCAATCCCCCTGCATCTCTCCCCAGTGGGAGGCGCCCGAGGGCGTGCCCATCTCGGCGATTATTTTTGGCGGCCGCCGCGCTCGCCTGGCTCCCCTGGTGTATGAGTCCTTTGATTGGCAGCATGGCGTCTTCGTTGGCGCCACGATGGCTTCGGAAACAACCGCGGCCGCCACGGGCGATGTGGGCATCACGCGGCGCGATCCCATGGCGATGCTGCCCTTCTGCGGCTACAACATGGCCGATTATTTCCGCCACTGGCTGGAGATGGGGAAAGGCATCCCCAAGCCGCCCAAGATTTTCCATGTGAACTGGTTCCGCAGGGGCGCCGACGGCAAATTCCTGTGGCCGGGCTATGGGGAAAATGTGCGTGTGCTGAAATGGATTCTGGAGCGCGTCGAGGGCCGCGGCGAGGCGCACGAAACCGAGATTGGCTATGTCCCGAAAAAGTCCGGTCTGACGCTGGATGGGTTGACGATTCCACGCGAAGCGTTGAATGAATTGTTCCGCGTAGACCCGGATGATTGGGAAATCGACCTCGCCGATAGCCGCGAATTCTTCGCTCAATTCGGCCCCCGTCTGCCCGCAGAGCTGCTCGAAGAGCACATGAAGCTCGCCCGCCGCCTCGAAAATTCCATCCCCGCCTGAGCGCCGGGCGCTCGACGTATTCCTCGCCGTCATCCCGAGCGGAGCGACCCGATTTTCTCCTCCGCGCCGCAGTTTGGCGCGTCGGGTCGCGCAGTCGAGGGATCTCTCCGTCACCCGACTGGGCTGTTGCACGTGCAACATTTCCGTCCCGCGCCACGAAGGAAATGTCGGCGGGCCGACAATTGTACTTAACTTTCTAGTTAACATGGTCATAGAAAACAAAAGAGTTATGGGCGAACGCATTTCGCTAGAAGACCCCCACCCCCTGTTTTTGCGTATGTACGGGAATAATTGGACTTACGGGCGACCCGCGCGGATGTACGGGAATGATTGGACTTACGCAGTTTTAAGTGATCAGTGGTCAGTTTTGAGTTTAGGAGAAGACGGAAGAAAGAGAGAGGCGGCGCAAGGCGCAAAAATGTCGGCGCGCCGACAATGGCAATTGATGTTGTAGTAAACGCAGCCGTTAGAAAAGCGGGTTTACAGTTCACAGTTGAAGGTACAAAGTTCAGAGCAAGATTCTCCAGCCGGTTGTAACCTCCGGGATTTGAGAGGCGGAGAGGTGCGCTTAGGAAGATCATTTGGTTAGATGTACCCCCCACCCCCCTGTTTTTGCGTAAGTAGGGGAAACAAAGCACTTACGGGAGAATTTCGTGGATGTAGGGGAAACAAAGGAGTTAGCAGAGATCGAGGGGCGGGTGAGGGTGTGGGGAGGGTCGAAATGGCACAGGAGCAGCGTCCCCTCAGCATAACAGGTGAAGCATAGCACATTATTTATCAGTTGTCTACTCTTATTTAGTGGGTACTAGTTTCGAAACTGGTACGATGAGCCTGGGGCATCGCAAATCAAGGTCAAAGTCCGCACCCTTACAAACCAAAGGGTGCGGCACCCAAAGTCGTTCCGACGGCTAGCCCATTGGCTGGCTGCCCCTTGCTACTTGACAGGCACTGCACGGGCGAGTAGGTTTTTATTGAACCAGTTGTCTGCGGAGCCTTTTGCTAGGCGGGCCTATGGCCTGACCAGCACTACGCAAAGCGGGCAGCGAAGAACTGAAGGCCTGGCATAGCCGGGACCAAAGGAAAGGATAAGATAATGAACCGCAGAAGTGTTCCCTCTCAAGTGTCTAACTCTCCCGTCTCCCTGGGAGAGAATCCTGTAAATGCATTCCACGCGAGAGAATATGCAAAGGAGTCGTCACCCAGCATTCTCGCAGTAATTTTGGAGCTTACCGAAAATGCTCGGGACAATGCGACCGAGCTTACACTCACGATAGATGTCGGGAAGTCGCGGCAAGAGGGTCCTGTTCACGTATTAGTCCCCAAGAAAATCACTTGCGTGGATAACGGCACTGGACTCACCCACGCGGAGTTTCTTGATAAGTTTTGCGGCGCATATTCAGAGTCCGAAAGCCATCATGAGGTTGATCGTGCAGGCAGAAACGGGGTCGGCACGAAAACCTATACTTCAATCGCGGAGAAAGTCTTAGTTAAGACTACGACCGCCCGGCCGACCGAGGGGCTTGACCAGCATCGCGACGCTCTCCGGCCGAAGCTCCCCGCGGGCGTACATTTGCCGGCCGATGGAGAGCCCGACGACGTGTGGAGGGTATACGAATTCCGCTTACATACCCGGGATGCACAGCCCGCGGAATGGACGGTTGCAGACCCACGAGAAATGGGCACGCAAGTTGATTTATGTGACTTAAGAGACCGCACAGAAATCCCATATGAGACACTCATCGAAAGGTTGTCCTACAGCCGAGAATGGCTGCAAAACACGGCCCATTCCTTCACCGTTCAACTCACTGGCAACGTGCCAACTACGCTGGGAAGTGCACGGAGGGTGGTTCTGCGGCCATGGTCGCACCCGGTAAAAAACTGGTTGGTGGAGTCAAAGGGTAGGTCGAGCGAGGAAATAAGCATTTACGACCCAACGTTGAAGACGAAGGAGATCATTCCTACATGCACCAGCCTCCCCGGGGTGATCGAGTTCGACTTCCGTGTTGTCGGAAAAACAACCGACGGCCAAATGCAGAATCTCGAGAAGCCTGCGCTCCTGCTGGAGATTTGCGGTGCTCTCCCATACGCGCCCAACCTTGAGGGGGTTCTTAGTGCACGCACCCTGCCACTCCTGACTTTTCTGGGCCTGGAGCATGCCTCCTCAATCGGGGCGTTCTGCAACGCGGCGTGCGGCTACGCCAGGATAAATGCGTTGGCGATGAAAGAGGCGTTACGAAATAACAAGACGACGCTAGCGTCCGGACCGGGTGGAGAGCCTGTGGAAGCTTTGAGACAGTATCTATGTAGCCTGTTCAGGATTCTGCATCGGGCTTGGTACAACGCAACCAGGTCAAGTCAGGACGAGGCCGCGCGGGATGCGGTAAAAGAAGCTGAAGAGGAAGTGAATCTGGCTCTCAGGGGGGCAAATAGAAATCCCTTCAAGGGGGGCGACATCCGCAAAACCGATGCAGAGGGGAAGCCTCAGCCAACTCCCCCGCCTGCGCGGCGGCACCGTTGGGAGTGTGGCTCATGCGGCAAACGGTGGCTGTGCGCTGCAGGGTTCACGCCAAAGGTTTGTGCAGAGGTGGGGCCCGGGATCGGACCAGGCCCTGGGTGTGGATCTGACAACATTGGACTGGCTAAGAATCAGCCTAGGATCGGTGACTGCCAAATTCGAATTGAGCAATTAGGTGACTCCCGGATCCCTGCAGTTTTTCAGTTCGAGAAGTTCGCGGAGGACCTCGATGTTCCGGTGGTGCGAGTTAATCTGGTAAGCCCGAGATATATCGAGCTCCGTGGAATGGGTTCCATGTCCGGCCAGGCTCAAAAGAGATTGAAGCAGTATCTGGTGGACGTATCCCTAGTAGCAATCGCGGATTACAACTCCAAGACTCGTGGCTCAGATTTTTCTGAGGAGTTCGGGGAGTTATATTTCAACCGAATGCTACGGTGTATCGGGATTAAGCAATACGAGGCGCAGCTCGCGAAACTTTTAGAGTCCACAACAGGCGCTGACGAAGAGAAGGCTCTTGCAACTGCATAGACGAGCGGGGCGTAGCTCGGGATGCGCCCCCAGCGTTTTGTTATTCGGCGGATGGCTAGTGCGTAACGGCTGAGCAATTTTTGGTGGCGCACCTCCGGCGCTGGATGTTCTTTCCTTGCGTGGTCCCCGCGCTTGCGCACGGGGCTAACTTGTGGCGCACCCTCCAGAAAACGGTGGGCGCCCCGACTGGGTCGGGGTAAACGCCAGGCACGCCTACGGTGCTGGGAAGGAGGAGGACGGCTGCGGATTCCTCGGGGGCTTTTCCGGCTTCCATGAGCCATGTGGCTCTTCTGGTACGCTTGACGTAACGCGTAATGCCTGCTATTTTGTGCGAGTGATCGTCAGCTATCGGGATAAGCGGACCAGAGAGTTCGCGGGCGGGGAGCGCGTCAAGGCTTTTTCTGGAATGGAACGTTCCGCGCGCCTGAAGCTGGACCGTCTGGAGGCGGCTACGTCGCTCGCAGACCTTGCCGCGTTGCCCGGCAACCGTTTTGAAGCGCTGCATGGCGACCGCAGGGGCCAATACAGCATCCGCATCAACGATCAATGGCGCGTGTGCTTCGAGTGGCCCAGCGGGTCGCCGGGGCCGTCGAATGTGGAGATTGTCGATTATCACTAGGAGAATGGCCATGGCTATCGCTGCGATCCACCCGGGTGAACACCTGGCGGAAGAACTGAAAGAGCTCGGTCTGAGCGCGGCGGAACTGGCGCGCAAAATGAACGTGCCAACGAACCGCATCACGCAAATCTTGCACGGAACACGCGCCATCACGGGTGATACGGCTCTGCGACTGTCTCATTTCTTTGGCACAAGCGCCCAGTTCTGGCTCAACCTGCAGAGCCTCTACGACCTGCGGCTGGCCGAGGAGAAGGCCGGGAAGTCCATCAAAGCGCTCCCCAAGCTGAAACGGCGCGAAGCTGTGCCTGTATGAAGGATTCAGAGGGCGGGGACGTGGGGGCCGAGTGGCAAATAGACTAGCGGGCTGGGCGATTTCGAGTGCCGCACCCTCCAGAAAACGGCGGGCGCAAAAGGCACGCCTCCGGCGCTGGAGGTTCTTTCCCGGCGGGGTCCCCGCGCTTACGCGCGGGGCTAACTTGTGGCGCTCCTCCAGTGCTGGAAAGATGCCCTCTACAGACAGCGGAAGCGTTGTTCTTCCTTCCGCAACCAACTACAGCATGGACTGGATGCCGGAATCGATGGAGAGGTGCGTGACGCGGGCGCCGCTGATGACGTAGGCCTCGCCCTCGGCGTGGGAGAAATGCAGGAAGCGGCTGAGATGGTAATCCTCGTCGAGGACGTTGAAGAGCGCCTGGATCTCCGCGGCACTCAACTGGAAGGCGGACAGGGCTACGGGGTGGCCGAAACTGCCTGCTACGGCGAGGTAACGATCCACAACTTCGCGAAGGCTCAGCATGGGCGCACGGCGAGCGGCTGCGGCACTTGGAGAATCATCGCGCCGAAGTTTAGCGCCCCCGGCCAGCCGAGGGAAGCGCGAGTTTGGCGCGCCGCGCCGGGATTCGGTAAGATGCTGGGCGGCAATTCCAACGACGGAAAGGAACACATTATGAGCTTGGCAGTCGGACACACTGCGCCGGATTTCACCTTGAAGGATCAGAACCAGAAGGAAGTGAAGCTTTCGGCCTTTGCCGGAAAGAAAAAAGTCGTGCTGGTGTTTTATCCACTGGACTGGAGCCCGGTCTGCACCAACGAGCACGCTTGCTTCGTGAACGAGATGAAGCAGTTTGAAACGCTGGATGCCGAAGTCCTCGGCGTCAGCGTAGACAGTGTGTGGTCGCACAAGGCCTACGCGGAAAAAATGGGCATCAAGTATTCGCTGCTGGCGGATTTCCATCCCAAGGGCGCGACGGGCGAAAAGTACGGCGTGTACCTGGGCGAAAAGGGCATCACCGGCCGCGCCATTTTCATCGTGGACAAGCAGGGCAAAGTGGCCTGGGCGAAGAATTACGACATTCCGGTGGTGCCGGA
>Ga0187854_10001340_pt1 | contig 24606 bp, 20 predicted proteins | sample June2016WEW_6_15_FD_132445 | JGI IMG/M metagenome (GOLD analysis project Ga0187854, IMG submission 132445) | Peatland microbial communities from SPRUCE experiment site at the Marcell Experimental Forest, Minnesota, USA - June2016WEW_6_150 | ecosystem: Environmental > Terrestrial > Soil >...
ACATCAGTCAGGATGAGGCCGGGCTCAAGAAGCTGTTCACGCAGTTCTCGTTCCCCGGCGGGATTTCCAGCCATGTTTCGCCAGAGACGCCGGGGTCGATTCACGAAGGTGGAGAGCTGGGGTACTCGCTCAGCCATGCCTTCGGGGCCGCGTTCGACAATCCCGATCTGATCGTCGCCTGCATCATCGGAGACGGTGAAGCGGAAACCGGTCCGTTGGCGACCGCATGGCAGTCCAACAAGTTTCTCAACCCGATCACCGACGGAACCGTGCTGCCGATCCTGCACCTCAATGGCTACAAGATCAGCAACCCGACCGTGCTGGCCCGCATCGAGCATGAGGAATTGGAGCAATTTCTGCGAGGCTGCGGCTGGACGCCCCACTTTGTGGAAGGTGATGACCCGGAAAAGATGCATCAACTCATGGCCAGTACTTTGGAAAAAGCCATCGAGAGCATTAGGCAAATCCAAAGCAATGCACGGAACAAGAACGACACCACTCGGCCGCGCTGGCCAATGATCGTTCTGAGGTCGCCCAAGGGCTGGACGGGACCGAAAGTCGTCGATGGTCTGCAAGTTGAGGGTACGTTCCGAGCGCACCAGGTGCCGCTCCTGGTGGATTCCGAGCATCCCGATCATCTCAAGCAACTTGAAAGCTGGATGAAGAGCTACAAGGCAGAAGAACTGTTCGATGAGCGCGGCCGACTCATGCCGGAATTGGCCGAACTGGCGCCTAAGGGCGACCGGCGGATGGGCGCCAATCCCCACGCCAACGGCGGCATTCTGCTGCGCGACCTGCGTATGCCGGATTTTCACCTCCACGCGGTCGATGTGCCTTCGCCCGGTGCCGTTGACGCCAAAGATACGCTCGTGCTGGGTAAGTTCCTGCGTGACGTGGCCAAGCTAAATCAGGATCAGCGCAATTTCCGGATCTTCGGTCCGGATGAGACGCTCTCGAATCTCCTGGGCGCGGTCTTTGAAGCAACCAATCGTCAGTGGGACGCCCGAGCAGTAAAGAATGATGAATTCCTCGCGCCCGCCGGACGCGTGCTGGACTCAATGCTCAGCGAGCACCAGTGCGAGGGTTGGCTGGAAGGATATCTCCTCACCGGGCGGCACGGGCTGTTTAACTGCTACGAGGCTTTCATTCACATAATCGACTCGATGTTCAACCAGCACGCCAAGTGGCTGAAGGTCACATCGCAACTATCGTGGCGGCGGAAGATCGCATCATTGAACTACTTACTGGCTTCCCATGTATGGCAGCAGGATCACAACGGCTTCACGCACCAAGACCCCGGCTTCCTCGACCACGTTGTCAATAAGAAGGCCGATATCGTGCGCATTTACCTTCCGCCCGACGCCAACTGCCTGTTGTCGGTCTTTGATCACTGCCTGCGCAGCCGGCACTATGTGAACGTGGTGGTTGCGGGAAAGCACGCGATGCCCCAGTGGCTGACAATGGATGCCGCAGTCGTGCATTGTACCGAAGGGATTAGCATCTGGCCGTGGGCCAGCAACGACCAAGGTGCTGAGCCGGACGTGGTGATGGCCTGTTGCGGAGACACGCCCACGCTGGAGATTCTGGCCGCTGTTTCCATTCTGCGCGAGCATCTGCCCTACCTGAAAATACGGGTGGTCAATATCGTCGATCTGATGAAGCTGCAGCCCGAGAGCGAGCACCCGCACGGGCTGAGTGAAGAGGATTACAACGTGCTCTTCACTAAAGACAAGCCAATCGTCTTCGCCTTCCATGGATACCCATGGTTGGTCCACCGACTGACCTACCGCCGGACCAACCGCAACTTGCACGTCCGAGGCTACAAGGAAGAGGGCACGATTACGACGGCCTTTGATATGAGAGTGCAGAACGAGCTGGACCGGTTCCACCTGGTGCAAGACGTGGTCGATCGCCTGCCGCAGCTGGGCGCTAAGGGGGCATACCTGAAGCAGATGGTTCAGGACAAGCTCGTCGAGCACAAGCAGTACATAGACAAGTACGGCCAAGACATGCCGGAAATTCGTAACTGGAAGTGGAACGACTAAAGGATGGAGACCATCACCCGAAACGTATCGAGACCGGTCGAGAGAAGCTCTCGTTTCAGGCTCGTCTGTTAAGTTGGACTGGAAGTTTGATACAACTGAAATAGGGGAACGATGATGCGTGTTGGCATTGCTGCGGATCATGGTGGGTTTGAGTTGAAAGTGCAACTGACTGCGGCCCTCAAGGCCGCCGGTTATGAGGTGACGGACTTCGGCGCCCATGAGTTGGTTACAGGAGATGACTACCCGGATTTTGTGGTGCCCCTGGCCAGGGCGGTGGCGAGGGGTGAGGTCACCCGGGGCTTGGCAATCTGCGGCAGCGGGGTAGGGGCTTGCGTTGCGGCCAACAAGGTGCCCGGCGTTCGTGCGGCGTTGATCACGGATCCCTTCTCCGCTCATCAGGGGGTGGAGGACGACGATATGAACGTGATGTGTTTGGGCGGCCGGGTCACCGGACATGCTCTATCCTGGGACTTAGTCCAGACGTTCCTAAGTGCCCATTTCAAGGGGGCCGAACGGTTCAGGCGCCGTCTTGCGAAAGTGGCGGCGTTGGAAAGAGAGAAGAAGTCTTAATAGGAAAAAATACTTTGCCTATATTCCAGAGACTCGGCCAGAGCATGTGGCTGGACTATAGGTAGAGGCGCGTGATCACCTCAGGCGGAGTCCGCAATTCACATCGATATCCCGGTGATATTGAAAAAGGCCAATGTCGTGTTTAATATGGATCATCTCGCCTTTGCTGGCGATATGCCCGTGGGTATAAAATATATGAATCTAGTATCCATCCGTTTTAAAGAGATGGGAACCCAGGGGCAGATTATCGGTATTTTTTCTGAAGATGCAGCTTACATGACGTTGAATGACAAATCCTATAATGTCTATCGTGGTGTTAGCACAGGAAACCCATATAAAAACCTTATTTCAGAACTGATGAAACAAGGGGTACAAATCGAAGAGTGTGCGGTTTCCATGAAACCTCGTGGGTGGGTTAATGAAGACCTCTTGCCAGGAGTAAAAGTAAATACTGGAGCAGTGGGTCGTTTAATTCAACTGGTTCAGGAGGGCTATGTTCAGATCCAGCCTTGAAACTGCTGAAGGCTTAGGAACACCCAAAGGGGTTTTTATAAATGGCAAACAAACCTGATATTAGATTTATCAGATGCGGACTCCACCTATGAGTCTTCAGTTTGAGATGACTATGAGGGTCGAGGATTACTGGTATAAATCCAACATTCCAATTCTATATATGAAAATCATATCGTAGCTTTACTGAAAAGCTAAAAACAGAAGATAGATAGCAGATAGCATAACCATCAGGCTGGTCCTCCTTCCGCTCCAAAGTTTCTTACATCTGACCGCTTGAAGGTTACCAGCTTCTCCTTCCATACGGAATTCCCAGCTTGTTCATCCGCTTCCTGAGAGTATTTGGGTGAAGCCCCAGGATTTGCCCGGCCCCACCCGGTCCGTTGATCTTGCCACCGGCCACCTTCAAGGCTCGCCTTATGTGTTGGACAGTCATCTCGTCCAACGAAAGCAGGGTTCGATTTGGGCCTGCGTCACGAGTCACTTCACGACCTCCTGGAACCTTCGGGGCCAAAAGAGTCTCAAATGAAAGGACACCACTCCGGTGTTGGATCAGAGCCCGTTCGATCATGTTTTCCAGCTCCCGTACATTGCCTGGCCAGTCATAGGCGATAAGCCTGTCAATGGCACCGGCGGCCAGCACAGGTCTCTCCGTGAGCTTAAGCTCCACGGACTTGCGGTCGATTAAGTGATGCACCAGGGCTGGAATATCTTCTTTTCTCTGCCTCAGTGGCGGGATCATGATGGGAAAGACATTGAGCCGGAACCAGAGGTCTTCGCGAAATCGCCCCGAGGCGATCATCTCCTCGAGGTTTCTATGTGTGGCCGATATAATACGGATGTCCACCGGTATGGAACTTGTTCCTCCCACGCGCTCGATTTCTTTCTTTTGAAGGACATGCAGCAGCCTGACCTGGGCCTGGGGTGGAAGCTCTCCAATTTCGTCCAGGAAGATGGTGCCCTTGTCGGCCCGTTCGAATCGCCCCCTCCTTTGACTGATGGCCCCGGTGAAGGCCCCCTTCTCGTGACCGAAGAGTTCACTGTCGAGAAGGGTCTCCGGGATGGCGCCGCAGTTCACCTTTATAAACGGGCCATCCTTGCGAGGTGAAGAATAGTGAATCGTATTGGCGATGACCTCTTTTCCTGTACCCGTCTCTCCCAGCAACAGCACAGGGCTGTCGAGCGGCGCCACCTGCTGAACCATTTTCATCACCGCCTTCAGACCAAAATCCGAACCAATGATTTCATCGCCTAAGACTGACCGCAGTTCGTCAAAGAGATAACGGTTGTCGTCGGCCAGCATGTCCTTGAATCGAATGACTTCTTTATGTTTGAGTGCGTTGGACATGGCAATGGCAAAGGGTTCATGGAGCAGTAGAAGCAACCGGGCATGTTCATCAGTATATTGATTCAGACTATCCGCGATTAACCCAAGGTTGCCAATCCGATTCCCTTCAAGCTTCAGAGTCATGGTCATAACTGAGATATTAGGTTTGAGCCCAAATCTTTCTTGAATCTCTGGGAATCCTAATTTCGGGTCCGGCTGGTTCATAATTTGGATCACTTCTCCATTTTTCCATAAGGCTGCCCTTTCACTCCGGCCTTTCTCGGGCAAAGACAGGACTTGTTCAGAATATTCTATTATGTCATCTCCGACCGAAGTCACGAATCGTAAAACATTCAGATCAACATCCAGTATGCTAAGGCTCATTCGATTCATGGGGATGTAAAGTCTTATGTAATCAAAACAACGCTTCAGAGCCGTTACAATATTGAGGCTGCTGCATATACGAAGGGTTGCCTGTCGAAAAAAAATATTTTCATCCACGCTCATCATTTTCTCCTCTTTTCATTTGCCTTTCGGAATTCGCTGCGGACAAAAACCGCTGGTCGTAACTCCCCTTGTGTATAACCACTCTACTTTATGCTGTGGAGTATAATTACACCTAAGCATAACAGATTTTACCCTATTGGGTAAACATTAAAACGGAACAAAAGGAAATTCTTATGTAAGTATTTGATTTTTAATGATATTAATATTTTGGCACGATATTGGCTAATTGGAGTATGAATCATTTTCCCATTCTTTACGTCTATGATATAAGAATGTTATGTGGGGTTCTTTTTTTAGAAAAAAAATCTAAACTATGGTAAAAGGTTTAAAGGGGGTGAAATTAATGAAAAAGATTGCTTTGATGGTTTTATTTTTGGTTTTGGCTTTGGGGTTGGTAGAGTGCCGGCATCACAGCGACCATCGCTTTGACTACCAGAGCGGCTATGGTTCAAGATGAGGGGGCTATTAAATTCCCAACTATCTTTTTCCAACTTTGATAGACCTAATGCAGGGCCAGAGATGACCCTGCTTTTTTGTTTTTGAAGGTTTCTATCAATAATCGTTAAGTCCCAAAACTATACGATACTGTAGACTCGTAGGTGAAAGCGTTAGGCAAGAGCTAATTTGACAGGGTCTGTCAGATTAGGTATCGTTCAGGACAAATACAAATAATCCGCCTTCATCCATTTCCCCGCCAAGACAGGCGAATCTTAATCCCCCTGCCCTCTCCCTGCTCGGGCAAAGTCGATGAATCCTCGTTCTACATCAGTCCCTATGAGCTCAACGCGGATTCGATCTCCGACATCAAGCCCTTCAAATCCTCGTATCAGCTTTCCTTCGACCGGCGGGTGAAAGAGGCGAACCCAGGTTCCTTTTTCTGAATGGAAAAATCCTGGAGTCAGACTTAAACATTGACATTCAGGAACAGAACGAAAGATTATCTTGTTTTTAAAGAGAGCAAGAAAAAATCTCAATAATTAAGTCTGAGCCCGGAGACTTGACAAAGACTTGACCCTTGGCCATATTGTGTCGCACAATAAAAAAACATGGGAGATCGTTACCAAGACGGGCAAATTGACAGGCCACTGGAGGCTGAGCAACCATACAGTAGTTCTTTCCGGCAAAAAGCGGTTGACACCTTCCGGGATCTGGAGCAAAACCCAAAAAGTTCGGGTCCATGTTTCCAAGGATGGGGAGGTTCAGCGGATCTTTGTCTTAGAATGGAAATAGCCAGAAACCCTGCGAGTGCTATCGTGTAATGCTATCCGATGGAATTAGACTTCCGCCAGGCAAGGCCACTTCAAGAGTGGCCTTTGCTTTTATGTTATTGGAGGATGGATTTTTGGCCGGATTTAAGAAGAATCCAACCCATTGGTTACCCTGGCCAGAATTAAAACAACATCGGGTTATAAGGTTCAAACTGGAGCAAATGTTACGGAGTTTTTATGATACTGACGCATGACAAACGAAGGGTTAATCCGGCGGCGGTTCAAATAACTCGGCAGGGGTTCGCTCCCACTTTGGCCAATGGTGTCAGCTTTGATGTCAAAGGGAGAATGAAGTGACTGAAAAGGAGACTCCCGCAGGAGGGTACCGGACTGTCTTCCCGATTCTAGTGGCCATCGGCTTTTGCCATTTCCTCAATGATATGATGCAATCGCTGATTCCAGCGATGTATCCGTTGCTGAAAACCGGATTCCAACTCAACTTTGCGCAGGTGGGACTGATTACGTTGACGTATCAGTGCACCGCGTCGCTCCTGCAGCCGCTGGTGGGTTTCGCGACGGATCGCCACCCTCAGCCGTATTCTCTGGCGGTGGGAATGGCTTCGACTCTGATCGGGCTCATCTTATTCTCGCGGGTGCCGGCATTCTCGCTCCTTCTCGCATCGGCGGCCCTGATCGGCATGGGCTCTGCGGTGTTCCACCCGGAGGCGTCCCGGGTAGCCCGCCTGGCCTCGGGGGGACAACATGGCCTGGCGCAATCGCTCTTCCAAGTCGGTGGGAACGCGGGTGGAGCCTTGAGCCCCTTGCTGGCCGCGCTGTTTGTACTGCCGCGCGGGCGAGAAAGCATCGGGTGGTTCGGAATCGCGGCACTCCTCGCCATTTTGATCCTTAGCCGCATCGGGGGGTGGTATGGACGTGTCCACCCGAAGGCAGACTCGTCCCGTCCGCACCTGCCCACCGCAAGCAGGGCCTCCACACTGAAGGTCGGCCGCTCCCTGGCGATCCTCATGGCCCTGATTTTCTCGAAGTTCTTTTATCTCGCGAGCCTTAACAGCTATTACACCTTTTATTTGATCAGCAAGTTTCACATCTCGATACGGAGCGCACAGATCCACCTTTTCGTGTTCCTTGGGGCAGTGGCAGCCGGGACCCTGATCGGCGGACCGATTGGGGACCGCGTTGGTCGGAAACGTGTCATCTGGGTGTCGGTTCTGGGGGTCCTACCCTTCACCCTCCTGTTGCCGCACATCTCCCTCGCCTGGACTGGCCCACTCACCATAGTCATCGGCCTGATCCTAGCGTCCGCGTTTCCCGCAATCGTGGTGTATGCGCAAGAGCTCGTCCCGGGGAGGGTCGGGATGATTTCCGGCCTCTTCTTCGGCTTGGCATTTGGCATGGGTGGGATCGGCGCGGCGGTCTTGGGAAGATTGGCCGACGCGACGAGCATCATGACTGTATATCAGGTATGTGCCTTCCTCCCGCTACTAGGGATCCTGGCTGGGTTTCTCCCGGATCTGGAACGAGCGCGCCGGAAAAGGAGAGGGGATCGATGATAAGGATCCCGTTGCCGGTTAGCCGGATCGGGTGCCCAGTGTAAACCGTGTAAAGGCGAGACCCGACTGTATCTCGCGTCGTCATTCCTCTCCGAGCCATCAGTTCAAGAATTAGCCGATTTCCGGATTTGGCGGTGCGGAAGATGATTTCATCCAGCACTTCCTTTTCAAGAATGGTCCAGCGGGTGAGTCCGGGGGATCGACAGAACTTCTTTGGGAAAAAGCCTGGGATCAGACTCAAATATTGACATTTAGGAACAGAACGAAAGATTATCTTGTTTTTAAAGCAAGCAAGAAAAAATCTCAATAATTAAGTCTAACCCCGAAGATGCTGACGTAGATTGATCTCCAAACTTCGTAGGTTGAAGAGGTAGCCCCCTTTTTAAACTCTTTTTTCCCGCAATCGTGAATTTCAAATTTCATCTCGTACTACAATATTTCAAATGCGAATAAAAACCCTATCCAATGCGGAGGGCTTAATCGGGCATTTCAAAATGTGTGTTTCTTCCTGAAATCCTCGTTCTTTAGAATTACGCCTCCATGCAATACTTCAAATGGTAATCAACGGAACGAGTTCAGGGATAGATTTGTTTCTCAGATCGTAATTAATTGGATTGGGCGTATAGTGGCAAGCTATCTGGCCATGGGAGGCGGATACTTCTCAATTCTATCGCTGTACTGATTTTTTAAAATCCTCATTTTATACAACACTTCTGGTAGCAATCAATAATCCTTGTTGACGTTTGAACTCAAAATTAGTAGGCTTTTATCCAAATTGCTTCACGCAATTAACGGAATCCGAAATGAATCACTATGATATTGTGTTTATAGGTCATGTGACGGTTAACCAAATCGAGGTCCTCGAGGGATCTGCCCATGACGTACCGGGACCGGCACCGTTTTCGGAGCATTTGCTGCCTGCTCGGCAAAGAAGAGGATTGCCGTGGTTACAAGAATGGCCGAAGAGGATAAGCATGTTTTTGAACCTTTGAAAGCGGTCGGCATTGGGTTTACGCGATACGCCTAAAAGATTTTTTTAATCGAGTGCAAATCTTTATTTAAAGGAAGAAAATTATCAGTGTAGAATTTTTAGAAAACGGACCAAGGAAGTGGTAAGAGGAAAACTCAAGCCATCTCGTGTTATATTGATGACTAAGTGATTGCCCGCGCAGGTTAAGATCTGCGGCTGAGTTATTATCGATCATAAAAGGAGGAGCATTATGTCATACACAATCGAGCATGTAAGCATTCGGTGTCGAAGTATAGAGAATTCTGTTGAATTCTATAAAAGGATGTTTGATGCCAAGGTCGTCCTGAGGCGTAACCCTGGTCCGGGAAAGAGGATCGTTTTTCTCCACATAGGAGACAGTATGTTGGAGCTCATGGAGATGGGCTCTGCTTCAGAGCCTGTAGATCCCCTGAGCCACTTTGGGATGCACCATATAGGGATAAAGGTGGAAGATTTTGAATCTGTTTACAGAGATCTTAAAGCAAAGGGAGCAAACTTCGTTGGAGAACCCTTCGAACCCACTCCCGGCATTCGGCTTGCCTTCTTAAAAGACCCTAACGGAGCAATCATTGAGCTGGTTAAGAGAGATCCAGAGGTTTTGCGGAAGGCATTGGCCAAAGGAGAAGTTAACTGGTAGCGAAGGGGAAAAAGCATCGGTGGATCGCCGATAATCCGGTTACCGGCTTAGATGGGGATTTGCTAGAACAGAGCAAGGCAGCTCATGAAACGTTGTGAATGGGCCAATAAGAACGAGTTATCTCGGAGACGATCGATGTCCTCAATGAGATAAAGCCCACGGAGGTAAGAGTACGAAGCCTAGCCGTTCTTGAGGCCGCTCCTCTTTGCGAAAGATGGAAATCCGGAGAATTCAAAGCTCTTGGTGAAGATCAAATGATTGAGGAACTTGAGATGCTCCTTGAGGGACTTCATATAAACTGTACGATCGAAACATTTCAAATGACCTGTGTTCCCCATTAAGGGGCTGCTTTCTGACAAAAAAGAAGACCTGCTTAAGTGGATTGATAGCTATCGGGCCTTATCCAAAAAAGATCGGGCAAGTTTCTCCTATATCGGTATCTCTATAATGGATCATCTTCGAGAGACAAACCGCTGTGAATCAGATCAAACGTTCCTTCGAAGAGCTGGCCAGCTACCTTTACCGCAGCCAAACCTTTCCGCACGGAGCGGTCCTGCTGACCGGCACGGGTATCGTCCCCGGAGATGATTTCACACTTCAGCCGGATGACACGGTCCGAATTGAGGTCAATGGAATCGGAATGTTAGAAAACACGGTCATCATCGTCTGAAGAAGAGGGCTCGGTACTCTATTATCTCCTTTTTAGGAAATCATCCATCATTTATTAGTATTAGGTTCCTTTAAGCCCCAAGTCTTTGCGATCAATTTTCTTTCGATAACTGCCATGGAAACCTTTTCCATTGCGGAGTTGATTGAATATCTCAAGACCGGAAAAATGACAAACTTATTTTACTTTAGCTCCCTCTAAAGTACGAAACAGGTTCCGAGTAATTCTATGGCGTCCATTATGAGAATTATCTCGTCTCGGTAGGCCTCCATTCCATACCGATTTTCCTTGAAAACCCTTTAAGATTTCCGTTCTTGCCGTACTTATCTATCAGGGGCCACCAATTTGATGTTCCGTATATTAGAATTTGATTTCAATTATACAGAACATTTTACTTGACTTTATTTTTCTATATATGATAAAGCATTTTTCACTATACAGAACTCTATAAAGAGAGAAGTTTACTATCGAAACGATACCATCAAAACCGAAGATTCAGTCAAATCCCGCGAATAAATACCGAGTGACCTCACTTGAAAAAGCGCTTTCAATTCTGGAACTGGTGCTTGACCAGGGCCGGGATCTCTCCATTACGGAGATCAGCCAGAAACTCGGGATGGGTAAAGGAACGGTTCATCGAATCCTCAGCACCCTTAAGGCACGAAAATTCTTCCAGCAGGACAGCAAAACGAAAATGTACGGTCTTGGTGTACGGACGCTGGAAATCGGAATGGCCCCCGAAAGGGAAAGATTCCTTCGTAAGGCCATGGCTCCCTTTCTTATGGATCTCCACGAAAAGTGCAGGGAAACGGTTAATGCGGCGGTGTGGGAATATAATGAAATTCGCTACATCTACCGGTTGGAATCCGAAGAGATGCTTCGCATTTCAATCACGGCTGGTGCACGATTCCCCGGTTACTGTGCCGCAACCGGCAAGATATTTCTTTCATATTTTAATGATGAGGATATCCGGCAGATTTACGGCCGAAAAAAAGCGTTCACAAAATACACCGAGCGGTCTATCGGTTCCGTAGACGCGCTGATTCGAGAAATCGAAAAGGTCAGGATCAAGAAGGTGGCCATAGATGATGAGGAAACACTTGTGGGGGTCTACTGTGTTGCCGCACCGATACTGAGCTCCAAGGGAGAATGTGTGGCGGCCATCAGTATTTCAGCTCCGAAAAATCGGGTATCCGCAAACACAGGCGCAACGTTTGCAAAATTAGTGTCAGAAACGGCCCGGGAAATTTCAAGTTCATTACGCGAGTCGTAAACATAACAGACACCATTCGCAGTGTGAGGGTTAGTGAAATGGTTGGCATTCGGTTTCATGGAAGAGGAGGACAGGGCGCTGTTGTCGCTTCAAAGATTTTAGCCACCGCCTATTTCAAACAGGGGTTCTGTGTTCAAGCCTTTCCGTCTTTCGGTATGGAGCGAAAAGGGGCGGCTGTTTCTGCGTTTGTCAGGCTGGACAGCATTCCCATTGTCGAGCGTGGGGAAATCAAACATCCTGATGTGGTTATCGTGCTCGATTCTTCACTGATGCGTAAAGTAGATATAGTTCAAGACGCTAAGCCGGGTGCGCTGATCTGCTCAATTGCAAGGAGCATGAAAACCAGATCTCCATAGAAGGTTCCTTTCGAGTGGCCGGTGTGGATGCCGCTAAAATAGCGCTTAAATACGGGTTGGGCTCAAAGACGGCCCTTATTATAAACACCGTCATTATCGGTGCTTTTGCCCGGCTGGCCGGCGCGACTTCGGGAGTGGTTGTTGGATCATGAGAGCCCGATAGTGGCGATGGAAAGTACGGGGATATACTGGCGCCCGGTGCAGAATCTTTTAGAGGGAGCCGTTCACGTGGTTTTGGTAAATGTGGCGCGTGGCATTAAGACGAAATGAATCTAACAGCGAAAGGAGGAACAGATCATGAAAAAAGTATTGAAGGGGGTTATCTTTCTGTTTGTGATTGCCATTGGCGGACAATTGCTATTTTCAGGGATCTTGTCCGCGGCGGAGCTGGATAAGATTGTCCAAGCCGGAGCGACTCTGACTGTGGCCGAGTCCAAGAGGCTGATCGGCAAGGCTGTGGCCCAGATGCCGATCGTCAAGAATGCCCTTGAAAACGGTATGGTCATTATCATCAAGGGGACAACCAATCGTTATGTGGCAGAGGAGATCACCGGGCAGAAAATCGTGCCTGCAGAATTCGCGACGGGAAGACTTATGCCGAAGCAGGCCGAGCTACTCCCCAAGGGAAAGACCATTAACCACGTGATTCTGGAGAAAGGCAAGGTAGTTGATATCCCGCTTCCCGATGCCGTGAAGAAATTGAAACCGGGCGACGTTGTCATGAAGGGGGCGAATGCCCTGGACTACAAGAACAGGATAGCGGCGTGCAATATTATGGTCGGTCCCCACTTGGGTTTTGTGCAGGGACCGGATGGGGGAACGACAGGGATGACAATGCCCTCCATAGTGGCACGCAAGGTTCACCTCATCATTCCCGTTGGCCTTGAGAAGCAGGTTGCAGGGGATATAGTGGATCTGACCTTAAAGATGCGTGAGCCGATGGAGTCGTTGAACATTCTTCCTTCGATGTGGCTTCTCACGGGCGAGATCGTCACGGAGTTGGAGGCCATTAAGATACTGACCGGTGCAACTGCCTTTCAGGCCAATGCAGGGGGTGTCGGCGGTGCGGAAGGGGGATCATGGCTTGTTTTCAGGGGAACCCCGGATCAGGTAAAAAAGGCCATGGAATTGACAAAATCTGTGAAAGGGGAACCACCTTACACTGAATAGGAAATTATTGGTGAACTGACCAGCCCCCCAAAATGATCCAGATTGGGGGGCTGGTCATCGGAGAGGATTACCTGACCCAACGGAAACGCTGACCGAAGATCAGCTGGAACTGATACTTAAGGTCGCTAACGGTGAAGTCCGAACGAACACCCAAGTCAACCGGTATTTCGTGGGTATCTGGCGGGATGGTATGGCGACTTGATAATCGTTTAGGGTTTTGATGGGTTCAGGCAGCAAAACTCACAAATGTGTCAGCATCCTATGAATCGTTATCCTGAGATAAGGTGAGCAGGTTTCTTAATGGTCTCGGAGCGAGAATAAACCATTAAAAAAAGGAGGAAGGTATGAAAAGCTCGCACTGTATCTTTACGGTAAGTCTGTTATCTATCATGGCCCTGGCAGTGGTCGGCAGTGGCAGTGTGGTTGCTGCTGAAGAGATTCGGATAGGATTTACGCCCACCATCACCGGTACACACGCGGCGGGGGGAGCTCTCTCAGTCAAGTCTATCAAAGTGGCCCTCAAGGAGATCAATGCCGCCGGCGGGGTGAACGGGGAGAAGATTGACCTCCGGATCATTGATAGCCAGTCCTCTAATCCCGGCGCTCTGGCGTCCCTCCAAAAGGCCGTGGAGCAGGAGAATGTCCTGGCCCTGATTGGCTGCCTCTATAGCACTCAGGTTTCAGCCACGTCGGACGCCATTCAAAAGTACGGCATCCCCACTTTTATTGGTGCCACTAATATCAACCTCACCAAACGGGGAAATCCATGGCTATTCCGTGTGCGGCCCGATGACTCCATAGCCGCGGGCGCCATGGTAAAGTACATCAAGGAAGACACCAAGTTCACCAAAGTCGGAATCCTGCACGATACGGATGCCTTTGGCACAGGCGGTGCCGACTTGGTAGAAAAGGCTGCCAAAGAGGCGGGGTTGACAGTGGTGAAGCGAGAGAAGTATACCACCGCGGAGAAGGAGTTCACCCCACTCATACTCTTGATAAAGAATGCCGGAGCAGAGATCCTGATCCTCTACGGCCATGAGGAAGCCACGGCGTTGTTCCAGCGCCAAATGCGCCAGCACGGCTCTCCTTTCAAGTTTCTCGGTTCGCCCAGCGCCGCATCGAAAGACGCCCTGAACCTTGCCAAGGAGGCCGCCGAGGGGATTTGGGCCGTGGTCGATTTCGTACCGGGCCAGACCGAGGAGAACAAGCGCTTCGCCGAGGCCTACAAGAAAGAGTACAACGAGAACTACGACAGCCTCAGCGTTTGGACTTATGACGGCCTGAAGATCCTGGTCAACGCCATTAAGAAGGCTGGTAAGGATCGTGCCAAGATACGAGAAGCCATCCTGGCTACCCAGGGATATAAGGGTGTCCAGGGCACTTATTCCTTTACCCCGAACGGTGACGGTCTGAGCGAAGTGAGTATTGTCCAGATCGAGAAGGGCCAGCCGAAACTCCTGAAGATCGTCAACGTGGGTGCGCGTTAGGCACCTCCCGAAGCAAAAGTCAACACAGCACAGGTCCCGGTCCCGGCATGGTGCATGCCGGGACCGGATACCTCTAAGAAGGGACTCTGAATGGACTGGTCTACAAATCTGCAAATGATAGCCGCAGGTCTGGCCATGGGTTCCATTTACGCCCTGGTTGCCCTAGGGTTCGTCCTGATCTTCAACGCGGTAAACGTCGTCAATTTTGCGCAGGGAGAGTTCGCGATGGTTCCGGCCTTTGTAACCGTGTGGCTGATGAGCAGCCTGAATATCCCCTTCGCCCTGACCTGCGTGATCGCCGTCATCTTCATGGGCGTCTTCGGAATCGTCTTTCAGCGTATCGCATACTATCCCTTGCGCCACCGGAGTTTCTTGCCCGTTGTAATCAGCACCATCGGGGTGGGTATTTTTCTCAAGAACGGTGCGCAGATCATCTTCGGCGCCGAACCGTTGTCCATGCCGCGGCCGACCTCCGCGACTGCGCTGAAGATGCTTGGAGTGTTTGTGGACCCCCAGTACGTCGTGGTCATTCTGTGCACCCTTGCTCTGCTCGGCTTCCAGTACTTCTTCTTCGAAAAGACCATGCTGGGCAAAAAGATGCTGGCCACGGCCCAGGACAAGGAGATGGCGCGGTTGCTGGGCATCCCGGTTGCGAAGATGATCGCCATCACCTTTGCTTACAGTTCGATCCTCGGGGCGGCCGCGGGGATCCTGGTGGGGCCCATCTTTTTTGTGACCAAGGATATGGGCGCGATGCTTGGGCTCAAGGCCTTCTGCTCGGCCATTTTGGGGGGATTCGGGAGTGTCCCCGGGGCGATCATGGGGGGAATCTTTCTGGGCGTAATCGAGGTATTCGCCTCATACTATATCTCCAGCGCCTATCGCGATGCCTTCGCCTTCATCATTCTGATTCTTGTTCTCCTTCTGCGCCCGCAGGGGTTCTTCGGCGAGAAGATCACCGAGAAGGCATAGGAGGGCGCGCCGATGACCACACGCTTAAATAGACTGCTCGTTCCTGCCGTTCTGGTCGTTGCTGTCCTGATCCTTCCCCGGTTGGTGACGAGCAACTATTGGATGAACCTGATCAATCTGTCAATCAGTCTCGCGGTGGCCTGCCTGGGTTTGAACATCGTCCTGGGATACGCGGGCCAACTGTCACTGGCCCAGGCGGCGTTCTGGGGGGTGGGGGCCTACACCTCGGCCATTCTCACCACCCAGTTTGGCCTGCCCGTATGGGCGGGCATGTTCGCTGCCTTTTTCGTGGCGGCCTTCTTCGGGATCCTACTGGGCATTCCCACGCTAAAGCTGTCCGGCCACTACCTGGCGATGGCGACGATCGGGTTCGGGATTATCCTCCAGCTCATCCTGGTCAATGCGATCTGGCTGACCAAGGGTTCCGACGGCATCACCCAGATTCCCTCGCCATGGATTGGCTCCTTTGAACTGAAGGCCCCGGGCGACTTTTACTACGTCGCAGCTGTATCCCTCATTCTTTTCACTTGGGGCGCCATTCATCTCAAAGATTCCCGTGTGGGCCGCGCCTTCATGGCCATCCGGGAGAACGAGATGGCGGCCGGGACAGCCGGGGTGGACACGACCTACTACAAGATCCTGGCCTTCACGCTATCGGCAGGATACGCCGGCTTCGGGGGCTGGTTGTTCGCCCACAGCTGTTCGCATTACATCAGTCCGGACACCTTTTCCTTTGAACAGTCGGTGATCATGCTGGTGATGGCCGTGCTGGGCGGGAACGGCTCGGCCATCGGCTCCATCGTGGGCGCTACGCTGCTGACGCTATTGCCGGAGATGCTGCGGTTTTTAAAGGACTCCTACATGATGTTCTACGCCGCCGGTATCGTGGCCATCATGATCTTCATGCCCAGCGGCATTGCCGGCCTGGTGAAAAGTATGCCCGTCAGCCTGCGGTTGCGGGCCTGGTGGAATGCCGGTTCGACGGCGGCCCGGCAGGTTGCGTCGGCGGCTGCCGCTCGGGAAAATTCCGGCGGAAAGCCGAATGCCTTCAGCATTGAAGATTGCACGGGATCGGGCGAGGTGTTGCTCAGCGTCAAGGGGTTGGCCAAGCACTTTGGCGGTCTGAAAGCTGTGGATGGGGTGGACATGGAGGTCCGGCGGGGCGAAATTCAGGCGCTCATCGGACCGAATGGTTCCGGCAAGACGACGATCCTCAACATGCTCAGTGGCCTCTATGCTCCCACGTCAGGAGAGATTGCTCTGGACGGGGCCGTCGTCACCGGTCAAAAACCCCACGTCATTACGGCTCATGGGGTGGCGAGGACATTCCAGAATATCCGCCTCTTTGGCGAACTCACAGTTCTCGACAACGTCCTGATCGGTCAACACAGCCGGTCCAAAGCAGGCCTTGTCGCAAGTATTTTTCGGCCCGGTTCACAGAGAACCGAAGAGGCCGCCCTACGGCTCAAGGCCCTTGAGGCGCTGGAGTTTGTCGGGCTGCGAAGCAAAGAGTTTGCGGAGGCGAAGAGCCTTCCCTACGGCCGGCAGCGGGTCCTCGAACTGGCGCGGGCCCTCGTTTCCGATCCGAAACTCCTCCTCCTCGACGAGCCTGCGGCAGGACTCAATGCAGCCGAAACCGAGGCCCTGGTTGAGCTTCTCTTTCAGATCCGCGATCGGGGCATCACCATCCTGCTTGTCGAGCACGACATGAGCCTGGTGATGAACGTCTCGGACCATATCACGGTCCTGAACTTCGGCAAGAAGATCGCAGAGGGTTCGGCCGACGAAGTCGAGCACAATCAGGAAGTGATCGATGCCTACTTAGGGATGGAGGTGGCGACGGAGGTATCCAATGATGCTTGATGTGAAAGAGATCGAAACTTGGTACGGAGCTATTCAAGCACTCAAGGGCATCTCCCTCGACGTCAATCAGGGAGAAATCGTCTCCCTCCTTGGCGCCAACGGAGCGGGTAAGAGCACGACCATCAAGACCATCACGGGTCTGCTCGCCCCTGCCAAGGGCCGGATTGAATTTATGGGGCAGGTGATCACAGGGAAGGAGCCCGAGGACATCGCCGAGATCGGAATCGCCTGCGTGCCGGAGGGCCGACGCATCTTCCCCGGTCTCACCGTCCTCGACAATCTGATGTTAGGGGCCACTCCGCGAGAGAACGCTCCCCAGGCCGATATTCAAAAAGATCTCGGCCGGGTCTATGAAATCTTTCCCCAGCTTAAAGAGTCCAGAAAGCGCCTGGGATGGACGCTCTCCGGAGGCCAACAGCAGATGCTCGCGATCGGCCGGGGGCTAATGTCTGGATCGAAACTTCTTCTCCTGGACGAGCCCTCGCTCGGGCTGGCCCCGGTTTTGGTGCAGGAGGTATTCCGGGTCATCAAAGAGATTAACGGGATGGGCACGACGATCCTGTTGGTGGAACAGAATGCCCGGATGGCACTATTGATCACCCACCGCGGGTTCGTGCTGGAGACCGGCAGGGTGATGCTTACCGACACCGCAGCCAATCTCCTTTCAAACGAGGAGATGAAGGCGCACTACCTGGGCGCCCATGCCCATGTCAAGGAGGCGCGCCAGCGACGCCGTAGCGAGCGCGGACGTGTCTAAGTGGTGTAAATGCATCTGGACCGATTCTAAGATCGGCAGCTGGAGCGGAAAAGAATTCCATTGGTTTAGATTGGGCATTTGCCATGAGCGATGAAGTAAAAAGAAGGGCTTACCGAGGACTCTTTGTTATCAACTTCATGATTTCCCTTGGATTCGGAATAGTTGACCCTTTCTTCCCGGTTTATGCTGTCAGCGTCGGTGCAACCGGCTTTCATATTGCTCTAATTTTTTCAGCATACGCAGTTGCCAAGATGCTCATGTCGCCGCTCATCGGGTGTTGGTCAGACTATCGGGGACGCCGCGACCTCATCATCGCCGGCCTTTGCACCTATCTGATGGTCTCTCTTTGCTATCTCCTCATACCAGGACCACTGGCCCTAATTGGCCTTAGGATTTTACAGGGTATTGGTGCTGCTCTGGTCCGGCCGATCTCTCTCGCATTCATAGGTGATATAGCGCCGGCAAGAAGAGAGGCCCAAGCCATGGGGACCTTCGATATTTCCTTTTACACTGCACAGGCAGTAGGTCCTGTAATAGGGGGTCTAGTAAAAGATGTCGCCGGTTTCCAAGGTGTTTTCTTGAGTCTCGCTCTCCTCTGTTTACTTTCGCTACTTTCGGCCTTGTTTTTTGTGACGATTTCTCCCACCCATACGCCAGACAATGTAGACCGGACGCGACCTCATCTGAGTGGTCTTAGAATAGGTTGGACACTTATTGGCCTGTCGGGTTTCATCCTCACGCGATCTTTCTCCATTGTGCTTTTTGCGATTTTTATTCCGATTTTCATGTATGACACCCTGAAACTAACGGGTCTTGAGATGGGCATAATCATGGGTGCTGGCACTGTTATCACCGCGCTCCTTCTGAGACCCATGGGCAGTATGTCTGATAAGCTGAACCGTCGTTGGTTAGTTATCTTCGGCGGTTCCATGACGGCCCTCCTTACCTTTTGCCTTCCCTTGGCTCAGAGTTTCGGTCACCTTCTGGTCTTGAGCGTCGCCATGGGCATATTTAGCGTGGTTTCATTACCTGCCAGTTCAGCCCTTCTTGTCCAGGAAGGGAATCTCTATGGTATGGGGCTTACGATGGGCATCTTTAATGGTGCCATGAACTTTGGCACGGTTCTAGCCCCTTTGGCAGGTGGATTTGCTTTGGGATTTTTCGGAATCAAGACAATCTTCTATGGAGCCGCCTTCCTAGGACTCATAGGAATCGTTTTCTTCTGCTTCTGCACGTGGCCGATCGCAAACCCGAGACAAAAAGAGAAGGAAGTGTCTGCCTGCATTTAGGAGTTGTGTATCGACTCTGTATATGCCGAGGTTGTCAAAGATCAGAAGGTATCCACCTGGCTTACCTGCCAAAGGCGCGGCTTCGAGTTTTCAACGGCGTCCCATAATTGCCGGAGTAATCCGGAGTAATAAAAAAATTAGAGGTGTGTGGAAATGATTAGAAAGAGAAGGATGTTTGCGAAGATGTTCGGGTTGTTGTTTTCGTTGCTTCTCCTCAGCGTGTTTACAGCGCAGGTGCTTTTTGCTGCTGACGTATTCAGTTCTGACAAACATATTAAGACAGGGCTCAAATGCGACAGCTGCCATGGGGCGGCGAAAGTGGCTGCGGGAGCAGAGGTCGGCATGGCTAAGTGCCTGAGTTGTCACGGACCGTATGAAAAACTTGCGAAGCGAACGGAAAAAATAAGCCGCAACCCGCATACAAATCCGTATTACGGAGATCTCGACTGCAATGTGTGCCACCACGGACACCGCGCTGACGAAAACTATTGAGGCAGTTGTCACAAAGAATAAGGTTCATCCGGCTGGAATTTTTCAAGAACCGACAGGAGAATAGTATGAGAGCGGCGGTGTACGAGAAGTTCTGTGGTCCAATGGCCATAAAAGAGGTCCCTGACCCGAAACCTAGCGATGACGGCATCGTGCTCCGAGTTAAAGCCACTGGCATCTGCCTGAGCGATTGGCACGCGTGGAGGGGAAACGACCCGGATATCAGACTGCCGCATGTTCCGGGACACGAAATGGCAGGGGTCATCGAAGAAACCGGCTGCAATGTAAGTCGCTGGAAATGCGGAGACCGTGTGACCTTGCCCTTCGTCAACGGCTGCGGCGCCTGCCCCGAGTGCCTGAGCGGGAATCAGCAAGTCTGTGATTTTCAATTCCAGCCGGGATTCAATCACTGGGGATCATTCGCTCCTTTTGTCGCAATCAATTATGCCGATTTCAACCTCGTCCGTTTGCCTGAAACCATTGATTTTGTCTCAGCGGCAAGCCTGGGGTGCAGGTTTGCGACCTCGTTCAGAGCCGTTATCGCTCAGGGACGGACGGCGCCCGGTGAGTGGATTGCCATCCACGGTTGTGGCGGAGTCGGCCTATCGGCGATCATGATCGCGCAGTCCCTGGGTGCACAAGTCATCGCCGTTGATATCAATGATGACGCGCTGAAACTCGCTCTATCAATCGGTGCATCGGTGACGATTAATGCAAAAGAGGTTTCAAACGTTGCGCAAGCAATCAAGGATGCTTCAGGCGGCGGGGCACACGTCTCTATTGACGCCCTCGGCAGCACGACGACATGCCTAAACTCGATCGGCTGCCTGCGCAAACGTGGAAGGCATGTGCAGGTTGGCCTCATGGTCGATGAACACCAGGCGCCGCCTATTCCTATGGGTCAAGTGATTACCAAAGAACTGGAAATCCTTGGAAGTCACGGCATGCAGTCATACAAATATGAGCATATGTTAAGCATGATTATCTCAGGTAAATTAAACCCGAAACTATTGATCGGCAGAACCGTTTCACTGAAAGATTCTTTGCAATTTTTGGCAACTATGGGAAATTTCAGCAATAGCGGCGTTACGGTGATCGACAGGTTTGACGTTGAGTAAAATGGAAAGTATCGAGAATTTTTTTGGCCCCAAAATTTTCTGTAATTACCAGCAAAGTGATTTGCGGGAAGGATTTATGTTAGAAAATAGGGTCATATAAGGATATGGGCGAAAAAGGTCAGGAGGAAGAAAGGTGGCCGGTTATTTGAACACGGAGGGACTGGAGGCGATTCGTAAGTGGCCAACGTGCGTCAAGATCCGAAGACAAGAAACTATCTCTTAGGAGAAGCGAAAAGGGATATCAGAGGAAGGGCCAAAATTGAAGTTAGGTTTTTTGAGTAAGTAGAGAGGAGGAACGTTATGGATCAGAAAATTCATTCCTTTTTTTCCCCAAACAGGGTTCTTTTCGGAATCGGAGCATCCAGAGAAATAGGGAAAGAGGCAAAGGCTCTGGGAGGAACGAAGGTTTTGATTGTTACCGATTCGGGGGTGGTGAACTCCGGGCTCGTCGCCTCATTACGAACGAATTTGGAAGAAGCGGGGATGAAGGGTTTTCTTTTCGATCGAGTAGAACCCGAACCTTCGGCGTCCCTTGTGGATGAAAGTGCTCAACTTGCAAAAGAGAATGGAGTTGATGTCGTCATTGGGGTTGGGGGTGGAAGTTCTTTAGATATAGCAAAAGGAGCTTCACTGTTGGCATCCAATCCTGGCAATGTGCTCGACTATTGCGGTTTGGATCTGATCCCGAAGAGGGGGCTTCCGAAAATTCTCGTCCCCACGACAGCCGGCACAGGGAGCGAAGTGACTCGTGTCTTTGTCCTCACCGACAAGAGAGATAATATGAAAAAGGTGGTCTTCAGTAATTATGCCATCCCTGAGCTCGCTCTTGTCGATCCGATGCTCACCATTTCAATGCCGAGCAAGGTGACTGCAGATACTGGAATGGACGCCTTAGTCCATGCAATTGAAACCTATGTTTCGATGAATGCCACCCCTTTCTCGGACCTCTTAGCCTCTAAAGCGATTGAGTTGATCGCCAGATACCTTCCAATGGCCTTCGCGAAAGGTGAAAATATTGAGGCACGTTATCATATGTCCCTCGCTTCCCTTTTGGCAGGCATGGCTTTTGCCAGCGGGGGATTGGGCGCAGTCCATGCCCTCGCCTATCCGTTGGGGACGGAATATCATCTCCCTCATGGCCGAACCAATGCGATCATGCTTCCCCATGTTATGGAATTCAACTCAATTGGTAATCGGTCTCGGTATGCGTTGATTGCCGAAATGATGGGAAAGAGGGAAGTCACCATTGATTTAAGGGCAGGGGTAGCCAAAGCGGTTGAAGCCGTAATTCAACTCCTCGACGATGTCCAAATTCCTTATTATTTGAAAGATTACGGTATCCCCAAGGAGGCAATCCCAAAGCTCGTTGAAGGAGGAATGAGGCAAGCCCGTCTGTTCGTGCCCAACCCGAGAGACCTCAGGAAGGAAGATGTCGAAGCGATCTATACAAAAGCTTGGTAAATGAACAATAAACTCTTCTCACTCAAAGGGAAGGTAAAAAATCTCCTGGGTCGTCGAGGAGAAAACGCAAGTGATTCCTGAAATCTACATTCCTCCTGCCAAATTAAGCGCCATAACACTCAATGGAGGCGAGGGAACTCTTTTCCCATCTCACTGAGAATTCCCCCTTAAGATTTCTTCCACCCATTCTAAACCGAGCTCTATCAACTTACCCCGGCTGGGGCGGCCTGTTTCGGGATCGCAGCACTCCTCGCCATTTTGATCCTTAGCCGCATCGGGGGGTGGTATGGACGTGTCCACCCGAAGGCAGACTCGCCCCGTCCGCACCTGCCTATTGCAAGCGGGGCCTCCACACCGAAGGTCGGCCGCTCCCTAGGGATCCTCATGGCCCTGATTTTCTCGAAGTTCTTTTATCTCGCGAGCCTCAACAGCTATTACACCTTTTATTTGATCAGCAAGTTTCACGTCTCGATACGGAGCGCACAGATCCACCTTTTCGTGTTCCTTGGGGCAGTGGCAGCCGGGACCCTGATCGGCGGACCGATTGGGGATCGCGTTGGTCGGAAACGTGTCATCTGGGTGTCGGTTCTGGGGGTCCTACCCTTTACCCTCCTGTTGCCGCACGTCTCCCTCGTATTGACCGGTCCACTCACCGTGGCCATCGGCCTGATCCTGGCGTCCGCATTTCCCGCAATCGTGGTGTATGCGCAAGAGCTAGTCCCGGGGAAGATTGGGATGATTTCCGGCCTTTTCTTTGGCTTGGCATTTGGCATGGGTGGGATTGGCGCGGCGGTCTTGGGAAGATTGGCCGACGTGATGAGCATCATGACTGTGTATCAGGTATGTGCCTTCCTCCCGCTACTAGGGATCCTGGCTGGGTTTCTCCCCGATCTGGAACGAGAGCGCCGGAAAAGAAGAGGGGACTGATGGTAAGGATCTCGTAGCCGGTCAGCCGGATTCGGTGCCCAGTGTAAACAGTGCAAAGAGGAAACCCGGCCGTTTCTCGCATCGTCAATATCTCATAAAAGGACAATACGATAAATCCTATCCTTATGAACTTAGAGACTGGGAACTAGTTTCCTTTAAATACAAGAAATAAAGTGCTTGTAGGAGCACAAGGAGAGCAATTGCCATGACGGGTGGGTTGCCTTTAGCGGGATGATTGCAGCCCAATTAGCCTACAGAGGAATTTCAGGGGCCTGCTTCGATCGTCGAGGGGAAAGATGGTTTCCTCCAGGCCTATTCTGATAAATCCGCCATTCTTGAAAAATGCCGATTTCTGCTATCGATGGGGCGTTTTTAGAAGTCCGAAAATTTACGGTTTGAACATGATATTGTCCAATTTCTCGCCCGAAAAAGGGTGAGGGTTAGCAGTCCTCACCCCTTTCCAATTCCCTAACCATAAAGATTGTCAATCCACCTCATCGCCTCAACGTCACTCACCGTCCCAAGATACCGCTGTGTGGTCGAAAGGTTTGCATGTCTTAGAATCACCTTGCTGACAATTTCAATCGGAACCCCTGAACGAGACGCGTAAGTCGCTGCATGCCGTCTAAGATCATGGGGCCGCAAGTGAATTCCAACCACCTTCCCTGCTTTGTTCACAACTCGCCTTGCTGCTGTGTACGATATTGGGAAAATCCTCCGATCGGACCCAATTCCTTTGGCATTAATGTATTCCTTAAGGCGGTCTGCTACCTTCTGCGGAATAAAGACAATCTCCCGTTCCTTCCCACTCTTGGGACTTCTGAGGGTTAACTTCCTGTCTTCAATATCACTAGGTGTTAATTGCAAGACCTCGCTGATCCTCATTCCGCCCCGGGCCATCAGTTCAAGCATCAACCGGTTTCTGGGTTTGATCGTACGAAAGATGACTTCATCCACGACTTCCTTTTCGAGAATAGCCCAGCGGGTGAGTCCAGGGGATCGATAGAACTTTTTTAGCATAGGGGTATCGCATGGGCTTCTGAAATTGGGATCGAGGTTTTGAGTGATGAAATTGAAGAATGAGGTCAGTTGGGAGTACCGGGTCCTTTTGGTTGCCTGTTTGGTGTCCTGATTGATTTGGGTGAGGAAAGAGAGAATTTCCTCTGGGGTTAGGGAGTTGAGGTCTCTTTCACCAAATTGGGTGGTCAGTTTGGAAAGGATCGACTGGTAGGTTTTGAGAGTGTTTTTTTTTGAATGAAGCTTGTGATACTCCAGCCAACAATGGATACCTTGAGAGACTTTCATAGTGCACCTCCTTAAATGAATTTCCTTCAATGTTATCATTTGACTATCAAATCTACAATTAATTCTTCTAAGAATTAGGGTTTTGTTA
>Ga0187854_10001349_pt1 | contig 24531 bp, 30 predicted proteins | sample June2016WEW_6_15_FD_132445 | JGI IMG/M metagenome (GOLD analysis project Ga0187854, IMG submission 132445) | Peatland microbial communities from SPRUCE experiment site at the Marcell Experimental Forest, Minnesota, USA - June2016WEW_6_150 | ecosystem: Environmental > Terrestrial > Soil >...
TCACAATGATGTTGGCTGAAATCCCCTGCGCGACCTGATAGTAGTCGAGCGTAATGTCCGTTGTTCCCGAGGGCGATGCTGAAAGTCCGGTATGCAGGGATGTGATCGAAAACTGCGGCGTCACAAGCGAAGGCATCACCGATTGAGCGACGGAATAGAACGAAGAATAAGTTACTGTTTCTCCGATTTGAAGGCTATTGAGATACAGCACAATTGCAGCCTGTACTGCCGTCAAGACAGCGCTCGTGTATCCAGCCAGTCCATGAATGACTATCGTCGCGTAGATTGGCGCGTATGTCGGGCGCTGGAATCCGATGGTAGTAATGGTTCCGGTATTGGGATCAGTCACGGGAACGCTGGTTGAGCCCGCGGTTGAATCGGGATTCGTGTAAACTCCGAGACCGCGCTTCTGGTAGATTGCCGTTGCGACTGCCAGATTTGAGCCGCCTTCTACAACCATTGAAATCGAGTGTGGGGGATTGCCCCAGAAGTCGATAGATCCAGTTGGATTCTCAATGGAGCTTCCGGGACCGGAATCGGGTGTCGGCGTGCCTGTAGCGTACCGCGTGACGCCAGGGACGGCTGCAATGGCTGCGATGGTCGAAGCAAGGCGTGTAAGGGCTGGGGAGGCCACAGAAAGCGCTTGACGAGCCCTGAGCTCGGAATCGCTCTCAGTGGGCAAGCCCGGAAGCGCCGGAGACGGATTTGTGGCACCTGTCCATCCAGCCGTGGCGCCTCCTGAGATCGTGTTGATCGCTCCTGCGCTTGCCTGTATTGGGCCGGCTGTTTGGCAGGTAATGCCCACCGTGACGCTTCCACCGCTCGGAATAGTTACGCTGATAGGAAGCGCCCAGACGTATCCCTGAGTATCGGTCACTTGGCCGAGATTGATGACCGTTCCGCCAGCTCCGGTCACAGTCAATGGCGCTGTGGAATACGAGGCCGGCAACCGCGCAATGCCGTTCATCTTCACGATGCTGTCAAGATCGGCCCCAATTGCAGTTGATGGAGACCGGGCGTTATAGGCCAACTGTGAAGCGAGATTCGAGTCATAGCATTTCAGGGCGAAGATGGAGATTTCCTGGTATTTGGCCGTATCTGTTCCCAAATAAACAACTTGTGGATAAATGGCCTGATATCCGGAGATGAGGCTATTGATGATCGACTGATAGGAAGGAATGACGAGGCCCGCTGTTGGGGAGATGAAAGGCGCGATATAGGCAGGTACGGGCATTATGGCGTCACCTGGGCGCTCGATCCTGGAGCGTTCGTTACGACAAGATTACCAAAGCTCGTTTGAACAGTCGCCGTGAAGGTTGACGCCATCGTTGCCGTATTGAGAGAAAAGTTAAAATTGAGAATTTTGGTCACATAGGGACAGCCGAGAATTGTCTGCTGAATGATGAGCATGACACCGGCCTGATTTGCAGGCGCACCCGAGGAGCCAATGAGCGACTGGAAGAGAGGAAATCCAATGACTAGATTCTCCCACCATTCTGAAAGCAATAATCTTAATGTAGTATAAATTATCTGAGCAACAGCATCCAAGTCTGTCAAGAAAACTGGGCCATTTTCGCCTTCGATAGGATCATTTGTGGGTTGGCTGTTCTGTTGCACCATAATTGTAGGAGTTGCCATCATGCCCACCTTTCCGATACTATAAAGATATGCCTGCTGGAATTTACCATCGCAAGATTCGACCTGTAGTGATTCCCATTGGTCCATCGATCGCTTATGTACCTTTGACTCATGGACTTTATGCCCTCATCGATACCAACGATGCAGAGCGCGTTGGAATCTTCAATTGGCATGCTAGATGGGACAAGAGCTCTCGTGCTTTTTATGCGTGGACCACAGGCCGTAAACTTCCTTATCAAGCCGTCTCTATGCATCGATTTATTCTTGGCGAAGGGAAAGAGGGTGAAACTCCGGATCACAGAAAAGTAGAAGCCACGTTGGATAATCGACGTTGCAATCTTCGATTCGCGGATCATGCGCAACAGAACTGCAATCGACGCATTCATTCGAACAATAAAAGCGGGTATAAAGGAGTTTTCTGGCACAATCGAGATCGCGCTTGGATTGCAAAAATAACACTTCATGGTCGTCTTCAATGGAGTGGGCGATTCAATGACCCTCTTTCTGCGTACAACGCTCGCTGCGAAGAGGTACGAAGATTGCATGGAGAATTCGCACGCATCGCCTAATTTCGGCTGCGAATTCTGCTGAACGAGAATGATTGGTGCAGTGCTCATTCAGCCTCCAAAATAGTGCTGATACTGTCGGTTGGAGGATCTGGACCCGAAAATTGAACAGTGGTTGATTTTCCCGATTCATCCACGAAGATAATTTGCCCGGTTATCGTTCTAGCGTTGAAAGAGTTGATTACGCATTGCGCCGAGACCACTCCCGAGACGGTGAGCGCGGCTTGAACGATGTATTGAATAACCAAAGCGGTTGGGGGAAGCTTGCCGAGAATTTTCGTCCAATAAGGAATGCCGCGCGTAGTATCGTACCAAAGCTCAGCGAGAAACAACTTTACTGCGCTCGCCATATCCTGAGCCAAGGCATAGGGAGGGGAAACCATAGCGATGTTACGGCTTGAATCCATGATGAGATCCCAAGCCGTTTGATCTAACGCGAGCGTATTGAACATCGGAGCGGTACTCATACAGTAACCAGTTTACCCTTAATCCTTTTGGCAAGCGATAAGTTTATAAAATGCCGGAACCCCTGAGACAACGGAGGGGGAATTCGTCCCCGTGGGAGTCACCGTGGATGTGCCTATGCTCACCGTCCCCGTGGGAGTCACTGTGGACGTACCAATGCTCACCGTACCCGTGGGTGTCACCGTATGGGTATGAGTTGCGAGCGCGGAGCCCGTGAAGGCGGGAGCCGAATTGGTACCCGTGGGTGTCACCGTATGGGTATGAGTTGCGAGCGCGGAGCCCGTGAAGGCTTCGGCGGGAACCGTAATATTGGGAGCCGTGGCTTTACAGGCATTGGTTGATCCGGTCCCGGCCGCAATGTTCGTGGCCGCGCAATTACCCGTGGTTGCCGTCGCTCCGTTAGTTCCCGCCGGGGTTCCTCCGCTTGTTGCACTGGTGGTATCTAATGAGCCGGTAAAAGTAGGAGCTGCTACGGTTCCCGCCGGGGTTCCTCCGCTTGTTGCACTGGTGGTATCTAATGAGCCGGTAAAAGTAATACTTCCGAAGCTCACGCTATCGCTCGCGCCCGCGAAGCTAATAATTCCGAAGCTCACGCTATCGCTCGCGCCCGCGAAGCTCTGAGCCGCAGCGCTAAGAGTGGATGCCCCGTAGCCCCCTACGTCTGCATTTGCGGTTGAGGTTATGAGCGGATTGTATCCTGTAAGCGCGTCATTTTCTGACCATCCTGACGGGCAAGATCCCGAAGCAATGAAGGCAATCATGCCGCTTGGAATCGTACTGACGCAAGTGTTAGTTGAAGGGGAATAGACCGTTCCTGTCCCACAACTCGGCCATCGAATATCGGTTGCCGGATTGACACTTTGGGCAACCAAAGGAACAGCTAAAAAGAATAACAAACTAACTCGCGTAAATTTCATGGGTATCTCCAGATTGCGGCGGAGTTATGCCAACTTCGTAGCTCAAAGTCGATCCACTGATCGAATAATAGACTCCGTAAATTCTTTTAATCCCGTTTACGAAATAAAAGGAATCGGCGGGATTTGCCGGCGCGAAGGGGGAAGAATTTCCGATTACATAAGAACTACCGCCATTCGGAGCAATGAGGGTTTGAGATCCTACAGCAAAGCTAGGGCCGGCCGGCCCCGTGGCTCCCGTGGCTCCCGTGGCTCCATTCGTCCCATTGGTACCCGCCGCGCCCGTGGCTCCTGTTGGCCCTGTTGGCCCTGTTGGCCCTGTTGGCCCTGTTGGCCCTGTTGGCCCTGTTGGCCCTGGGGGGCCGGGAGATCCGCCGCCCGCTAAGGGTTCTCCGTTTAGAGTTGCGCTTGTCGGGGCCACTATTGCAAGATTGCCGCCGGGAGAAAGTTCAATAGAACCGCCGCCGGCTGCCGCGATGGTTGCTACTCCCTCGGCTGTTATCCCGAGCGAAGCACCGCCCGGTGCCCTCATGGTGATTCCTGCCTCTGCCATGTCGATGACCACCGTACCGTCATCGGAGCAGATCTGCATACTCGTAGTCGAATAATTCTGAAGCGCGCGAGGATTTGAACGCAGGCCGAAGATCGCAACCCCATCGCCAATGTCATGCCGATAGAGCGCACCATCGGGTTGTTTCTGAACACCGCCGTTCTGCCACCACATGTCAAAGGCCATATCTGCGAAGATCACCAGACATTCATCGCCGATCGCAATCGGGAAGGTCAGATTCCATCCTCCCGCGCTCGGAAATACGAACGGCACATCATCGAGGATTGGCAGCGTGGTCAGTGTTGGAATTGCCTTCACTCGCAAGACTTCCTGCACCGATGGCTGTACAGATACGGTTTGGAGATCAGCATTGAATGGATCGCCATTCTGATTCGTAACCACAATTCCGGGAATCGCTACCCGCAGATCGCATTCAAACTGATGCAATGCCAGCCGAATCGGGGCAGACTTGATGGAAAGCCTGTCCTGAACCGATACAAGACCTTTGAGTTGAGAGCTAGTTCCCATAGGGTGCTCTCCTATCGAGTTCCGGACCGCTTGGACTTGTTGCATCGTACACATACGCCGCACGGCCGCCGATGCTTGTGAAGGCAATAATTTCGGTCTCCCATTGATTGCCGCGTGAGTCGCCACGGTGTTGCAAACCGTTCACGAGATAAAGCCCATTGGGATCGAGAATCGGCCTGTATCCTGGAGGCGTGAATTCAAATTGCCGGATGATCGAGCTGGCAATATTGACCTGCATCGGCGGAACGCTCACGCGCAAGCGAGGATCGAGCGCCACGATGAAGTTCACGCCATCCTGTGTTTGCTGCGGAACGCCGTAGATTCCGGTGGTCGATGTATATGTGATGGTCGATACAGCATCGGCATCGCTCATTGTGCTAACCGAGAGTCCGTCTGATCCGTACCATGATTGCAGATTGTTCGCAGCCGCTACTGCATCGATGTACTTGTGCGGATCACCAAAGAAAGGCCTTGCCCTTGGGAGCTGCGATTGCGCAGTGGGCATCGAATTCAGCGTGTCAGTGGAACCCGAATTGATCGCAATTGGATTCTGCGCTCCTGCACACATCTTGGAGATCAACGCCATCTGCGTCATGTTCGCATTGCCGCGGAACTGCGCAAAGTTCGCGATCGTCTCCTTGATGCCCGTGTAGCACATCAGCGTAACCTTGGAATCGATCACGTCCGGACGCTCATAGAGCGCCTGATAAACTTCGCCGGCAAAGATGATGCCGAACGATCCTGTCTGAAATCCCGCCGAGAGAACGACCGTCGATCCCTGACCAGTGATGAACTGCTGCGCCTGATCGACTCCCAAGTTGTAAATCTCGATCTTCGCAGTCCAGAATGTTGCGTGCGAGGAATAGCCCGGAAGATTGACCTCGAACAGGAGGCGCATAGGTTCTGGAATGAAGCCTGTCGATGCGAGTGTCGCCTGTGTGGAATTCCCCGTATCATCCGGAGGACTTGTCACGACAAGCGACCATTGGCGCCCCATGTTGGGAATCTGCGAAATCGGATTGTAGGGATTCGCGCTCATGCGTTGTCATCCCAAAGAAGCAGAAAGTTATTCCCTAAATCGTTTGCGCCTGGATAATCGTTCGAGACTTGGCCTAGATTGATGATGTACGCGCTGCCGATATTCAGGTATCCGTATTGCGCCAGCAGATTCGATGCTGGCCAGCTTCCCGTAATCATCGGAACTGAAGAGAGAAGAAGATTTCCCCCTGCATCAAAGATGCTCATAATCCAGTATTGGGCCATTTCGCTGAACATAATAAACAGACCAAGGCGCAGCACTGATCCATTGACATTCAGTGCGACGTTCAGCGTTTGGTTTGGCGCATTCGTCAATGGAACGATCTGGCTCATGGTTGCGGCAGACCTCCAGTATTGTTGCTAGACCAGTTTCCTGCACCGATCACGTTCCCTTCTACCGCCTGAATTGCTTCGGACGATAGAACATCAGTGGCTGTCGAAGACAATCCGTTCTGGGCCTGTACTCCGGAGGGAACGGGCTCTGGATTTGTCTGCCCTATAGTGGTGCTGCCGGTGGTCTGTGAGCGCGCACTGACGGTTTGCGTCGCCACATTGAAGAGAAAGATTTGCTGAAACTCGACTGTTGCGCGCAGCCCATAACGTTCCTTCACTGTGTCGTTGGGCTGCACATCGACGATGAACATATTCACGTAAGTCTTGAGTCGCGTTGTGATCGTGAGCGGAACACGCGCCTGCCTAAGATTGTCCAGCGTTTCAAAGCAGGAAATGGACTTCGATGGATTCCCTACCCACTGACCTTCCGCATATGGCTGAAGCACGTCAGTCATCAGCACATCCATGACCAGATGCGCGGGATCGAGGATGATGTGATCGGTGACGTTTGCATTATCTTGAATCGGATGAAGTGTCGGTCTCGCGCGTTGTGAATGAGAAAGGCGCATCACGCCATCGAAAACAAGATATTGAGGGACAGTGTTCGGACTGGGAGCAGCAGGAGAACTCGGCGCTATCGCTCCCGTTGATGTGCCGCCGACTGCGCTGTTTCCGTTCTGCGCCTGTACATAGTTTGCCGGAACGGTAAGCATGGTAAGCGCTGGTTGTGACCACTGCGGAGGTCTGAATTGTACGTCTTGACCTGCTACCTGCCCGAGCAATGCTTGTTGATTTGCAAATGATGAGGCTTGTTCTGCCGCAGATTCTGCGAACACAACAATGCTGCCCACACCTAGAAGCGCGGTCGATGAAACTTGCGGAAGTGAGATGCCGCCCATCTACTTGTATCCTCCCGCGAAGGCCAGCATCAATTCACGTTCCTGCTCTTTGAACGCTGCGCTCACGCCTTTCTGAATCGCCGCCGCATGCTGATCTGGCGTGAAATTTGGCGATGAGTTTACCGTGATGGATCCAATCGTTACCTGGCCAAACTTTCCCGCCCATAAATCGACATTGCGCGCATAGTTTGCTTCCGAATCATTGCCATAGTAGTTACCCGAGGGTGTTTGCAAGGCCCTTGCAAATTGATCCGCGGTGACAGCGGAACGGATATTGTTCTGAACGTAGCGCGATGAATTAAGCGTATCCGCATAGGCGCGTTCAAAATCCATGACAGACTGGAAGTTGCGGAATGTATCTGTCCCTGCAACTTTGATTCCCGCATAGTTGTTCGTTCCAGCGAAGGTCTTGAATCCGCCTGTCTCGGTTCCCATCTGGCCATAGAGAAGATTTGCCGGTATGCCCGTCTCGCGCGATACATCCAGTGCAATCTGGTGCGCATTGGCAGTAGGAGTTCCAGCAACGGTCGATGCAAGTGCTGCGGTCGAGATCGCCGAGTTGAACTGATCGCCGTAGCGCGTTCCGCTCAGCAGAACGCCGCCAACCTGATCCAGACCGTGGACTGCATTGATAGCCTGATCTGCGGCTGCATTCAAATCAGCCCACATCGTTGCGGAACTTCCGCCGCGCGTGGGCATATTCAGAAATGCTTTGCCGAGATCCCAGATGGCGCCGACACTGCCGACGCCAACCTTTTCAAGACCCAGCATCAGCTTGATTGCTTCGCCGATCCAATAAACGACATGCTCAATCGATCGCGCAAAACTCTCAAAAGATGCAGCTTTCGTGTTGATCGAATCATCGCCTGAAAGCGTTCCCACAAAGTTATCGAAGTCTACCGAGAGATCGAGCAGCACGCCACCGGTTTTCTTCAGAATGTCCCACGTCATACCCAACGCCGGAATCATGTGATTCACAATCTCATCGGACCATCGCGGCATATTGGCAAGCACAAAATCATTCAGCCGCTCAAGCTCAAGAACGATTCCTCCTTTGCCAAACCCCAGATGCTCCAGCAAATCGGCGGCGAACTTCATGCCGAAGTATTGGCCCTTAACCTCGAGACGCTGGAGTTGGAAGATCACGTCCCGCACCATCTGCTGCTGTTTTTCGTATCCTGGCCCAAGCATCAGCGCAAGCTGCTTCTGATCGTCGATGAGCATGTGGAATCGTTCTTGCAGTTCCTTGGTGCCAAAGAACACATCATTCAGCGTGACTCCCAGAACGTCAAGCGCCGTCGAAACGGAGCGATATTGCTGGATGCTCATCATGTTCTGGGTTGCGAGAAGCTGGGTCTTTAGATCAGCCTGGGCGAGCTTGTCGATATAGGAGATGAGCCCGAATCCCACCGATGCAAAGGCAGTTGTTCCTGCTACCTGGAATTTAAGGAAGGTGCCGACAATGCCACCGACATGGGACTGGACTTGCTTTTCCGCGCCTTGGAGGGCGCCGGCGAATTTATCGAATGAAGCCCTGTCCACCGACCCGGACAAAGACACGAGATAACTTTTGATCACTTCTGCCACAACATTAGCCCCCAAGTTGAGACGTTAGTGTTATACTTCACATTATGCGAAATTGGAGACTCGGAAATACCCAACGAAGGATCAATTTGGCAGGCAGGATATTTGATAGATTGACGGTCACGGAAACTGTGGAGCGACGAGGCGACAAAGTCTATTGGCTCTGCAAATGTTCGTGCGGAAAAGAAAACTTCATTTCGACGGCTCAACTTTTGCATAAAGGGACTGGAAGTTGTGGATGCAAAGGCACGGAAGCGCGCGCTTTGCGTGTGCGATTGAATACCAAGCACGGAAAATCTAAATCTTCCCGCGCCTTTCATTCGTGGTGCCATATCAGGCAGCGATGCAATAATCCATCGCATCCAGTTTTTGAACGCTACGGAGGCCGTGGGATAAAGGTATGCGATAGGTGGATGGAATCTTTCGAGAATTTTCTCGCAGATATGGGAGAGCCGCCCCCTCATATGAGTATCGAGAGAATCAATAACGATAAGGGATATGAACCAGGAAATTGCAAGTGGGCTACGGCGAAAGAGCAGGCGAACAACCGGGCCAAGCGCAGATGGCAAAAACGACCGTTGAATCTTTAATGCCATCGCTCAATCCGCCTTTGCCGCTCTCCATGCGCGGAAGTCGGCTTCGTTCTTTTCCTTCACATCTAAAAACTCGTGCGCATCGCACAAATCCCTGAAACTGAAAACTCCCTGAACCACGTCCCGATGCTGCCAAAGTCCAGCCATCACCGGGCGCCAAAGAAACCCATCTAGGGTTGGGTACTCTGTCCCTGGACAATCGTCGCCGGGGTCTCGCTCGAACTCGATCCGGCGCCTGGAAAAAAAGGGGCGATATTGAACGCCACACACTCTGTTGTGAGCTTGTAAACCAGCGGAGCATCGAATTCAAGATCGGCGATCGCGTATCGTCCATCGCTGTGCAAGATCGGCATTGCAATCTGCGTGCCCGTCTTGGAACTGTAGCGCCCGCAACAGGCGAGTGAAAGCTGTTGTACCTCGGCCAATTCCTCGCGGCTGAGTTGTTCGATAAGGAACTGGGCAGTCATGGCGAATCCGACTTCAGGGGCAACCGTTGGCGCTTCCTGCGTTCCGTTTGTTGAGTTCGCCGGCTGTGCTTCCTGATAGGCTCTATAGCGCTTGACGAATGTCGAATAAATCCAGCTTCCATCCGCTGCCTTCAACTGGCCGATGCGGTATAGATGCTCGCCGATCTGAACGTCCTTGTGATCCATGATCCCTCTTACTGATTAGCAATGTTAGCGGCAAAGAGCGTCCATTCAAGGTATTCGCCCTTCGCTCCATAGGGTTGCGGGGGCTTTTTCGAGAACGAAACGCCCGTGCAAACGTTCTGATCGCCGGTCACGAGATTCTGAAGATCAAGCGCGATCGCCGCCCAGTTCGTTGAATTGCTGTTGAGAAGTTCTGTTTGATGCAGATTCAAAGCAGTCTTCAAGAACGCATTGACTGCCGAGGTCTGCTGGCACGATACCTTGACGGTTCCATTCTGGCCAGGGGATGCGGAAACCATCACGGCGCTGTCCGCAGACACGTCATGCTCCGTCCACTCGTGGGTCATTTCCACAGTGATCTTGCCATCGCCGATATTGCCGCCAGCTAGGATGAAAGATCCGGCCAGCGGAGAGGCGATTGCCCCTGTGAGGTCTTTGAATGAATATGTCGTTGTTCCGTTCGCCATCTTGATCTCCTGTTACTGCTGAACCGAAATTCCGATTACGAAACTCTGCTGCGTTCCGGCTGTGATCACCCCAATGTAAATTGGCATTGATTTGAATAGCGCTTTATCTCCTGCGGTTTGAGTAACATAAGAAAGTGAACCTACCCAATAACCACTTGGAAGTGCGATTCCTGGGGTAAGTGCCTGCGCAGTCCCAGCTAAAAGTGTTGGGCCATTCCATACACCCCCGGCAAGGAATCCACGATTGACCGATCGTGAACATGCTCCGCGACATGCATTAAGGTCTAAGGCCTGTCCGGGATCGGTCTGCGGAATTGACGCAAGACTCTTTAGCACATTAAGAATTGAAATCTGGCAATCCGCAGCCAGCATGTCGAGGCCTTGAACGGTCGTGAAGCTCAAGCCGTTTCCATTGACGCCCTGATAGTAGAAATCGTAGCTGTTTGCGTAATTGTTGTAGCTGTTGCCATTGTTTCCGAATCCAAGGCCCGGAGTTCCGGCAAATACATTGATCTGGGCTTGGGTTAGAACGGTGGTCTGGATGCCGACAAGTGTCTTGGCCGCAATCGTAAAAGCACTGTTCGGAGCCCCGGTATTCAGGCCCATTGCTATTCCCAGAAGTGCGGCAGCGGCATAGACGTTATTCGGCGCGGGTGGAACCGGGACATTGCTGGTGCTCGTATAGATGCCCTGCACACGGCCATAATTGAGTGCCTTGATTGCCGAGAACACGTTTCCTGTGGTTCCTTGAAGCGCGGAAAGGCTTGTGGTCGAATAGATATATTGCATGGCCGGTTGCACGCTTTGCTCATAGGCTGCGATCGGAGCGACATCGGAATCTCCGGCGCTCGTCCACATGCATCCGTACCAGTTTGTGTTCGCAAGCCGGCAAGCTGTAATCGCCTGCAAAACCGTTTCGCCTACCGCAGTGATATTGACTTCAAGATTGATGCCCGTACTCGGTGCCTGTGCGGTCGTGGTCAGAGCATTGGCGACCGAATAGCCGGTTCCCTGCTGCCCGGGAATGAAGGCGACTGAGGTCACTGCGCCCGCATTGACACCTGTCACCTGGCCGTATCCAAATGAGGCGTTCGATTGTGAAATGAGGAAGGTATCGTTCAGCTTCCAGCCTGTGCCGGCCGAACTCGAATCGACGGTGATGGCTGCAATCGCTGTGGGATCCTGGCATCCGACCCAGCCGTATTGGGGCGGCGTGACCGGGGGCGCATCTTGATCGAAATACAAGCCCATTGCGATGTATTCAGGATCGGTGGGCTGATAGCCGAGAGCGGCCATCGAAGACGCCCATGTCGTTCCTGGAATGAGGGCAACGCGGGAATTCGCGCCGTAAGACGGCAAGCGGCCAGAATTACCCCCAATCAATCCCTGGTTGAAAGCCGGAACAGCTACGCCTGCGGGAGTGACTGAAACCGTCACATCGCATAGAATCGAAAGCGGTAAGGCTTGAGTGGCCATTTCGTAAGCTCCTACAAATCAACCGTTATTTCCGCAAATATCCCGTTCACATCCTCGAGGATGATGTTGGCGAGCTGGATGGCCGGCTTCACGAGCACGTCCGTCACCTGCTCATTCATCCGCGCCGAAAACCCTGTCCGCTCCCACCATTGGTTCTGGAAGAGTTCAGGCGTGCGGCGTGGCGTTCCGATAACTGTGTCGAGGTATAAATTCGACGCCTCAAGAATAGCATGAACGAAATCCTGGTAGAGACACGCCTTGACCTGGCGCGCGCGATCAAAGCTATTCGGGCCATAGAAGATGAAATCCGTCTGCCATACGCGCGTGTAGATCGTGGTTTCGGGATACGTTGGAGGTTCCTGAGTTACGGGCTGAACCTCGTGTGCGGTGTTGTAGCGATCAGGAACTTCAACGCAGCGCAGGAACGCAATGTCATCCGTGATCGCCCATGCAGGCTGGCCGGTAGTAGGCCAATCGATGCGCACATTGAAATACGCCTGCTGATCGGTCGGACCGCTAGGAGTGATCCCGAGACATTGCAGGGTGATGTTTTGAAAGAGAATGCTCATCTGCTGAGCGGTGAGGCCCGTAGAGGTCATCGTGCCCACGTTGGGGACTGCGTAACTACTCACCGCTCAACCTCGCAGCAATGGCCTTTGCAAAGCCGAAATCTCGCCAGGGCACGACAGCGACTACTTTGTAATTCTGGCCCCGCCATACAATTTGATCTCCAATTCCCGAAACGCTTCCTTCCACGTAGGTCTTGTACATGGGTTGCTCGGAGATGAATCCGAGCATTCCTGTAACTCTATCTCCTTCGGGAACTTGAGCAAGATCGTATTCGGTTGCTGGCTGCACAATCCCATAGAAAGGGATGGATGTTGTGGTGAAAACATACCCGCCTTCTTGCCAGTTTCCGACTGATCGATTCACGATATAGCTCTGGGCAAATGCGGCACTATTTGCAACTCGCGTGAGGCTGATTGTAGGCATTAGAACGCCACCAATCTGCGCCGATGCGATTCGCGCATTTTTGCTCGCGTTTCTTCAGAATGCGTTTTGCCTTTATGGGCCTCAGACATCCTCGCCCTGCGTTCGGCGCTCAATGTAAGACCTTCATTCCATGATTTTCCAGTGAACCATCCCTTAGAAGAAGCGGCGCGATGTTCTGGCGATAGTCGTTTACCCATATGGGATGCGGATATTTTCGCGCGTATTTCTAAACTCCTCGGACTACGCTTCTGTCCCTTCTGAATCTCTGACAGCCTGCGCCTTGTCTGTTCTGATAGATGTGTTCCAAGCATCCGCGCTCGAATCTTAGCACCGAATTCGGGTGACATTTTGCGACCTTTGGCCTTCGCTGCGCGCTTCGCCTTTGTTTCTTCAGATTGTTTCTTGCCCATCTTTGATTTAGATATTCTTTGTCTGACCTCGGGCGGCATGTCCAACGCTCCATCACCACCAGAAGTGAAGTTGTATCCTCCGGGGTGCAACGTTCCAAGTTCTTTAATCCAATAGCGTTCTCGCTCTGCAAGCACCTGTGGAGTTGCGCAGATTTCCAAAATCGACCAATCGAAAGCATCGAGGCCATACTTTGCTATCGCTTGACTAAAAACCGATTTGGAGCGTGGAACGCAATGCTGGCGTTTTCTCTTTTCCAGAGAAAATTTGGTTAAGCCCACATAGGATTTTCCGCTATGACGATGCGTCGCTATGTAGACGATCATATTGCTATAACCTCTTCTGTGTCTTCAAGAACCTCATCGATAATCTCGGTGATATTGTGACTCCAAGAAATTTCCGAATTTGGTGGCAATGCCGCAGCATTTCCTTGATGCGCCTGCCCGCCACGCTCTACCTGATGAAGTATAGCTCTGCGCATTTGTCCTGTGTCGATTCCGGGTCTGTCGCTGCCCTTGTGGGCGATGGTCGATGGTTTATTCGGCTCCCATCCGTTTCTGGGATCGGTGAACCAGCGTTTCGAGGCGGATTCCCCGATCTGGCCGGCGCGATCGAGATTCTGCATCATGCCGTCATAATCGCCATCGAGAGCAGAAACCGAAGCCGCCGCTATGTATTTTGCAATTAATGTTTTAGTGGGTTCGGCTTCGATTGCTGCCTCGATGACTACGCGGGGAGGTTGGCCGCGCAGAGGAGAACCATTTGTGAAAATGAAGAGAAGTTCTGCGTTTGAGATCGGTTTCTTCGCTGCTTCCAATAGCCTGCGCGCGAGCTTGCCCGGTTTCCCGCTCTTTGTGGGCTTGAGAAGTGACACGCGCGCCAGTAGGGATTCTTCCCGGTTGTCGCCTTCGGGAATTCCCACAAGCGCATCCGCGCCCTGCAAAGCTGCGATCCCATCGTAAATCTGGCGCATTCCCGGCCCGCTTGAACTGTAGCTGATATTCACAGCCAACCTCCGCCGCCCTGAACCTGTGGGCCACAGCCGCCGGCGCGCACGTAGATCGGTCCAGATCCGCAGAGCCGCGCCATTGTAGCCAGTTGCACACCGTACTGCGTGAGTGTCCAGGTTCCCCATGAAGCCAGCGTTTCGAGGATGGCAAGCCCTTGACTCACGCCGTCCGCACCTTGGGATATTGTGATTCCAGCTTGCAGACTATTCGCTACAATCTGGCTTCCGGTGGTTTGTGGCTGGCCTTCGGTCTGTTCCCAAAGCGTCAGGTAATGAGCAACATAGAGCGCCATCGCGAGAGGCCACTGCTCACGCCAGCGCGATTGCATAAGGCTGGCATAGGCGATATTGATGTAGAGCTGAATCAGCGCCAGCGGAACCGGGGGAGCCTCATAGATCGAAAGCGTGATCGCTCCGGCCTGTGAGGGAGCATTTGAAAGCGTGATGCTCGTATTCGGAACAACGGAAGCGACTACCGTTCCTTGCGCCGTATTGGGCGCCGTTATGAACTGGCCCGCGACAACGCCAGCCGTCGAATCCACGTTGATAATGACTCCCGTGGTTCCATCAGCAGTTCCGGTGATTTCGGTAGCAGCACCGAACCATTTGGGATAGATCGCCAGAATGCTGTCGGGATAATACGGCGGATTGCCTGTCTGCGGAAGCCCCGATGCAAGCCCGAGATAAGCATCACATCCGGAGCGCCCCCAGCCAAAACCGCCGTAGATCAATTGGAAAAACAAGCTGATATTTTCACTCGGAAAGCTCGGCATGAGTGCATTTTACAATGTTCTTGACAATGTATTGCGTTTTGTAATACCGTGTCCGTAGCAGTTAGGTAAACCGCGAATGACGAAACGAACCGCAAGAGCGTATCGACTGACGGAGGGCGCATTGAAACTCATCATCGCGCTCTCCGCCTTTTTGGGCCTGTCCCATACTGCCGTAATCGAGTTGGCAGTTAGGGAATTGGCGAAACGCCACAAAGTCAGCAACGCCCGGTCCGGCTAGTCATCGCATGTCTTGACTAGACAAAACAGCATTCGGCATCGCTGCACAAGACAAGGAGAATGTATGCGAGTTTGTGAAGCAAAGTTGGAATCAGTGAGTCCTTATAGCCAATCTCGGTATTACCAAACCGAGAAGCTAGAAAAGGAAAACGCACAGGATTATGAGGCGCGGACGTGGAAAGATCGTCTGCACACTTCTGAGGACGGGATGGTATACATTCCGCCGATGGCCTTCAAAAATGCGCTCTCGGAGATTGCCAGATTTCTTTCTGTGCAGATTCCCGGTAAGGGCAAGAGCACATACACGAAGCATTTTGAAGCCGGCGTGCTCGTGATGGATGCCGTTCCACTTGGCATTCACAAAGATCAAGTCCTTGGCGAATGGCTTTTTGTGCCCTCGGATGGCAAACGCGGCGGGGGTTCCCGTGTGCTCAAATGCTTCCCGCTCATCAAAGAGTGGAAAGCCACGGTCACATTCTATGTCCTTGACGAAACGGTGACGCCGACAGTGTTTGAGCATCATTTGAAAGAGGCGGGCTCGTTTGTCGGCATTGGGCGATTCAGGCCGCGCAACAATGGATTCTACGGGCGCTTCAAGGTCGTTTCAACGAAATGGAGTCAACGGGACTAGCTCGGCAGGGCCGGGCTGGGAAAGGCAGGGCTGGGCTGGGAAAGGCAGGGCTCGGCACGGCTGGCCACGGCGGGACATGGCACGGTGTAGCTCGGCAGGGCTCGGCTCGGCCGGGCGAGGCGTGGCTTGACATGGCGTGGCATGGTGCGGCGCGGCAAGGCAAGGGCATCATAAGGAGGAAAGGTGAAAAAGACAATTGCAGAATTGGACAAAGAATCAATCCAAATTCAAGAGTTTCTCGCCATACAGAAACGCGGTGCCGAACTCAGCTACATGGCAATTGAACATGGCAGCGGTGTCAAGATGGATTTGCGCGGGAAAGCACATCTGCGGCGCGCGCTACATCGCATGAAAATTGAGTATTCATGCACGTTTGGCTATGGCATCAGATTGGCCGATACCGGCAGCGTCATGCCGATTCTCAGCACGCGGATCAGTCGCATTGATCGCGCCGTGAAGCGCGGCGATCGTAGCCAGCGCATTCTTCAAGAACAGTTCTTCAATTCGCTTTCGGCGGAAGAGCAGAAACAGATTCTTTTCGCGGGAGCCGTATTCGGGGCGATTCGCTTAGCAGCGGATCAGGGACGGCAACTCTACAAGAAGCGGGAATCATTAAGCGCAACCGTCCACATCGAATTGCCGAAGTTGGCTTAAACGCGGCCCGGCGCGGCATGGCGTGGCGGAGCACGGCGTGGCATGGTGCGGCATGGCGGGGCGCGGCAAGGCAAGGTAAGGCAAGGAACAGAAAGGAAAACATGAAGAAATCAACCGTTAAATCTATCAATGAGGCGATGGATACTGCGGGACGTGTATTGAAAGAAATATCTAAACCATCATTAGAGGAGCTTCTTGATTCATTCAACACACCGTACATGGAATGGACGCCGATACAATGGCAGATTTCTGATCTCACTCAACTTTTATCTGAGGCCGTGGCTTTGTGCGATATTGCCTCGCCATGGAGAAATTCTCAAGAATGGTTTTTGCGCTTGGCACGCATCAAACGCGAAGCCGAAGCTCTGCAATCTCCTGTCCATCTTGAATACACCTCTCCGCGCCTGCCTTCGCTTTTCATGAGCAGAGGTCATCGAGCCGAGAAGTAGCAGAACAAAACGGGCTCGGGCCGATTAAGCCCAAGCCCGATGGCCAGCGAGCAGAACGCGTTAGATGCCGTACTGATACATGATCGTTGTGGGCCGATAGAGCTTCACAATGCCGGTGTTGGCAATGTAGGTTGCCACGAATGCGCCATCCTGAAGGCTCAGCGGTCCGCCCATCCGCTGAATGTCCTGGAGGATGCCGAAGTTCAGGAAATCATCATTGAACGTGTAGCTGGTTAACTGAGCCGTCGATCCTGTCCCAATCGTCTCTGCCCAGTAGGGAATCGGCACAATCTCCGGTGTTTTGCCGTTGATGGCCAAACCCCAGTAGTTCGCCTTGATGTATTCGAGCACGTTGGCGAAGGCCGGAATGGTCGTTGCCGGTCCGCCTGATGATCCGGTAGTCGGCAGCGTCATCGGTTGGAGGAGGTATTGCCAGCGCGTCGCCGGCACAAGGAAGCGACCGGGAACCGAATCCAGCGCATAGCCAGAGTTGGCCCAGGTCGTCTTGGCCGCATATTGGAAATCGTTGAAAATGTCGAGAGGCGTCTTGGCCGACCAGAGATAGTTTCCGCCAGCCGCGCCGGCCTGGATTTGCTGATTCACCACGCCCGTGAGATTCTGATTCAGAAGGCCCTGATTGGCTTGCTCGCCCAGATAGACCCTCATGTCGAGCGTCTTGTTCCAGTCCGTCCGCACGCCCTTGTCCAGAATGTCATTCGGGCTCTTGTTGGCCTGCGCCAGTTTCAGAGACTCGATCAGCGGAATGCGGATGTTGACCTGATACGCATACGTGGGGTAAACGTCCTGCGTCCGGTTGTAGTTCAGCGTGCGGATGTTGTTCGAGCTGGTTCCGGTCGTGTTCGGGCTGGCCACGTTGTTCGGCGAGAACACATCCACGAACTGGGCTGTCTCGGTATCGACCCAGCCGCCGCCGTTCATCAGCGGAACATCGCGGAACCACGTATGGCCTTCGAGCGGCATGTGCAGCCGAACGTCGGGCTTGTTCAGTTCCGATTGAACGAAGATCTGGCCGGTGGAAGAGGCATCCTTTGCCCCAAGCATGTTTCCGCCGGGGCCGGCCATGCGCAACGCATAAAGACTCTTGGTATACGAGCTGACGGTCATTCCCGCCGCCCTGCATACCTCTTCGAGACTTTCCGCAACGCCCTTGCGCTTTGCGGTCAAATAGAGTTCATTCGTGTTCATCGTTGCGCTCCAGTATTACGGGATCAGACGTTCCAAAATCGTTACTTGGGCAACAATCTGCCCAGTTGCGGGATCGGTCGAGAGAATGCCTGTTGCGAACACAATCCCATTGGTCAATTCCGTGTTGCCCGAGAGTGAACTGCCTTCAATTGAGCCGACAGGACTATTCGGATAACTTCCGCTTGCGGTGGTCCGGATATAGACCGGAGCTCCGGCACCGGCAGGGGTTCCATAGGGAACCGCTACCGTGATGGTTCCGCGCACGAATCCATCCGTAGGCTGTCCGGGCAGATAGACGCCCGAGCCCATCTGTGTGCCTTCAGAGCCGGCTGGATAGTAGGTATTGGTCTTGACGTTGGCCTGCGCGAATGCAATCGGCGTGCTTCCGGTGACCGAGGAGCTGTCCACGGTGATGTATTGCTTCACGGTCGAATAGGTGTTGTTTGAGTTCAGCACCAGCGCATCGCCGAAATTGGCCGAAAGCGTATCGGTCGGATTCAGCAACCGATTGGTGGTCAACGGATAATCGGACTGCGAGATGGTGCCGATCGGCCCCTGGATGAGTCCTGTTACCGGAATGATGCTTGCGGGCATGGGATTGCTCCTTTAGTTCGTTGGCGTTAGCCGCGACGATTCGCTGCGCGACGATCCTGGTACTCATTCCACGCCTTGAGGCCATCGGCGTGCGATTTCCCGTTGAAGAACTGGAACATTGGGATTTCCGGCTCATTGTCACCCATGCCATCGGCGCTGGTGATGTGAGTCAGAAGCGCGAAGGGATTGGTGGCGCTATCTTTCGCGCCAGCTTTGACTTCGCGGATTCCCTTGCACAGAGAGTTGAGCGCGTCCTTTGCAGCCCTGTCGCCGTACTTGGCGATCACGGGCTTCAGGGTGAGCAGATGTTTCGCGGCATCGCCGGTCGAGAATTCGGACTTGGAATGCTCATTGGTGGGCAGGATCACGGCACTTTCGTCCTTCGCCGCTTCCTTCTTTTCTTCCTTGTCGTCCTTTTTCTCTTCCTCTTCGAGCTTGTCGGCGTCCGTCATTTCGTCCTCGCCGAACTCCTCTTTGGCATCCTTGCCGCCCTTTTTGGAGTCCCGCGCATCCATGCAGTCATCGCACATGCACTTCGCAGGATGCTCGGCCGCGTCACGAGCGGCCTTGCGCTTCTTGTCCTTGGCTTCGCGTTCCTTTTCTTCGCGCTCAGCCTCGGCTTCGGATTCTTCCTCGTCCTTGACGGATTTGGAGTCTTTCACGCCCGAGGTCGAAAGCTCGGCAAGCCCTTCAACTAACTCCTCCGGCTTGGCTTCTCTGGCCCACGAGCTGAATCCGAGGGCCTGAATACGTTCCATGAAGGTAGGCTTTGCCATGCTGCTTCTCCTGTCGGTTGATTCTAGCGCTTTGTCGCCAATACCATACAAACGTCCTGCTCTGCCGGTGGGCACCACAGCAACATGGTTGCCCCTGATCTCCGTCATGATAAATTTACCATGCTCATCTTTAGCCAGCACAAAGGTATAGCCGCAGGACACATCCCGCACGCCGCCCTCGATCTTCATATTCAGTTCGGGATGCTTGACCCAGAGATCGGCCACTGGCCCGATTTCGCCGTCTGCCATGCGCTCGCCGGCACGTACATTGTGAACGTGTCCGCGGCTCACCGATTCATATTCATCGAGCGCATCAATCAGGATTTGGGGATCAGCTGGATGCTCGTCAAGAACCGACTTGCCCTCGAATGATGCAAGCGCCGCCGGCGCCAGCACCTCAGACTCAGGCCGATAGACCGTTACCTGATCATCGTCGCCAATGTTCCATTCAGGCTTGTAGCCGGGATTCTTCTTGATTTCGTAGCCCAGGTAGTTCTGACTTCCGGTGCGCGCGATCGGCACATCCTTGTAGATGCGATAGCCCTCAGGCGTCTGGAACCACGTTTCCTTGTCGGGGAGCTTGCTGGCGTAGTAGGTAATCCGGCCGCGCTTTTGGTCTGCCGCCGCATCAACGCCTGTGATCTTGTGTGCGTTCCGGCTGGCGTAGAAAACAGATTCTGCCTTTTTCTTGGACGGATAGGTAGACCGCATGGCCCTCAGTATGGTCTCGCCCTTGGCTGTAAGAGGCACGAAAAGAGCATAGCACATCCCTAAATTCGTATTCCTATGCGCAAGTCAAGAGGGGAATTTCAAAAGGAATCTAGTTAGTTAATGGGCTCGGTTGTCCAGATTGAGTTGATGAGTCGATAGCGAGGAACGTGCAATTTGACGGCCTGAGCTACTCCAGGATAGTCGCCAATGAAATCATGACCACACAGAATTCCTTCATCTCGGAGAAGTGGACGCCAGGAGAGAATGTCGCGTTCGACCGAATCAAAATCGTGACACGCATCGATAAATACAAGATCGAATTTCGCTCCTATTTCTTTCATCGCTGCGGCCGCTAAGTCTGTGGTAGTTACCAGCGGAATGACATTTGTTATTTCATGAGTATTCTCTTGAAACTCCCAAAAGATAGAACCGCGAACGCCGGTGTACATAGGACGAAGAGGATTATCCTCCCACACATCCACGCAGAACACTACACCGTCTGTGTTTTCAGCAAGAGCTAAGGTCGATCGTCCCTTCCACGATCCTAGTTCAGCTATAACAAGACTTCGTTTGGCAGCGGACGCAAGATAGATCAATTCGCATTCTTCCATCCACCCGTCTGTCGATAGTGATCTTTCTAGATTCATTCCGGCAGCTTTCCATCAAAGGGTTCGGTAAATGTCTCGTGATCTGACTCTCCTCCCCACTTAGCCTTGTAGTAAGCAGCATGAAGAGGAAATGTTATGCCGTTCAGAAACTTCAATCTCGGATCGGAATTGATCGTCTGGCTGGCTGCGTGCGTCACTCCCTGACCTGCTTCGATAACCTTGAAACCGGCTAACTTGAGGCGGCGATAGTAGTCGATGTCTGCAAAATACCAGGGCAGGTTATTGTCCCACAGGCCAATCTCATCCACGATCTTGAGATTGAAGCACGCGAATACATCGTAGAGCGTGAAGATGATGCCCCAGTTATCCATCGCATTCCGTGCGATGAGTAGAACTTTCTGAGCGAAGCCTTTGTGGACTTCGCCATCGTTGTGCAGAAAGAAAGCATACTTACAGCCTCGCGCACGTGAATGTGACAGGATGAGATTCATGGTTTGGAAGAAAAGCAATGGAACCTGCGGCCTGATGATCTCGGCCTTCCAATTAGATTGAGGCAATCCGTCCGGAGAGTTATCAATGATCGTGATATGTGGCTGTAACTCTTGGACAGAATCAAGCGCCTTGCGCAGTAAGTCGGGTCGATTGACATATGGAATGTAGAGCCGGTAATCGGATTCAGAGATAAATTTCTCATCACTCATAAAACATCCCTCCATGTCTTTCTTTTGATCGCGCTCATCATGGCCGGTTTTGAAACTCCGTATTTCTTGGCAAGTCTATGAAATCCAAGTTTTCTGGGGATATATTCGATGCGTGCTTGACGCACGATTTCATCGGTTAGTTTTGCATCTGGCTGTCTTATTCCAATCAATCCTCTGCCTTTCTTCGCTCGGTCTGCATTATTGTCAGCCGAGCTTCCTTCCCAAATGTGCCTCGGGTTCACACAGCGAGGGGTGTCGCAAGAGTGGAGTCCGCAAGGCGTTGGCCAATGGCCATTTGCCAATAAAAACGCAACTCGATGTGCTCCGTAAGTAATCCTCTTGCCACCAGGACGAACCCGACCATAGCCATCTTTATCAACCTGAAAGGGCCATAAAAGGCACTTATCTGATTGATGTTCTTCTATCTTCTTGACCAACCACAGATAGCGTTTGTTTTTCCTTTGCAATTCCCGCCTCCAGCCATGCTCGAAATCTGGGCCATAATTGAGGCCATTCTAAATGCTTGGGGAGGGAGGCGTATACCCCTTTTACCCTCAATGCCGCTTCTACCCATTGATCGGCTTCGTATACCGGGCGCTGGGAACCGAACGTTCCTTCGGTGCGAAATGCGACAGGCTCAATGAGCATTTCCTTGGGCATGTGCTCCGGAGCACCTCCGCAATTTCCGTGGATGCACGGCACTCCACAGGCTAGAGATTCAAAGATTGGAAAGCCGTAGCCTTCAGCCAGCCCGATCCCAAACGTCACATCGCAGGCTGAATAAGCCCACGTCATCTGCTCGTCGGTGAGCTGGCCATGCGTCACGACAGCCTGATTATTTAGGCCGTAATCGCATAAGAGCGCCGGAATCGACCAGTAGCGTTCTAGCACATCCGTATGGATCCAGATCAGCACGTCGTGATTCTTGGCAATCTGGGCCGCGGCTTTGATGGCCGTTCCGTAATCCTTGCGCGCCTGGTTTGTCGCCACAATGCCGATCACGAACTTATTGGACTCGATGGTGAAATCGGTATCGAATACGAGCCGGCCGAACTTGCGCCGCGCCTTGTCACGTCCGCGCGGGCGCCATATTTTCGGATCGATGCCGTGAGGGAGCGATTCAATCATCTTGCCGTCGCCGATCGTGCGCTCAACAATGCGCGCTGCCCATTCGCTATAGGCCAGAATGCGGTCAAATCCGCGCAATACCTCACGCAGCAGAATAGAGAGCTTGCCGTTCGGTCCTTCGGCATCGATGGCGCTGTAGGTCCACAGATCGAATGGCTTTGTGAGCAGGAACTTCTTGAGCTCAGGATTTGGGCAGTAGGGCTCAGGATGTGAAAGCCAGAGAAGACGGGATGCGTCCCAGATCACCAGCAAGATTCCATGCTGTCCTTGCGCGAATGCCCGCCAGATCAGCGGCAGATCGGGCACGGTCCAATCGGATATCTGGTCGATGCGGTGATGGAAGAACGGCGGCTCAAATGGCAGGCCGGCGCCAGGCCCGATGCAGCCCACGCGGAACACATGGGGCAAATATTTGTAAATGTTCATCGCCAATTCGCGCGTGATCCGGCCAAGTCCAGATGTCGCGCAAGGACTATCGGAGAGGATCATCAACGGAATCGGAAGCTCTGGCCAATCCTGAACGATGTGCTCAAGACCAGATTTGGCCGTTGGATCACCGGAGAGCATCAGAAGCGGCGTGGGCATTAGTTCGGCCATCCGAGCCAGATCATTGAAATAAACCAGATCATCAGCATGAGAAAGACTCCCGCCGCCGCGCCCAGAATGATGAAGAAAGCCCACGCCAACCACTTCATTTCTCCGCCTCTTTCAGCACATCCTCGATGATTTCGCGCAGCAGCGTGCGCAGGGGCTTATTCTTGGCCGCAGCGAGCTTGCGCGCCACTTCGAGCATGTCATCGGTGATGCGGATGACTACGGGAACGCCGATTCTACGCATGTCAGCGATCCCGCATCCCGTTGGTGTAGGTGTTGATGGTGTAGATTCCCATCATCCACAGCAAGGCAATGATTGAAGGTGCAAACAGGATGTACATGCGGATACCGTATCCCCAAGTGTATCCCCATGTCAAGTGCTATTATGCAGCAAGTTTAAGGAATTTTGCGCGGGTGACGCGCTGAATGGAGCCTCGGTAATACAATCGCGCAGGCCACTCCACCTGATCCAGGTCCACGATCACGTTCGCATCGCAGCGGCAGTTAGGCGCCCGGCCCGCGTGGTAATGCCCGAGCCGCGATTTCTCGCCTGCTAAAGCCTCCGGAGCGGGCGGATCAGACCAGAACACGAGCACATGATCCATCTTGCGATGGGAGCGGCGCACGCGGGAATCTTCAGAGCTAAGCCATTCATATACAGGCAGATTGAGGTTCTTGGCCCGCGCTTCGCTGATCGATGTGGCAGCGCTTGCAACTTCAGTTCGCGCGAGCATTGCGATTCTCGAGCGCGTGATCTCCGGGAACCGCTGCCGAATATCCTTTGCTATTACCTCCGCGCGTTCCCCCCGCATCTGGCGCGTGGCAATCTGCGAGGCTACATCCTGCGCCAAATCCTGGGGAATCGACCGGATCAGCTTGGCATGATGCGCGACCAGTCCGCGCATGACAAGACCTACAGGCCCCTGCATCTCCGTGCGCAGCAGGTCAAATATGCGTTTGCCCTGGCTCGACTTGCGCGCAGCCTCACGCCAGCTATTAGCGTTCTGGACTGCCGTCTGGGTGACCATTGAACGCGCAAGCCGGTCCGAGGCTTGCATGACGCGCTCACCGCCGCCATTATTCAGGAAGGCGAAGATTGCGTCCAGGTCTGTTCCACGTGGAACAATCTTGAGCCATGACTGCATCAGCGCATTCAGGGCGCGGCGGTATTCGGTTTCGATGCGCAGTGGTCGGTGGAAGTAGCTCATAGCAAACGATCTTCCTTTTTCAATTTCGCTACGAGTTCAGATTCCACAAACTCAGCATCACGCGCACCGGAAACGCGCTTCCATGCCCGCGCAAACCATGAATCCTTGCCGCCAGGCGTCTCGTTCGCCTCGGTTCCCCGCTTCCCCTCA
>Ga0187854_10001356_pt1 | contig 24432 bp, 23 predicted proteins | sample June2016WEW_6_15_FD_132445 | JGI IMG/M metagenome (GOLD analysis project Ga0187854, IMG submission 132445) | Peatland microbial communities from SPRUCE experiment site at the Marcell Experimental Forest, Minnesota, USA - June2016WEW_6_150 | ecosystem: Environmental > Terrestrial > Soil >...
ATTTAAACCAGATTGGCCGCCTGGCGGGCTGCGATCTGGACCGGGTCCCAAACGGCGGAAAAAGGAGGAGAATAACCCAGGTCCAGGTTGATCATATCTTCCACCGTAAGACCGGAATGGAGAGCCGTGGCCAGTACGTCAATTCGCTTGCCTGCTCCCTCCCTCCCCACGATTTGTCCACCCAGGAGACGCCCGGTTCCTTTCTCGGCCAAGATCTTAACGGTCATTTCCCCGGTGCCCGGGTAATAGCGGGCGCGGGTTTGGGTTTCAATCTTCGCCGTAATGTAAGGCAGCCCCAATTCCCGGGCCTCCCTTTCCTGTAAGCCTGTCCGGGCCACTTCTAGCTCAAAAACCTTGACCATCGCTGTTCCCGCCACGCCCGGAAAAGTCGCTTGCCCTCCGGCAATATTGATCCCGGCCACTCGCCCCTGTTTATTGGCGACAGTTCCAAGGGGAAGAAAGAACGGACGACGGCTGACCAGATGAAGCGATTCGCAGCAGTTTCCCGTCGCCCAGACGCCTTGCGCCTCCGTCCGCATCCTTTCGTTTACCTTGATCCCCCCCGTTTTACCCAGAGGAATTCCGGCCTTTCCGGCCAGAGCAGAATTCGGCCGGACCCCCAGCCCGAGGAGGACCAGATCGGCCGGAAGGGTACGTTGATCCGTTACCACCCCCCGAACCTCTTCCTCGCCAATATCAAATCCCTTGAGGGATTCATTTAGGCAGAGTTTGAGCCTGGCTTCCTGCAGGGTTTTGTTGATCTGGGCAGCCATGTCGGGGTCCAGGGTGTTCATCACTTGGGGGGTTTTCTCTACGATGGTCACGTTCAGCCCGCGGCGGACAAAATTTTCGGCCATCTCCAGACCGATATAACCTCCCCCAACAATCACAACCTGCCCGGGCTTCTTTTCGTCTACGGCCCGGCGTACCTCAATTCCACTTTGAAGGGTATTCAAATCGTAAATTCCCCGAGAACGGATGCCGGGAATCTCGGGCCGGATCGAGACCGCACCCGTGGCAATCAGCAACTGGTCGAAAGATTCCTGCCTGGTTTTCCCGGTCTTTAAATCCTGCACCTGGACCTGCCCCTGCTTTACATCGATTTCAGTAACTCTCTGAAAAACTCGGGCATCAATCCCCTGTTTCTCCCGGAACGCCTCCGGGGTTCGGACCACGAGAACTCGGACATCATCGACAACCCTGCCGATGTAATAAGGGACCCCTCAGGCAGAGTAAGAGGTGTGAGGACTCTCTTCGAAAGCGAGCACCTCAAGTTCGGGTTTCTGACGACGAGCCTGAGAAGCTGCGCTCATTCCTGCCGCATTTCCGCCAATGACAATGAGCCGTTCTTTAGCCATAACGAAGCTCCTTCTGAAGGACAAGATTTATGTTGACTTGTTTTTTACACTGTCCCAAAAGGGAAGGGGAGGAACTCCGACCTTAAAACTCTAACCCCTCCCCCTCAACCTGGGCAAAAGAGACTATGGTTACTCGATCCCCGAGGTGCCGCATCAAATCTGAAGGCCGGAGGACGGCCTGACATCCCCACTGCCCAGCGCTGATGGAGATCTCAGGCACAGCCTGGATGGATTGTTCCATCATTACTGGAAGAGGACGGTGGGCTCCCAGGGGGCTGACGCCGCCGATGAAATACCCCGTTATTTTAGGAACGTCCTCCCGTTTGGCCATCTCGACAAACTTCTCATGCAAAGCCTTGGCTAGGGCTCTGAGGTTGACCTGGGAATCTCCAGGACAGAGGGCCAAGTAATATTTTTTTGAAGCCCCTTGGACCAGGAGGGTCTTGACCACCTGCGCCAGGGGAAAACCGGTCTCCCGGGAGACTTCTTCAGCCGACTTTTCCCGGGCCTCGAAAGTCATCACCCGGTAAGGAACATTCTTATCGGCCAGCTCTTTTAAGGCGCGGGTAAAGGGTTCGCTCCTTGATTTTGCCTGTTTAGTCATGAGGCAACATTCAAAATAACATTTCCGCCTTCAATTTTCCCTCCAGGTCTAAATTTAACTTTTTTCCTTCCTTTGATTCAAGTTGAATCTTCACCCCCTCCAGGGGGTAGGAATAAAGTAGCGGAGGATACCCGCCTCAGAGGGAAGAGGGTTCCTCGTAAGGACAATTTTGGAATTGCCCCTACGTTCGTTCAACCTCTCTTTGTTGGGTTCATCGTTGAGTTCATCAGGCGCGGCGGAAAGGATCCTGGAAACCCAGGAGCTCAGGCTCGTCAAGCCCCTTGCTTTGGGCCAGAACCTTAAAAAGGGTACCCATTCCACCGGGAATCAGGAAATTCCTCATGGAGAGCTTATTCTTCAAAAAAGCGGGGCCGGAATATCGATCAGAAGCTTTCTCGAGGTTTTCCAACTCTTGAAGCAAACCCAGGGCCACCAGGAATTTATACTGCTCGGTGTAACCAACTTTTTGCAGACCCAGGACTTCCCCCTTTTTGATCAAAGCGGTGAAATTCACGTGAGCCGTAATATCCTGGTGCCCAATCCGCTGGTAGGGATTAGAAGAAGTGGTGTGAAGAAAATAACAAAGCAGCGTTCCCTCGCCGCGTTCGGGGTGATAAAGCTCAACCGCTTCGTACCCATAATCGATCGTCAGAACAAATCCCCGTCGAAGGGCTCGGCTTACCCCTTCTATCCATTCCAGGGCTTTCAGATTCGCTTCTGCTCGCTGCCCTTCTGTTAGGGTCGATCCATAGAGACGAAAATACTCTTCGATGAGCGGAGTAGAGGGAGGACCGAGGATTTCCTGAAAAGAGCCGTCCCGCGCGGTGACGAAGATTTCCCAGAGACGCCCCTCGCTCTGCTGGACGAGGTGGACGGGAAAAGCATCGATGAGTTCGTTGGAGAGGAAACACCCGGTAAAAGGCCTTGTCCCGTTCATAAGAGCATCCGGGAGAACCCATTCCACTTTTCCTCCGGTCCCAAAGCGGGAAAGAAGGAATTTCTGTTTATCTTGAAGAGCCGGGCTGATTTCGGCGATGAGGTAGGTCAGATTTTGGTAAAAATCCGGCCACTGTTTCTGGCAATAGGCCAGAATGTCGGAGCAAAGCAGTCCCTTCCCCGCTCCCATCTCTATAATGTTGAAGGGGGAGGGGCGGTCAAGGATCTCCCACATCTGATGAAGCTGACGGGATAGAAGAGCTCCGAAGATGGGGTGAATATGAGGGCTGGTATAATAGTCCCCCCCGGGCCCGATTTTTTCCCGGGAAGACTGATAATATCCTTCCCGGGGGTGGTAAAGGGCGAGGTCCATGAATTCGGCAAAAGGGATTCTTCCCCGGGCACCGATGCGCTCCAGGATGATTTTTACTAATTCCCTATTTTCCGGCTCTTCCATGTGTGCTATTATAGCGCAGTTTTCAGCCTAAAAAGTTTCAACTTTCAGGTTTCATAGAAAACAGAAACTAGGAGTCAGAATTCAGGAAGAAAAACCTATTCTTTCTTCTGCCTCCTGATTTCTGTCTCCTGAATCCTGTTTTTGGGGGGTTTGATGAGAAGAAAAGAATTTGAGGTGAAAGAGCGAGAACCAATCAATGAGGTTTTAAAGACCGCCGAAATCGGATACCTTTCCTTCAACGGGCCCGACGGCTGGCCGAGGGTCACCCCTTTGAATTTTGTTTATGACGGACGCATCCTCTGGCATGGGGCCATCGCCGGAGAACGTTTCGATTGTTTAAAACATGACCCACGAGCGACGTTTGTAGCAGTATCCGCGCAGCTGTATCTTCCCTCTCACCTCCTCTCCGAAGAGAATGCCACCGCGGCCACCGCGGCCTTCAAGTCCGCGCTGGTGCGCGGGCGATGCCAGGCCATTGAAGATCCGGAAGAGAAGTGCTCCATTCTCAACCGGCTGATGGAGAAGTACCAACCCGAAGGGAGGTTTAAAGAAATATCCCCCAAGGATCCTATGTACGAGAAGGTCCTCAGGGCGACCGGGGTCTATGCCTTAACCGCGGAGGAAGTCTCCGGCAAATTCAAATTCTGTCAGAATAAGTCCAAAGAAGACCGGCAGAAAATCGTCGCCAAGCTAAAAAATAGGGGATTACCCGTCGATTTGATGTTTTCTGAGGAGATCCGCAAAACCATCAAGTAAGTCTCAAAATCCCCCATCCTTCCCCAAGACCAATCGGAGGACCTTCTGTCGCCCAAAGGCACAGTGGTGACTTCTTCCGCGCAGCGGGGCTTCTACCATTTCTCCAAAGCTAAGGTCTCTCTCCCATTCCCCCTGCGCTAACTGAGCGGCCTTTCCCCTTTAGCCTCAATTCAATAGCCCCTAAGCAGAGATTTTGGAGAATTGAATCTTTTGATTTTTCAGAGTAAAATGAAAATATCCTTCCTGCTGCCATCTATTTGCTTGCCTGGAAAAGGAGAGAGATATGGCCTCGGAAGAACAGAATAAACCAGACGAAAGTATGGCAGAGAAGTTGAAGTCTTTATTCAATCCCCAGGATCCTCAGAAGAAAAAAAGCTCCCTTCCTCCCAAGACCCATTTCAGTATCTGGTATTTCCTGATCGTTTTCCTTTTGATCACCCTCATCCAAACCTATTACCTGGCCCCTCAGGTAGAGACCATTTCCTACAGCAAGTTTAAACAGTTACTGGCCGATGGGCAGGTGAACACCGTGGTCATCGGACCCGAGAGAATAACCGGAAAGCTCAAGGGGAAAGGGGAGAAGGGAGAACAGGAATTTGTTACCAACCGGGTGGAAGACCCCGGCCTGGTTAAAGAGCTGGATGAGCACAGGGTGAATTACACCGGATTCTATGAAAGTAAATTCTTGGGCAACCTTCTTTCCTGGATCCTCCCCCTCGGTGTTTTTTTCCTGATCTGGCGCTTTGCGATGAAGAGGATGGGGCCGGGATATGGGGTGATGTCTTTCAGTAAAAGCAAGGCCAAGCTTTTCGCCGAGAGCGAAACCAAGGTCACTTTTGCCGATGTGGCGGGAATCGATGAGGCCAAAGAAGAACTCCAGGAAGTGGTGGAGTTTCTGAAGAACCCGGATAAATTCAGGAGGCTGGGGGGAAGGATTCCCAAAGGTGTTCTTCTGGTGGGACCGCCGGGAACGGGGAAAACCCTCCTGGCCAAGGCTGTAGCCGGAGAAGCGAGCGTACCTTTTTTCAGCATTAGCGGTTCAGAGTTCGTAGAGATGTTCGTCGGGGTGGGTGCCGCGCGGGTCCGTGACCTTTTCTCCCAGGCTACCAGCCATGCCCCCTGCATCATCTTCATCGATGAGCTGGATGCTCTGGGCAAAGCGCGCGGGATCAATGTCATGGGAGGTCATGACGAACGGGAACAGACCCTCAACCAGCTCCTGGTAGAGATGGATGGATTTGAGTCCAATAAAGGGGTCATTATCATGGCCGCCACCAACCGCCCGGAGATCCTCGACCCGGCCCTGCTACGCCCGGGACGATTCGACCGACAGGTTTTGGTGGACCGGCCGGACATCAATGGTCGCGAGGCTATTTTGAAGATTCATACCCGGAACATTCTTCTGGGCCCCGATGTGGATCTCCGCAAGATCGCGGCCCGTTCCCCGGGCTTTGTGGGAGCTGATTTGGCCAACCTGGCGAATGAGGCCGCCCTGCTGGCTGCCCGTAAAAATAAGGATAAGGTAGAAGCAGCCGAGTTCGATGAAGCTATCGACCGGGTGGTCGGCGGTCTGGAGAAAAAGAAAAGGGTCATGAGCCCGAAAGAGAAAGAGATCGTCGCTTATCATGAATCCGGGCATGCCATCGTCGCCGAATGCGTCCAGAATGCCGATCCGGTGCATAAAATTACGATCATTCCCCGGGGGATTGCGGCCCTGGGTTATACCCAGCAGCAGCCCACCGAGGATCGGTACCTGATGACCCGTTCGGAGTTGTTAGATCGAATGGCGGTCCTTCTGGGAGGTAGAGTGGCCGAGGAGCTGATCTTCGGAGAGATCTCGACCGGAGCGCAGAACGACTTGCAGCGGGCCACCGACATTGCCCGGTCTATGATCGCGGAATACGGGATGAGCGAGCGTCTGGGCCTGGTAACCTATGAGCGCGAGCGCCGCCCCATGTTCCTCCCGGAGAGCTTTTCCCCTACCAAGACCTACAGCGAAGAAAAAGCTGCCGAAATTGATGAGGAGATCGCCAAGGTCATCGAAGAAAGCCATCAAAGGGTGAGGAAAATCCTCTCTGAGAACCGGGAGGTCTTAGAGAAACTAGCCAAACTCCTTTTGGAAAAAGAGATCGTCCAGGGGGAGGAACTGAGAATTATGCTGGGGAAATCGAAAGACCTTCCCTCTCCCCCCGTGAAAGAGCTCGCGCCGGCACCCTCAGCCCCGGAAAATCCAGCCGGTTAATCCCGCCGCGAGGCGGGCGCAGTTTTCCGGGCTTCTCAAGAGAAGGCCCAGGTAGGAGAAAGTGATCCCCGGTCGCATGTAGAATCGTCGGATGAGCTTACCGTAGGCCTTCTCCAAGGTTTCGCAAGACAGGGCTCCGGGTTTGAGAAGGCAGTTCAAGGCATTCATCCTTTTCCAATCTTCCACAAAGTCCGGTGACCCCTTCAATTGGTGGTAGAGTTCCGTTCCTGGATACGGAGTGAGGAAGGATAGGTTGATCTCGTCGAGGGGGCAGCGCAGGATGAAAGAGAGGGTCTGGTTTAAAGTCTTCTCCGTTTCCTGGGGATATCCGATCATGAAGAGTCCCTTGGCTCGAATGCCTGCCTCCCGGGTCCAGCACAAGGCCTGCTCGACTCGGTCAAGTTTGATTCCTTTCTGGATTTGATCCAGAATTTCCTGTGAACCGCTTTCAATCCCGTAGCTGATCATCCAGCATCCTGCCCTCTTCATAAGATCCAGCAATTCTGGATCGACGGAATCCACCCGGGCGTCGCAATTCCAGCGGATCTTCAGATTCGCTGCGGCCAATTTTTCGCAAAGACGGGCCAGGCGGGAGGGGGAGGCGGCAAACTGATCATCGGTAAAAATGAGATGCTGGATTCCGTAGTTCTGGCGGAGAAGAGAGATCAATTCCAAGAGGTAGTCTTCAGAAAAATAACGGTAGCGATTCCCAAAGACCGAGCGGTCGCAAAAAGTGCAAGTTTGAGGGCATCCCCGCGAAGAAGTCAGGGATGCGGTTGGACCTTTGGAGTAATTCAGAAAGGGGGGGCGATAGGCGCGGGGAAAGGAAGGTAAAAGGTCATAGGCCGGAAAAGGGAGTTCGTCCAGGTTTTCTATGAATCTACGACGGGGGTTGGCCCGGACTTCTCCCCCGTCCCGGAAGACGGCACTCTCCACTCGAGATAATTCTTTTTTGCCTTGTATAGCCTCCAGGAGGTCTCCAAAGGCAACTTCTCCCTCCCCGAGAATTCCAAAATCAAATTCGGGATAACGGTGGAAGGTCTCTACCGGAAGAGCCGTAATGTGGGGACCCCCGACAAAAATCAGAATCTCAGGATTTTTTTCTTTGATGGTCCGGGCAATATGGGCGGCGCTGTCCACTGAGGCGGTGGTGCAGCTTAGGCCTAAGTACTTTGACTTTTCCAGCAGAACACGATCCACAGTCTGCGAGAGAGAAAGGCCCAGAGAAGCGCTCTCGATAATTTTTACTGAATATCCTCCCTTTCGAAGAACGCCAGCTAGGGTCAATAAACCCAAAGAGGGAAGGGTTCCGATAAAAGGCCTGAGGTAATTTTTCTCCGGAGACCAGAAGGAGTAGGGAGGGTTGACCAGGACGATAGAATTCATTTTAGATAACCTAGCAAGGTCTCTTTTTCAAATCAAGAAAATTCCCCCAATGGCCTTTTTGATTGCTCGCCGGTTGAAAAATTTGGTAAGGTGGACACAAAAGGCCTGAAGCTGTTTTTTAGGAGGTTGTGATGCGCTATCTGGCTCCCCAAACGATTCACCCCCGCATCGAATACCTGGGAAGGCAGGAAATGTGCGTTTATCTCCTCAAGGGAAAAGAATACATGATCATTGAAGGGGGCATGAGTTACATCGTGCCCAGCATACTGCGGCAATTCCAGGAGCGTAAGATCGACAGCTCCAGGATTACCCGCCTGCTCCTCCTGCACTCTCACTTTGACCATTGCGGGATCGTTCCTTTCTTTAAACGCAAGATTCCCCGACTCAAGGTTGTGGGGTCCCGGCGCAGTCAGGAGCTCTACAGAAAAGAAAAAGTGGTGAATTTCATCCGTGACCGAAACCGGGAGATGATCCACCTTCTGAAGATGGAAAAGGAAGCCGCCAAGCTTAACCTGGATTTCGATCAGATCGCCGTTGATGAGGCAGTGGCAGAAGGTGACGTCATCGACCTGGAAGAAGGAGTGCAAGTTCAGGTTCTCGAAATGCCCGGCCACAGTTCCTGCTCCATCGCTGCCTATGTCCCCTCCTTGAAAGCCCTTTTCCCTTCGGATGCCGGAGGGATTCCCGGAGAGGGGGATGAGATCTTCGCCTCGGGGAATGAGGACTTTATCCTCTACCAAAAATCCCTCGAAAAGTTGCGGCCCCTGGAAGTGGAAGTCCTCTGCGCCGCCCGCAACGGGGCCATGGTCGGGAAGGACGCTCGGGTGTATGTCTCCCGTTCCGTCGAGGCCGCGGAGAAGATGAGGCTGGAGATTATTGGTCAGTTTCAAGGGGTGGAGAACAAAGAGGAAAAGCTAACTCAGCTGGCCAAAGAGCGATATGAGAGCATTAAGACCAAGGATATTCCCTGGGGAATTTATCTCGCCCTCATGCGGGGAGTAGTAAAAAACATTCTACAGGATTACGAAAAGAGAGTGGAGAACATGGACTAAGAGATGAAAAATAGTTTCTGTTTTCTCGTGCCTCGACCTTCGACCCTCTTGCTTTTTAAATAACTTCCAGAGCTTCAATCCGGAACTCCCGGCCGGAGATCAATTGGGTATCTTTGCTCTGGCAGGAGGGGCATTGCGAGTTCCAGGTGGAGCGGTCCAGGGGAAAAATGAAAGAACAGGCCTGGCATTGCAACTGGGCCGGGATTCGGGTTAGGCGCAGCCTGGCTCCCTCGGCGATGGTCCCCTTGCTTACAAAGTCAAAGTAGCGCTGGATCCATTCGTCATCGAAATCGGTTATCTCTCCGATTTGTAAATGGATCTCGATGATCTTGGTGGCCTGGTTTCGGTTGGCATAGTCGAGGGCGATCTCGAGAATACTCTGAGTTACGGAGAGCTCATGCATGAAATTTCTTTCCTATTCTTCAGCAGGGGCAGACCCCTGCGCCTGCCCGTCGTGGGGGCGACCCGCCGGAGCGCCCCTACAGATTGGCCATTAGAACAGGAAAAATTTCCATAATCAAGGGGAAAAATTGAGAAAAGAGGCCAGGAGTGAACGAAGAACCCTCTAGAAACTGGCATGGATGCCGAAAAAGTATTATAATAGTTTAAGCTAGAGAAAAATGGAGGGTTCTGAGAGTAAGATGGCAAAAGATATCGATATCAAAGAGATCCAAAAAGATCTCAGCGAATATTTGGCTAAGAAGTATGGACGAAGGGTCCAGTTTGCCGGGTTCGGTCCAATTCCGGAGCCATCGGGGGAGAAGGTCGAAGAGGGAGAAAAGGAGAAAGAGCCCGAGCTTTCGGCAATTCACTTCGACATGAAGCCGGAGGAGTTGAAGGCCTATTTGGACGAATATTTGGTCAAACAGGATGAGGCCAAAGAGGTCCTGGCCACCAAGATCTGCACCCATTTTAACCGGATCAAGATGTTCGAACTGAGCCGGAAGCACAGCCGGACTGACAACGTCGGAGAAATCAAGAATAACATCATCATGATCGGTCCGACGGGAGTGGGCAAAACGTTCCTGGTCAAGCTCATCGCCAAGAAGATCGGGGTCCCCTTCGTGAAAGGTGACGCTACCAAGTTTAGCGAAACGGGATACGTGGGGGGGGATGTAGAGGATCTGGTGCGAGACCTGGTTTATGAAGCCAAGGGAAATATCGAACTCGCCCAGTACGGGATTATCTATCTCGATGAGGTGGACAAAATCGCCGCCACCCCCAATTTGATTGGACCGGATGTCTCCCGCTCGGGGGTCCAGCGGGCTCTGCTCAAGCCCATGGAGGAGACCGAGGTAGAGTTGAAGGTCCCCCATGACCCGGTATCGCAGATGGAAGCGATCATGGAATTCCAGAAGACGGGCAAGCGGGAGAAGAAAAAGATCAACACCAAGCACATCCTGTTCATCATGAGCGGGGCTTTCAACGGTCTGGAAGAGATCATCAAGAAGCGGCTCAACCGGCAGGGAATGGGGTTTGGAGCGGAGATTAAATCTAAAGATGAACGCGCTGAGAACCTGAACCAAGCGAAGGCGGAGGACTTAATCCATTACGGGTTCGAATCGGAATTTATCGGAAGGCTTCCGGTGGTGACGGTCTTTGAGCATCTGGAAGTGGAGGACCTCTACAAAATTCTTCGCAATCCGAAGAGCCCCATCATCATCGGGAAGAAGCGGGACTTCAAGGCCTATGGCATTGACCTTCAGTTTGAAGATGAGGCGCTCCGGAAGATTGCCGAGAATGCCTTCCAGGAGAGAACCGGGGCCCGGGGGCTGGTGAGTGCGGTGGAAAGGGTTCTCCTGAAGTTTGAGCACACCCTTCCTTCGTCCAATATCCGCCATCTTGCCGTTACCCCTGCCATGGTGGAAGACCCGGCAGGAGAGCTGAAGAAAGTTTTCGAAAATCCAGATAACCCGGAACGGGAAGCGGCCTTTCAGCGCCTGCTGGCGGAAGAGGAGGAAAATTTGGAAAAATTCCTCCGCCGAAAGGCGCCGGAACTGGAGGACCGTTATAGGATTCATTTTTCCGATGAGCGGATCAAACTCATCACCCGGCGAACCGCGGAAAGCCAGACGGACGTGGATGTAGCGGTGGAGGAGATTAAATCCATTCACCAGGCTGCTCTGGATTTTTCCCTAAAATTCTCCAACCGAAACGAAGTGGAGATTTCTTTCACGGAGGGAGCCATCGACTCCTTAGTGGAGAAAATCTGGGAAAACGGGCTGGAACCTCTTGATTATCTTCAGCAGGCTTTCCAGAACTATGAACACGGCCTGAAGCTGATTAAGGAGAAGACCGGGAAGAGGGATTTCCCGGTCACTGCAGAAGGGATGGAGAATCCGGAACAATACCTAAACCGATTGATTCAACAAACCTACCGGTGAGAGTGAGGATATGGCCAAAAAAGACTATTACGATATCCTGGGCGTCAAGAAGACCGCCACGGAAGAAGAAATGAAAAAGGCCTACCGCGCGCTGGCCATGAAATATCATCCCGACCGCAACCCCGGGAATAAGAAAGAATCGGAAGACCGTTTCAAGGAGATCAACGAAGCTTACGCGGTGCTGAGTGACAAGGATAAACGCCGTCAATACGATCAATTTGGCCCCTCCGGTTTCAGCCAGCGGTACTCCCAGGAAGATATTTTCCGTGGGTTCGATCTAAACGACGTCTTGAGCAGCATCTTCCGACAGGCGCGGGGCGGGGGAAGATCTCGTTCCGGCGGCTTTGAAGACCTATTCGGGTTCAGGGGTAGACAGGCGCCTGACTTTGGAGACATATTTTCCGAGGAAGGTTACCAGAATCAAGGCCCGCATACCCAGAAAGGCCAGGACGTCAATTCCGAATTGAACCTCTCTTTTGAGGAGGCGGCCCGCGGAACGGAGAGGAAAGTAAGGTTCTCCCAAAATGGAAAGTTTGAAGAAGTAACCGTGAAAGTACCCGCAGGAATCGAGACCGGAAAGAAACTTCGCCTGGCAGGAAAAGGAATGCGAGGGCCAGGCGGAAGCCCGCCGGGAGATCTCTACCTGAAAGTGAACGTTGCCGACCACCCGATTTTCAAGAAAGAAGGAAGTGATATCGTCCTGGATAAGGAGATTAAAATCTCGGAGGCCGTTCTTGGGACGACCATTGAAGTACCCACTCTGGAGGGATCGAAAAGTATCAAGGTTCCTCCCGGGACCCAGAGCAATAGCCGGATTCGCCTGAAGGGTTTTGGTTTGCCCCGCCTGCAGGGAGGGGGCAAAGGCGATGAATATGTGCGCATCCTGATCCATTACCCCAAAAATCTTAATGATCGGCAGAAAAAGATGATCGAAGAGTTGAAGAAAGAAGGATTATAAAAAGGCTCGAGGATCGAGGTACGAGGATAGAGGGGAATGACAAAAAGGAACAGAAAGCGATGGGGAAACGGTGAACCGGGGAAAGGAGAATAAGGCCAAAAGTTAAAAAGACAAGATGGGCGGGGTGCGATAAGGGAAAGAATAATGGTCGAATTCGCAATCCTCTAATCTCCAATCTGCAATTTCCAAAGCAAAACCTAAAATCCCCAAATTTTCCCATTTTTTTATAGACATTTTCCGAAAGATTTTTCTACAATTCCTCTCAGGGAATCTTGTTTGAGAATTTATATTTTGGAGGAACTGGGAGGAGTTCCCCTGCTCTATCTCTCCCGTTGAGGGCGAGGGTGAATTCCTCTGATGTCTTCCCGAGCTGGGGAAAGGAGATCGCCATGCAATACGAATTGACGGAAGAACAAGGCTTGCTGCGTGATATGGTGCGGAAGCTGTCGAAAGAAAAGGTAGAGCCGGGAGCTGCGGCCCGCGACCAGAAGGGAGAATTCAGCTGGGAGATGGTGGAACAGATCAAAGAAAATGGCCTTTTCGGGGTCGATTTCCCCGAGGAATACGGCGGAAGCGGTGCCGGGCTCCTTTCTTTAATCATTGTGTGCGAAGAGCTCTCCAGGGTGGATGCTTCCACCGGAATGCTCCCCGTCGCTCAAGAGCTGGGGACTCTGCCGATCCTCCTGGCCGCCAATCCGGAACAGAAAAAAAGGTTTCTTCCCCCCTTGGCTTCGGGAGAGAAACTGTCGGCTTTTGCCCTGACCGAGGCCAGCGGCGGGTCGGACGTGGCAGCCTTCCGGAGCAAAGCAATTAAGAAGGGCGATTCTTATATCCTGAATGGCAGCAAGACCTTCATCACCAATGGTGGAGTTGCCGACACAGTCTCGGTCTATGCCCTCACCGATCCGGGCAAAGGGGGCCACAAAGGTTCCAGCGTGTTTGTGGTAGAGAAAGGAACCAAGGGGTTCTCTGTGGGAAAACACGAAGATAAGATGGGCATCCGTTCCTCGGATACGGTCGAGCTGATTTTCGAGGACTGCCCGGTGCCGGCCGAAAACTTGCTGGGAGACGAAGGCCTGGGATTTGCCATCATGATGAAGACCCTGGATTTCAGCCGTCCCGCCGTGGGCGCCCAGGCCTTGGGGATCGCTGCCGGGGCCTTTGAGTATTCCCTGAATTACGCCAAAGAACGGGTGGCCTTCGGGCGTCCCATCATTGCCCAGCAGGGGGTCTCCTTTAAGCTGGCGGATATGGCCATGAACGTCGAGGCTGCCCGCCAACTCCTGTATAAGACAGCGGCCGTTCTCCAGGAGCTTCCCAAGGATATGTCCCGCCTCAGCCCGGAGACAATCCGCCTTTCCTCCATGTCGAAATGTTTCTGCGCAGACGTGGCCATGAGGGTTACGGTCGAAGCCGTACAGGTGCTGGGCGGCTACGGTTATGTTAAGGAATACCCCGTCGAACGCTACATGCGCGATGCCAAGATCACCCAGATCTATGAGGGGACGAATGAGATTCAGCGGGTGGTGATTTCGTCTACCTTCTGACAAGACGAGTTGGGGTAATCGGGCGATAGGGAGATGGGGAGAAGGAGGCCTACACTCTTTCAACCCAATCCCCCATCAGGGGGGTCCAAGGCGCATGTTGGCTTGGAAAAGTAAAACGAACAAAGGGCTAAAAGGGCCCATCGTATCCACCTGTCCTGAGCAAAAAACTCTTTACTCGGGGGATGCACCATTCGCGCAACAATAAAAATGAAGATAGGTTAATCATGACCCTGGAGGGACGAAGATTGAACCCGCGGTAGGGCAGGTCTTGAATTATGCCATTCGATGATCTTTGAGAAAAGGATTCTTCAAAAAATTTTAGAGTATATCCCGCAAAAGAGAACGAGCGGTCTCGGATAAATCAGGCCGTAAATCCACAACGGTAATAGCGCTTTCTTCACAAACTTCACAACAGCTTTCACAACCAAGGCATTTATCATCATTCACTGGTACTGATTTCCCCTCCTGCATCTCAAAAACTTGAGCAGTACAGGCCTCCACCCATTCTTCGCAACCGTTACAGCTTGCTCGATCAAAGACCACTTTAAAAGCCATTATAAAAGTCTCCTTTTTCAAGAAATTGAATCATGCCCATTGACTCACCCACTTTTTGTGAATTTAGAAAAACCTATATCCCGATCCGCCAAGCCGAGTCAAGCAATCCTTAGGTGGGTTCCCTCTATTTTGAGTCTATTCTTCTTGAAGAACATAGAATCCATTACAAAGTATTCGGTTTCGGAAAAGCACTAAATTGTATCCAATACAAGAACTATTTCATGAAAAAAAGTGACTCGGTTTTCTCCCCCCGCCCCCTTTCATAACTTTTAAATGATTATAACACTCTGTAATTATTAATATGTTTTAAAATATTTCTCTTGACACTATCCAGCAAATATATTAAAAATCTACAAACGAGGCGAAAATTTAAAAATTGGATACAATAAATGGAAAAAAATCCTCCCCCGGAGCCTTCATAAAGAAAGCGATCCCGGTAAGCGAGAGGACCTACGAATATCTAAGATCGAGAGTTCTTTCGGGAGGCTTCAACCCAGGGGACAGACTGACCGAGGAGCATTTGGCCGAGGAGCTGGGAGTCAGTCGCACGCCCATACGAGAAGCCCTTCATAAGTTAGAGTTGGAAGGGCTGATCAAATCCCTGGAGACGAGAGGATTTATCATCCCCCGGGAATCCAATGAAGAAGTGGAAGAACTGTTTGATCTTCGGGCCGTTCTGGAGGGGTATACGCTGAGGCTCATCTGCGAAAGGATTTCCGAGGAGACTCTTAAACAACTCGATGGCTATATCGAAAAGGGGGAGGATGCCTTAAAAAGAAAAAAACTCGATGAAGTTTGTAAATGGAATACGAAATTTCATGACACGCTTCATGGATTGGTGCGGAATAGAAACCGTTTACACCGCATCCTGGTGAATATCAGAAAATACGTGTTGAGATATCGCCGGAATACCTTGCAATATCTTGATGCCGGGAATAGAAGAATTGATGGTCACCGAAAAATCATGCTGGCTTTGAGATTGAAGGATCCCGATCTTTGCGAGCGGTTGATGCGAGAGCACATCCGGGAGGCAAAGGAGGAAGCCTTACAGACCCTTTTGGGAAAAGCGGAAAGAAAGCAAACCGAAGAGAAGAATTTCGAGGGGGTGAAAAGACGATCCAACCGATTGAAAAAGGCTTAAGGTGGGCAACCGACATTTGTGGGGAAGGAGGTTCTTATGAAGGCAGACAAGGATAAATGTGTCGCTGGTAAGAGATGTTTCCCTTATTGCCCCATGGGAAGAATTCAAACCTTTAGACATCATGAGAAGATTCATGGGAGGGTTTATATTGAATGTAAGGAGGCAATTATGAAGAAACTGATCTGGAGGTTGTCGTACGCAGTACTGCTGCTCGCTGCAGCAGCCATAGCCAGCGCATGGGCCGCGCCCGCCTATGCAGCTTGGGAACCCACCAAGCCGGTGGAGTTTATTGTTCCCGCAGGAGCCGGCGGCGCGTCAGACCAGATGGCGCGCACAATCCAGGGCATCATCTTGAAGTACAAATTGATGAAACAGCCCGTTATGATCTTTACTAAGGGCGGCGCGAGCGGGGCCGAGGGTGCCATGGATGTCAAAGAGGCAACGGGCAATCCCCACAAACTCCTGGTAGCGTTCTCCCTCATCTACACCCTGCCGATCGCGCAGAATCTGCCGCTCGGCTGGGAGAACTTCAACCCGGTGGCAATGATAGCACTGGATGACTTTATCCTGTGGGTCCATTCAGATACGCCGTACAAGACAGCGAAGGACTATGTTAATGCCATAAAGGCGGCGCCAGATGGGACCTTCAAGGCGGGCGGCACCGGCTCGAAGCGAGAAGACCAGATCATCACCGTTGCGCTTGACAAGGCTATTGGGAAAAAATTAACTTATATTCCCTACAAGAGCGGCGGTGAGGCTTCCACCCAACTGGCAGGCAAGCACATTGATTCCAATGTCAACAACCCCAGCGAGAACGTTGCCCAGTGGCGGGCCGGCACGGCGCGTCCCCTTTGCGTCTTCTCTGATCAGCGCATGGACTATAAGAAAAAGATTACTAACATAGCATGGTCCGATATACCGACCTGCAAATCAGAAGGCCTCGACGTGCAATACCAGATGCTGCGCGCTTTCTTCCTGCCGCTCGGAACCACCAAGGAACAGGTCGCGTTCTACGCCAACCTGCTGAAACAGGTAGTTTCCAAACCGGAGTGGACTGAATACACCGAGAACAATGCGCTCACGAGGCACTACGCCACCGGAGACGAGTTCGTCGACTTTCTGAAAAAAGATATGGCAAAACACGTACAGCTGATGACCGAAGCCGGGTTCGCAGCCAAGAAATAGTTTAGCATCACTGCCGGTCCCGGCGGATTCGGGTAGTGCATCCCGATCCACCGGACCGGTGCTCTGTTTCTACGTTCGTCATGGGAGGTAGTTCATGGAACAGAAACAAACGCAGGACCGACCTCATTCGGTCTGGTTGACGTATCACGCTGCGGAGGCGATCACAGCGGCTATCATCTTCGTCGTCGGCTTGGTGATGATGATTGACGGTTACAGAAGCGGGATGGGATGGGCCTTTGACGGGCCTGAGTCGGGATACTTTCCTTTCCGCACCGGGGCCATCCTCTTTATTTCGAGCGTTGTAATTTTTCTCAGGACGCTGTTCGGTAAACACCGCAATTATAAGCCCTTCGTTTCTTGGGGCCGCTTCAAGCAGGTGCTTTACGTGCTGATACCTATTGCTCTCTATGTATTGGTCACCCAGTTTGTCGGCATCTATGTCGCCTCCGCCGTGTTCATTGGTGTGTTCATGCGCGTGATGGATAAGTTCAGCTGGCTTAAAATCATCTTGATCAGCGTCTGCGTAAGCGTGACGCTGTTCTTTATGTTTGAGGTTTGGTTCCTGGTGCCGCTGCCAAAGGGGCCGCTGGAATCCCTGTTTGGCTACTGAGCTGTTTAGACTGAAGCGCCACCGCTTAGGAGGATTGTCAAGTGGGGGACCTATTTAATCTGTTCCATGGTTTTGCGGTTATATTTAGCTGGTATAACCTCGGCATGATGGCGATCGGTCTTGTGCTGGGTGTCATAATCGGTGTGCTGCCAGGTCTGGGGGGGCCGAACGGGGTGGCCATTCTGCTGCCGCTCACGTTCACCATGTCTCCCACCTCGGCCATCGTCATGTTATCGTGTATTTATTGGGGCTCGTTGTTCGCTGGGGCCATTACCTCGATCCTGTTCAATATTCCAGGAGAGTCGCATTCGGTGGCCACAACGTTCGACGGCTACCCCCTTGCCCAGCAGGGCAGGGCCGGTGAGGCGCTCACCTGTAGCTTCACCGGATCGTTCTTCGGTGCCTTTTTTTCCGTTATGCTGATCACCTTTCTGGCGCCGCTGGTGGCAAAGTTCGCGCTGAAATTCGGACCTCCCGAATTTTTTGCCGTCTACTTTCTCACCTTCGCTAGCTTTATCGGCACGGGCAAGGACCCGTTCAAGACCATCATCGCCCTGATGATCGGCTTTGGTCTGGCCCAGATCGGCATGGATAGCGTAAGCGGTTCGTTGCGCCTTACCTTCGGCTGGTCCGAACTGCTGCGGGGCATCGACTTCCTGATCGCGGTCATCGGACTCTTCGGCATCGGCGAAATCCTGCTCAGCATGGAAGAAGGCCTCAAGTTCGAGGGCAAAGACGCTCATATCAACGTGAAGGTTGTGTGGGAAACCTGGAAAAAGCTGCCTAAGTACTGGATGACGCTGCTCCGCAGCTCAGCCATCGGCGCCTGGATGGGAATTACCCCCGGGGGCGCCACATCCGCATCGTTCATGGGCTATGGCATGGCCAAGCGCTTCTCAAAGGATGGAGACAAGTTCGGCACCGGTCAGATGGAAGGCGTTATCGCCCCCGAGACCGCTGCCCACGCATCCGGTTGCGCCGCGCTGCTGCCGATGATGGCACTCGGCATTCCCGGCTCGGCCACTGCCGCGGTGCTGTTGGGCGGCCTCATGATCTGGGGGCTGCAGCCCGGGCCACTGCTGTTCATCGAACAAAAGGACTTTGTCTGGGGCCTGATCGCCAGCATGTACTTGTCCAACGTTGTCGGGCTGATCATAGTTTTGTCCACAGTACCGCTGTTCGCGGCGATCCTGCGCATCCCGTTTTCTATCATCGCCCCGATCATCGTCGTGGTCTGTGCGATCGGCGCCTACTCCGTGCACAGCGCCATGGTGGACATCTGGTTCATGCTGGTGTTCGGCGTTATCGGCTATATTTTTAAAAAGCTGGATTATCCCCTCGCGCCGCTGGTGCTGGCCCTGGTGCTTGGAGACCGAGCCGAAGTCGCGTTCCGTCAGGCCATATTGGGATCCCAGGGCGCACTGAGTATTTTCTTCTCAAACATGCTTGTCGGCGGGATTATGACCTTCGGGCTCCTCATGCTGTTCTGGCCCGCGATTTCATTTGCGTGGGACAAAGTCCGTGGGGTTGATCCGGATAGTCACGAGCGTAGGAAAACAGTTTAGGATACAACAATTTGTTAAGCCGTATCCGTGAGGATGGGCCCAAGGGGATGGAGCAGGGACAATAAATGGGATGGCTTGTCCTGGGCCTAGTCTTGTTGTTGTCCGTGCTGAAGGTTCCTATTGGGTTCGTGTCGGCCATTGCCACCATCATCGTTGTCTCGATCCAGGGGACCGCTCCGCTGGAGGCTATTCCGTTAATGATCTTCGGCGGTGCGTCCAAGTTCCCCCTGCTATCCCGCCCGTTGTTCATCCTGGCCATGGTGCTGATGACGACCTGCGCTATCGCCAACCTCTCGATGTGGGATGTTTTCAAGACCGGGTTCTACTACATGATGGTCCTGGTGCTGCTGACCCTGCTGGTGACCTATGTGCCGCAGACCGGGCTTTGGCTGGTGAACCTGGTGTATAGCTGATCGATTTGGTCCGGACGCCAGGGCGACAACTGGCAAATCGATTATCTCTTCGCCGATAAAATCACGAAAGATTATTTGCCGGTAAGATAATCGAGCGCCGCCAGTACCCCGCCTTTCGAAAAAGGCACACCCGCGAGGGCGAATCCCATTTCCAGCCCGCTCAGGGTTCCGGCCAGCATCAAATCGTTGAAGTCGCCCAGGTGCCCGATCCGGAAGACTTTGCCCTGGACCTTTCCCAGCCCATTGCCGAGGGACATATTGAACTTTTCCAGGACGAGCTTCCGGAAAGCATCGGCGTCGCGCCCTGCCGGCATCAATACAGCCGTAAGGGTGCTGCTGTATTCCTGGGGGTTCAGGCAGAGCAGTTCGAGATTCCAGGCTCTAACAGCCCGGCGCGTGGCTTCAGCCAGACGATCGTGACGGGCAAAGACCTTATCCAGCCCTTCTTCCTGTAACATGTGCAGCGACTCGCGCAGTCCATATAGCAGGTTAGTGGCCGGGGTGTAAGGGAAGAATCCCGACTTGTTGGTGCTGATCATCGCTTCCCAGTCCCAATAGGACCTGGGCAGCCGGGCGGTCTTTGATGCGGCCAGGGCCTTCCCGCTGATCGTATTTAGGCCCAGCCCCGGCGGGAGCATAAGGCCCTTCTGGGAACAGCAGACGGTCACGTCTACGCCCCACTCGTCGTGCCGGTAATCCATGGAAGCCAGGGAGGAGATGGTGTCGACCATGAACAGCGCCGGATGGCCAACCCGGTCGATGGCCTTCCGTATTTCAGCCACCCGGCTGGCCACTCCTGTGGAAGTTTCATTATGCACGATTGCCAGTGCTTTGATGGCCCGTCCTCGATCTTCGGCCAGCTTGGCCTCGACCACGGCTGGGTCGATTCCATGCCGCCAATCGCCGGGAACGAATTCGACCTCAAGGCCGAGGCGCAAGGCCACATTACGCCACATTGTCGCGAAATGCCCGGTTTCAAACATCAATATCTTATCGCCGGGGGAAAGCGTGTTGACGAGCGACGCTTCCCACGCCCCCGTCCCGGAAGAGGGGTAGATCACCACCGCACCGGTGGTCTTGAACACTTGCTTGAGCCCCTCGAGTACTTCCTTGACAAGCCGCGAAAATTCGGGCCCCCGGTGGTCAATGGTGGGTCTGGCCATCGCCCGAAGGACCCGGTCGGGGACATTGGTTGGCCCGGGAATCTGGAGAAAATGACGTCCGCTTTGAAAATCCATTTAACACCTCCTGAATTAAAGCGCAGGGTTCAAAGGGTCAAAGGGAATACCAAAACCAAAGAATCTCTTCAATCTATCCCGTGAACTCTAGAATCCTTAGACGCTGTATTTGTATAATACCAGAAGAAAGCCGCAATCACCAGGGCGTGGGTGATCTTCCCTTCATGGATGAGCCGGGGAATATCCGCGAGGGGCACGGACTGGACCTCGATGTCTTCCGTGGAATCCTGTTGGGGGGTGGTTCTGAAGGCAACATTGTTAATAAGATATGTATAGCAGCGGTTTGTTTGTAGGGCCGGGTTCGGGTCGACTACACCCAGAAGAATCGGTTCCTCGCCAGCGTAGCCGGTTTCCTCCAGGAGTTCGCGGGCCGCAGCCCCTACCGGCTCCTCTCCCTCGTTGAGCATTCCCCCGGGAATTTCCAGAGAAAAATCTTTGGTCCCCAAACGGTACTGCTTGACTAAAATGACCCTCCCATCGGCAGTAAGGGGAATGATATTGACCCAGTCAAAGGAATCTAGAAGGAAGAAATCATGATCTTTACCCGTGCGGGGGGAACGGTAGCCCTCCATTTTCAGGGTAAAGATGCGACATGCATAGAGGATCTTAGAATGAAGAAAGGTCCAAGGCTGAGACATAAAAATGAATGCTGAGTGCTGAGGAGTGAGGGACCCGTTGCTCGTTCCTCGTTCTTGGTTGTCGGTTATGGGGGGGTGTTCGCTCAGCGACGGCCATCCAGAGACCCCTAACGAGTAACCAGCAACGAGAAACGAGTAACAAATCTATTGCTCAGTCCTCAAACTTCAGTCCTATTTATTCTTGACGTAAAACTCCCGGGCTGCGGTGGCTCCCGTTCCTTTGGGGACCTCGAAGCCCTGCTCGCGAAGGGTCTGCTCGAGGACAGTGAGGAAATAAAGGACATTGGCTTCGGTGGAGGAGTATCCCATTAAGCCAACCCGCCAGATCTTCCCTTTCAACACTCCCAACCCTCCACCGATCTCCAGGTTAAACTCTTCCAGCAGGGTCTTGCGTACTTTCGCGTCGTCAACTCCTTCAGGAATTCTTACTGTATTCAGAGACCAGAGGCGGTACGGTTCGTCCACCAACATTTTCAACCCCAGGGCTTCGATTCCCCGCACGAGGGCGAGATGGTTGCGGCGGTGTCGCGCATATCGGTTTGCCAGCCCCTCCTCATCGATGATGCGCAGGGCCTCCAGAAGGGCATAGTTCATACTGACGGGAGCGGTGTGGTGGTAGGTGCGATCGCTTCCCCAATATTTCCCGAGCATATTCATATCCAGGTACAAGCTCTGTACTTTCTTAGCCCGGTTCTTGATTTTCTCCAGGGCTTTTGAAGAAAAGGTGATCGGGGCCAAGCCGGGAGGGCAGCTCAAGCATTTCTGGGTACCGCTGTAGCAGATATCAATTCCCCATTCGTCAACTTTCAGCGGAAGCCCGCCGAGAGAGGTTACGGCATCAACGAGAAGAAGCGTCTCCGGATAATTTTTCAGCATCTTGGGGAAATCTTCCAGAGGTTGCAACACCCCGGTGGAAGTTTCCGCATGGACGACCGCCAGGACTTTCGGCCGAAATATACGGAGTTCCTTTTCAATAACCCCGGGGTCAAAAGCCTGCCCCCAGGGAGCCGAAAGGGTCTTCAAGTTCGCATCGCATCGCCCGGCAATATCGGCCATGCGTTCGCCGAAAAACCCATTGACGCAGACCAACACCCGGTCTCCGGGTTCGATGGCGTTGACCAGAGCCGCTTCCATGCCGGCGGTTCCCGTACCCGAAATGGAGATCGTGAAGTCATTCCGGGTACCGAAGATTTTACCCAAAAGGGCTGACAGATTGTTCATGACTTTGATAAATTCTGGGTCCAGATGGCCTACCAGGGGCTTGGCCAATGCCAGAAGAACCCGGGGATCCACGTTGCTGGGTCCGGGACCCATGAGGATGCGAGCGGGGGGATGAAATTCTCCAAACATAGAATATCCTTGCGAGAAGTTTCTTTAGGATGAAGCTGCGTCGAGTAAATGCAAATTATCATAAGCCGAAGATGTAATCAAGGTATTTTGAGTGAACCGAAGTTCTAAGTTGCAAGCGGGGCTTTTATGAAAGGCTCACGGTGGCTGAGCCTTGGACGAGAATTCCTCCCTTTTGATTCTCCACCCATACCTGACAATCGACGAGTTCCGTATTTTCTTGCCGGCGTCTCCCCTTGACCTTTCCCCGGCAGATCAGGGTATCACCGGGAAAAGCCAGGTCGCGATTGGAATACTCCAGGCTTCGGAGGCGAGACGGACAGCCCACCCATTTCACGAGCATTTCCGCCAGATAATCACCGAACATGGGTCCGGCGATATTGGCATCGGCAAAGCCCCTCTTCCTGGAGAAATCAGAGTCCCAATGAAGCCGGTTGGGATTCCAGGTGGCTGCGGCATACATCATCATCTGGACCTTGGAGACGGTTACCCGAACCGGAGGGATTTCCTGGGCTTCTCTAAGGGCTTCGAAATTGGGTTGGCTTTCCATTTTATTTTTCTCCTTTGCCCTCCTGGGTGACGCGGAAGATCAGGGTTTCCGTGTTGATGCCTAAAAGGTCGCCGTTCTGGTTGGTATAGTGCACATCGTAGGTCAGGAAAAGAAGAGCCCCGGTTCGCGCCTGTTTTTCTTTCAAGTCGGTGACTTTTCTTTTCATCCAGATCCGGTCCCCGACGCGGACCAGCCGGAAGAATTGATATTTGTTGCCACCCCGAATGGCCGGGCCAAAAGGGGGAGGCAGGGATAATCGTTGGGCCGGCCTTCCGGATTCATCCAGTTCTCCCAAAGAATCGTGGTTCACAGAAAAAATAAACGTTGGCGGGGCAACCGGCCGGCCATTTTTGAGGTCATAATAGATGGGATTGTCCAGGCCCAAGGATTTCGCAAAGCGGCGGATTTTGCCGGCATCCACTGGCTCAGTGGCTTTGCAAGTCACCTCTTGCCCCAACAGGGCCTGAATTTCAGGGGTGATATAGGATCCCTTCTCCATTTTTTCCTCCCTGATCGCGTACCTCCTCCGCTCATGCGCGAACAAATTCTTTCTGCTTAAAGGAATCCCTAATCGGTAGGGTTGGGGATGATCAGGGAAGCTCGAAGTGGGATTGCCGCAAAGCGGGAAGAATGAAGGGGCCGGACATAGCAACAGCCGGCGAATCACATTCCTCCCTTCCAATCTTCGGCGGAAAAAAGGGGACGAATGCGACCGTCCCCTCTCTCTGAACCGATCTTTCCCCTGCAAAAGAGGATGGGCCGTCAATAAAACGATCGGAGCCGGGACTGGTAAGGTTGATCCCGCGGGCCTTAGGCCTTCTTTCGCTTCTTGTCGAAAGCGGCGATCTCAGCCATGGTCGCCAGGATCGTCCTGGCGTTATCGTAGACGGGAGTGTCCACCATCTTGCCCAGATAGGTGACTGCCGCCATTCCCTTGGCGAGGCCCTCTTCCTCAAAGACCTTGACAACTCCCTTGGCCCATTCCACATCCTCGGGAGCTGGCGTATAGATTTTGTGTGAGGGTTCGATCTGGCTCGGATGAATCAACATCCGCCCCTCGTACCCCATCTGCCGGCCTTCGCGGGTGCTCTTCTCGAAAGCCTCGGCGTCTTTGAAGGCCACGAAGGGGCAGTCGATGGCGACGCACCCGGATGCGCGGGCGGCGACCGCCGTGTGGCTGCGGGCGTATCGCTGCTCCTCGCCCTCACTCGTGAGCTTCACCCGCATGTCCTTCGTGTAGTCCACCGCCCCAAAAATAAGTGAGTTCACCCGCTTGCTGGCGATGGCCGAAGGATAGGCATTGATGACGCCTTTGGCCGTCTCGATGAGCAGCTGGATGGCGATGCTCCCCACCCGCAGTTTCCGCCTCCGCTCCAGCTCCTCCAGCTTCCATGCGAGGCGCTGCACGTGGTCCGGGCCGCCGCATTTGGCCAGGCACACCCCGGAGAGCCCCTCGTAGACGATGGCTTCGAGGTCGTCGTTGGTCATGAGGGTCTCCCAGTTGTTGATC
>Ga0187854_10001370_pt1 | contig 24196 bp, 14 predicted proteins | sample June2016WEW_6_15_FD_132445 | JGI IMG/M metagenome (GOLD analysis project Ga0187854, IMG submission 132445) | Peatland microbial communities from SPRUCE experiment site at the Marcell Experimental Forest, Minnesota, USA - June2016WEW_6_150 | ecosystem: Environmental > Terrestrial > Soil >...
CATCTGTTCATGCGCGAGTTACTCGTGAGGGGACCGCTGGGACTGAGAGACTGACTCCTCACTTTTTCGGATACGGCGGTTTCTGCGTGAATGTGAACGGCTTTTCCTTGATTTGCTGCTGCAGCACCTCGATGGCCTTGTCGAGTTGCGCGTCCTTTCCGGCGGTCGCCGATGCCGGATCGTTGTCCAGCAGGATGTCCGGATCGAAGCCGTGGTTTTCGATCCACCATTTTCCCTCACGGCCATAAAACGCGTTGTTGGACTGCTCAACCGCGCCGTTATCGAGGGTCGGCTGCCGATTCAGGATCCCGACCAGACCGCCCCATGTCGGCACGCCGATCACGGTCCCGAGCTTGCGGGCGCGGAAATGTTCGAGGAACGCCTCGCCGTCCGATCCGTCGTACTCGTTGCAGAGGACCACAATCGGGCCGGTGGTCGTCGAACCCGGATAGCGGAACGGCTCGATGCCGCGAAGATTGTTGTACGCAACCATCTGGCGCTCGAGCTTGTCGATGATGAAGTACTCGGTCCAGCCGCCGCCGTTGCCGCGTACGTCAATGATCAGCCCTTTCTTATCCCGGAAGGCGCGCCAGAATTTGTCGAACTGGCCGATGTTGTCGGTACCCATCGCCTGGATGTGCATGTAGCCGAGATTGCCATTCGAATCCGCGAGCACTTTGTCAATGTTGTCCGCGAGCCAGCGGTTGTAGCGAAGCGCGGACTCCGAGCGAATCGGCTCGACCTCATATTCCCGCGAGCTGCTGCTGTTCGCGGTGCTGCTGACCCTGATCTTTACCTTCTGGCCGCGCGTGACCTGGAGGTGCTTATAGGGATTGTCCGGCACTTTGACCTCCTGGCCATCGATCGCAGTCAGCAGATCGCCTTCTTTAAGGTCGATGTCGGGACGGGACAGCGGGGCCGCGAGATCCCGGTTATACGTCGTCGGTCCGAAGACCTTTGCGAACCTGTAATAACCGCTTGGATCCGCCACGAGATCGGCGCCAAGCAGCCCCGTGAATACGGGATTGGGGGGTGCTTGCGCCTGCGGACTGAAATCGCCGCCCGAAATGTACGTATGCGACACGCACAGTTCGCCGACCATTTGCGAAAGCAGCCAGTTCAAATCGGCGCGGCTCGACAGGTCGCTCACCCAGCTCCGATACGTGTCGCCCATTTTCTTCCAGTCGCGGCCGTGCATGCCCGCGTCATAGAAAAAGTCGCGGTACCAGCGCCAGGTGTCGTTGAAGATCTGGGTCCACTCCACCACCGGCTTGTAGCGATAGATCATGCGGTCGAGCGCCACCGGCGCTCCGAGCGATTTCGTGTTTGCCGCGAGTTTGTCCACCCCGTTTACGGTAAATTGGCCGGCTTTCTCAATGATCGCAAACTGGCGATTGCCCGAAAGCCGCCAGTCGCTGATAGTTGATTCCAGCGTGGACTCCTTCTGCGAGGCCATGTCGAAGACATGCAGCGCCCATTTGTCCGCACCCGAAGGCTTGAAGGTCTCCTCCATCTCCGCCTCGCCCCAGTTGCCCGGCAGTGCCGCAAACGTCACCATGCCTTTGCCGGCTTTCAAGTCTAAGTAGTTCCCCGATTTGATCGGCAACGGGAAGACACGTTTTTCGATGCCTGCGAGGTCGATTCGGAAAGGCTCATCCTTCTTCTGCGCCTCGGACTTGTCGAACGGCGGCTTTTGGCCCGCCTTGAGTTGCACCGCCATGACCTGCACGGGATTCGCGATGACATGATCATCCTCGAAGATGTCGATGCGCGTCGTGAAGTCGCGATAGGAAAGTAAATACAGGTAGTCGCCGTTCGCGTCAAAGGATGGATTCAGAGAATCATAGAAGCCGTCGGTGATCGCGGAGTTCTTGTTCTGCTCGAGGCTGTAAAGGAATACTCTGTTGTTCCTGTTGAATTGCACGAACGAATAGGTGATCCACTTGCTGTCGGGCGACCAGGAATAATCGCTCACCTCCCAGAAAAACTCGTCGTTCTTGAGTTGGTTGGACGAGGCAACCTTCACGATCTTCTTAGTCGCAACATCGAGGTAGAAGATGGAGAAATCTTTGTCACCGAATAGAATTTTTGTTCCGTCGGGCGACCATTCCAGGTGATACACGGCGCGGTCGAGCGTTGTAGTGAGCGGCTCCCACGGGCGGTTCTCCAACAGATCCAAAACGTACATCTGGTACTCGCCGGTCTTGTCGGAGTAGAACGCGACTCGTTTGCCGTCAGGCGACAGCTGAGGAAAGCGCTCCCGCGAGTCCGGCGTGTTCGTAAGGTTCTGCGGAGGCTGCGCGCCGTCCGTGGAGCAGAGGTAGATGTCGCCGCGGGCCTCGAACACTGCCGTCTTCCCATCGTTCGACACGGCCATACTCTGGATGAAGTCGCGCGGGTTTACCGTGCGTTCGGCCAGTTGCCAGCGGTCGCTCGGAATATCCACGGCGATCTTCTTTTCTGCATTCGTCGCCGCGTCGAGAACATGAAGATAGCCCGCCTGCATGTATACGATCCGCTTGCCGTCGGTTGAAGGCATTTGGACATCGAAGTCCGCGTACTTTGTGACCTGGTCGACTTTCTTGGTGCCGAAATCGTAGGTGTACAGGTTGGCGATGCCGTTCGATCCGCGGTCCGACACGAAGTACATGCGGTTGCCGACCCACATCGGGTAGGCGTTTTTGCCGACGTAGTCGGTGATCGGCGTGAATCGTTTCGTGCCGAAGTCATAGAGCCAGATGTCGGTATACTGCCCGCCCTTGTAACGCTTCCAGTAGTACTCCTCGTTGCCGCGCCGGTTGTACGCCATCTTGCTGCCATCCGGCGAAAACGAACAGAGGATGCCGCGCTCGACGGGGAGCGGTTCAGCCATTTCTCCCTCCGGCGACACGGCATAAAGCTTCACCACCGCCCGGTAATTTGCTTCCTGGTTGGCGCGGTAGAGGATCTTCTTTCCGTCGGGCGACCACCCGACCGGCTGGACGCCGCCGCCATTCCAGGTCACGCGCCGCGGCACGCCGCCGTCGATCGGAATCAAATAAACGTTCGCGGCGCCGTCGTAGGTGCCTGTGAAGGCAATCCACTTCCCATCCCTCGAGATCTTGGGCGCGTCCTCAGTGCCCGGGGAATTTGTCAGACGGCGCGCGGTCCCACCTGCCGCACTCATCGAAAAAAGATCGCCTTCATAGCTGAAGACAACGGTGTCGCCGTTGATATCCGGATAATGCATGAACCGGCCCGGGACGCCGGCGAACGCAAGTGCGGCAGCCCACAGGACCGCACCGACAAGCATGAGAGCAATCCGCTTCATAATGACTCCTTTCGAAATCGGAACCCGGCCAGCGCACCCGTTCGTTCTTTGAAGGCAGCGGCGGCATGCATGCCGCGGATCGTGCCGGAGTTTCCGGATGCAGGCATTTTACACCAGGAGTGCGAAGATTGCCTTTTGCCGGGACGTGAAATGCCTTAGGATGTCTCCCGTATCAGAATGCTAATGACTGAGAAAGAGAAGAGGTCGAGCTTTACAGATGAACATTACTGAGCTTTTTATCAGGCGTCCGGTCATGACCACGCTGGTCATGCTGGGCATCGTAATCTTCGGAGTCGTTGGGTACCGCACTTTGCCTGTGAGCGATCTTCCCAATGTCGATTTTCCGACGATTCAAGTCAGCGCGAACCTTCCTGGCGCCAGCCCTGAAATGATGGCCGCGTCCGTGGCGACACCTCTCGAGCGCCAGTTCTCGACCGTTCCGGGCATCGATTCCATGTCATCCTCGAGTTCGCTCGGGAACACCAACGTCACCATCCAGTTCACGCTGGATCGCAACATCGACGCTGCGGCACAGGACGTGCAAACCGCCATCTCCATCGCCCAGAGACGCTTGCCTCCAGGGATGCCGACCCCGCCTACCCTGCGCAAAGTCAACCCGGCTGACCAGGCGATCCTGATGATCTCGCTCAACTCGCAGACCCTGCCCCTTTCGACCGTCGACGATTACGCCGAGAACATGATCGCGCAACGGATCTCGATGGTCTCCGGTGTGGCGCAGGTCAACGTCTACGGCGCCATGAAATATGCCGTGCGCGCGCAAGTCGATCCCACCATTATGGCCGCGCGTGGTATCGCCATGAGCGATGTGGAGGACGCCCTCAACGCGCACAACGTGAATATGCCGAGCGGCACGCTCTGGGGAAGCAGGCAAGCTTACACGGTCCAGGCCAGCGGGCAACTCATGAATGCTGAGGCTTACCGTGCGCTGATTGTGACCTACCGCAATGGCGCGCCCGTGCGTCTGCATGAATTGGGAAGGGTCATCGACAGCGTGGAGAACGATAAGAATGCCGCGTGGTTCAATGACGCGCGCTCGATCAGCCTGGCCATTCAGCGCCAACCCGGCACCAATACCGTTGAGGTTGTTGACTCAATCAAGGCTCTGCTGCCCAGTTTCCAGAGTTTTCTGCCACCTTCCGTAAAAATGAACATCCTGATCGACCGTTCGGAATCGATTCGTGATTCGGTCAATGACGTCAAGTTCACTCTGATGTTGACGGTAGTGCTGGTTATTCTGGTGATTTTCCTGTTTCTGCGAAACGTCTCCGCAACCTTGATTCCCAGCCTGGCACTGCCGCTGTCGATCATTGGCACGTTTGCTGCTATGGCGCTGCTGGGCTACACGCTGGACAACCTTTCCCTGATGGCGCTTACGCTTTCGGTGGCGTTCGTGGTGGATGACGCCATCGTGATGCTGGAGAACATCGTCCGGCACATGGAGATGGGGAAACAGCGGCTGCAGGCGGCGCTCGACGGCGCCAAGGAAATCGGCTTCACAATTATTTCCATGACACTTTCGTTGGCCGCCGTGTTCATCCCCGTATTGTTCATGGCCGGGATCATGGGCAGGCTGTTCCATGAATTTGCTGTAGTGATCAGTGTGGCCATCCTCATTTCCGGCTTCGTGGCACTCAGCCTCACGCCGATGCTCGGGAGCCGTATTCTGAAGCCGGAACACGAGAACACCTCCGCCTTCTACCGCGTCACCGAGGGCGGCTTCGTAGCCATGCGCAACGCGTATGACTGGACCCTCCGTGGAGTGCTGCGCCACCGCTTTATCACCCTGCTTGTGGCTGTCGGAACGTTAGGGGCTACGATCTTCCTGTATGGATATGTACAGAAGGGGTTCATCCCCAGTCAGGACACCGGGATTCTCTCGGGATCCACCGAGGCTCCGCAGGATATCTCGTTCGAGGGCATGGTCAAGCTGCAGCAGCAAGTGGCCGATGTCCTCCACGCAAGCCCCGACATTGATGGGTTCATCTCCAACGTTTATGGTGGAAACTCGGGCCGCTTCAACATCCGGCTGACGCCCCGGAGGGAGCGGAAGCTGACCCCGGAACAGGTCATCGAGAAGCTGCGTCCGCAGTTGAACGCGCTGCCGTCAATTCGGACCTATCTGTCAAATCCGCCCCTGGTCCGGATCGGAGGCATGATGTCCAGGAGCCTGTACCAGTTCACCTTGCAGGGACCCGACATTGCTGGACTATACAAGGCGGGTGCCGATTTCGAGAAACGCATGCGCACAATCCCAGGGCTGGTGGATGTTTCAAGCGACCTCCAGCTCAACAGCCCGCAGGTGACGGTGAATATCGACCGTGACGTAGCCTCCTCCCTGAACATCACTGCCGACGTGATCGAAGACGCGCTCTATGATGCGTATGGATCGCACGAAGTCTCGACCATTTACGCCGCCACCGACGACTATTACGTCATTCTCGAGGTTCTGCCGCAGTATCAAAGGGATCCGAACGCCTTGGGCCTGCTCTACGTCAAGTCACTGTTATCTGGGAAACTTGTGCCACTGAACGAGGTCGCCAGCCTGAAAACCGGGGTTGGGCCGCTGACGGTTGCACACTACGGTCAATTGCCGGCGGTCACCGTTTCGTTCAATCTTTTGCCAGGGGTTTCACTCGGCCAGGCTGTCGATTCGATTCAGCAGGCCGCCCACGAGGATCTCCCGGCCAATATCGGCACCACGTTCCAGGGCACGGCTGCGGCATACCAGTCGTCTTTGGCAGGCATGGGCGTGCTGCTGGTGTTGGCCGTCCTGGTGATTTACATGGTGCTCGGGATCTTGTATGAGAGCTTCATTCATCCGATCACCATTCTCTCGGGCCTGCCGTCGGCGGGGCTGGGCGCACTGGCCACCTTGCTGGTCTTCAGGCAGGAGCTGAACCTATATTCCTTTGTGGGCATCATCATGCTGATCGGAATCGTGAAGAAGAATGCAATCATGATGATTGATTTTGCGCTCGAAGCACAGCGTACGCGCGGCAGTTCCCCGGCCGAGGCGATCTACCAAGCCTGCCTCGTGCGCTTCCGGCCGATCATGATGACCACGATGGCCGCCCTGGTGGGCACGCTTCCGATTGCGTTGGGTTTCGGCGCCGGCTCGGAAGCGCGGCGGCCGCTTGGCTTGGCAGTGGAAGGCGGCTTGCTGGTTTCCCAATTGCTCACGCTGTACATCACGCCGGTCATCTTCATTTATCTGGAACAGGCGCGCCATTTTACAGGCAGGTCCCGAGGCGCCAAGAAAACGGTTGCATCCACCGCATAGTTTCGATTTTTCTGTCGGGCACATCCAGTGCCGCGGAAAAAAAACGGATTGAGGTCCCGACGCCGAAGCCAATAGAGAATCACGGCGATCGGCCGCAGGATTCGGCATCTGGAACGCGATCACAATCGATTGGGGATACCCTGCACCGATCTCCGTCTTCCGAGTCCCAAGCAGCACATTACAATTGTTGCGTTTTGGCGTGAATTTATGCTAATTTAGCGTTACCAAACCGGATTCTGCCGTGAGCCACTTGCGAAGGGTGATATTCCTCTGTTTCTGGGCAGCCGTTGTGTTGCTTCTGCCCGCGGCATTAGCTTTTTCCCAGGAATTGACTGGAAAGGTGATGGACGAAAACGGTCTGCTCGTTGGCGGCGCCAAAGTCAGTCTGATCGGCGCTGCCCCGGGATCTATCCTGTCGGCTGTCAGTGATGATGCGGGACGTTTCGTGATCCCTGCCGTGCCACCCGGAATCTACAATCTCAGGGCGGAGAAGCCCGGCTACTACGCCACAGTTTCGAAAGAGCTAAGTGTCGGTCAGCGTGCCGCCCCCCTCGAAATCGTCCTGAACCACGAGCATGCCTTAGAAGAGAAAGTAAGCGTTACGTACTCTTCCCCCGTCATCGATCGCCAAAAGGCCTCGGTGGCAGCTACGCTCACGGCTGAAGAGATCACCGACTTGCCCTACACGGCGACTCGTGACTTTCGTAATGCGCTGGCGCTGAATCCGGGAGCGGTGAAGGACCAACATGGTGGCATGCATATCAGCGGCGGAGGCGAGAACCAAGTCTCTTACAGCCTGGACGGTTTCAATATTGCAAGTCCCGTTTCCGGCGCGCTCGATAGCTGGATTCCGGTCGATTCCATCCGCACTGTGCGGGTCGAGACGAACCGGTCTTCGGCAGAATTCGGCAGAGGATCAGCAGGGGTTCTGGCCATCGAGTCATCCCAGGGAGATGACCACTTCCGTTTTTCGTCCAACAGTTTTCTTCCATCCTTTGCGATTCAGAATGGCTTCGAACTCAGCAGCTGGAGTCCGCGCGCCACGATCTCCGGCCCTATCGCGAAGGGCCGTGCCTGGTTTTATAGTGCCCTCGATCTGCAGTACGGCCAGAACAGAATCAGGGAACTGCCACCAGGAGCCAACTCCAATCACAGCTGGATGGACAGCGACCTGACCCGCATCCAAGTGAATCTTACGAACCGGAATATCCTCAGCGGCGGCTTCCTTTTCAATTTTCGGCGATCCAGGCATGACGGCATAAGCCCGCTGGATCCCGTCGAAACGAGCAGGAATCTTAGCGATCGATTGTTGTTTTTCAACCTAAAGGACCAGGCCTTTATAGGAGGTTGGGTGCTGGAGGCCGGGGTTGCCCTGGACCAGAGCAACAACCGGGCACTGCCGTTGGGTGAACAACTCTACGTCATCAGCCCCGAAGGCCGATCGGGAAACTTCTATCTGCAGTCACAGAGCAGGGTGACCCGCGTGCAGTACCTCGCCTCGGTTTTGCCGCCGATCCAGAACTGGCATGGGCGGCACATATTGAAGTATGGCATCGATGCCGATTCGGTCCGCTATCGGCAGTTTGCGGAGCGCCGGCCTTTCGCAACAGTCGACAACAATGGTGTTTTCACTCGACAGGTTGAGTTTCAGGGCGACCCACGCTTCGGAAGGAATACGTCGGAGTTCAGCGGCTTCCTGCAGGATAGCTGGACGATAGACGAACAGGTGTTCGTCGAAGCCGGCGTGCGCTTCGATTGGGATCAGATACTCAGACAGCCTTTGTGGTCGCCGCGTCTCGCCATCACCTGGGGGCCTGCGCGTTTTCCCGATTCGAAGTTTTCAGCAGGCTTCGGTATTTTTTATGACGCGACGAACCTGGATATGTTGACACGTTCCCTGGACCAGCAGCGCACGGACATCTTTTGCGCCCAGCAAGGCGTTCCAGCACAGGGCGAACCGATCGTTACCCGTTTTGCCGCCAATGAACGCGATTTGAGGGCGCCTTATTATCGGAATTGGAGTTTGGGCTGGCAACAAAAGATCCTGCGCGGGTTTTACGTGGAGACGAATTTTGTCCGGCGAACGGGCCGTGAGGGATGGGCCTACAATCTGCTTCCATCCGCGGAGGAGTCGCCTTGGCAATATGTCTATCAGCTGGGAAGCACTCGGCGCGATAGTTACTCCTATCTTGATGTCGCGCTGTCGCGCACATTTCGCGGCAAGTATCCATGGCTTGTGTCGTACGCCCGGTCGAGCGCTCGCTCTTCCGAAATTGTAGACTTTTCTCTGGACAATCCGGTTTTCGCCCGCCAGGCTGCCGGGCCGATGAACTGGGATACCCCCAACCGGCTGATTTCATGGTCGACGCTTCCCGTGCCGTACATGAAAAACTACTCGCTGGCTTATTTTGCGGAATGGCGCAGCGGAGTGCCCTGGAGCCAAGTCGATCAGTTTCAACAGCTGGTGGGCGCCCCCAATTCGCGCCGCCTTCCCGATTACTTCAGCCTGAATTTGCAGGCAGAGCGGCGCATTCATCTCTTCCATGCCTACTGGGGCCTGCGTGCAGGCTTCAACGATCTGACCGGCCACAAGAATCCGACCGTCGTCAACAACAACGTTGACTCCACGGATTTTGGCAGGTTCAGCGGTTCGCGGGGACGGGCTTTCGTCGCGCGCATACGCTTCCTCGGAAAAAAATGAGGGTGCCTACGGGCGAGCCTCAAAAACACGATTGAACGGCGTTTTGCAGGTGCAACGAAACCGCTTGAATCCTGCCTGCAGCGCAACTTTTTTGAGTTGCGCTTCCGTAGCAAGCGTTCCGAGCGCCGTCTGACCCGAGGCGATGGCGTTTGGTGTACAGCAAAGTACAGAAGCCCCGGAAAAGACCCTGCCTACCGGATTGAGATTTCCTTCGACCTCTTCCGCCGCCATTGGCTCTACGATCATTAAAACGCCGTCCGGCTTCAGGGTCTCACGAGCCCGATTCAAAGATCCGGCCGGATCGCCCAAGTCGTGGAGGCAATCGAAGAAAGCAATGAAGTCATATCCGCCGGCGTTAGGGAAATTGGTAGCTCCGGCAATGTCAAAATGCACACGGCTCGCTACCCCTGCCTGAAACGCTGTCTTGCGCGCCCGAACAATCGATGGGGCATGATTATCGAACCCGTGGAACCGAGAATTTGGAAAGGCTTGAGCCATGATGACGGTCGATGCGCCATGGCCGCAACCAATGTCGCCTACCAGTGCTCCGGCTTCCAACTTTTTCTGGACGCCGTCAAGGGAAGGTATCCAGGTGGAAATCAGATGTGCTGCATATCCGGGGCGGAAGAAGCGTTCCGTTCCCTCAAACAGGTCATGATGGTGCTCTCCCCAGAACATCCCTTCCCCGGTCCTGAAAGCTTTGACGATGCGTTCATCCGCCTTTACCATCGCGGTGATTACTTGAAAGCCGCCGCCGACGAAAAAGTGACTTTGATCATCGGCAAGAGCTAAGGCATGTTCGGGAGGCAGGAAATATTTGCCCGTGGCCGCATCGTATTCAATGTAACCGCCGGCGGCCTGATTCACCAGCCATTCGCGAATGTAGCGTTCCGACGTGCCGGTGCGCTCTGCCAACTCCACCGAGTTCATGGGCGGCGCGCCCGCCATCGCCTTGTAAAGGCCAAGCTTGTCTCCGATTACCACCAGCGCGGCACTTACTGCAGCTCCAAGATCGTTCACAGCCCTTTCGAGAAATCTCTCGATTTTGGCCTCGTCGAGAGTCGATCGAGCAGGCACTGATTCTAACTGCGCATCCATACCTATGCTCCTTTGCCAGATGGTCTTAAATGCAGCGTGCTGTCCGTGCACCTGATGGAGCCGGCGCCCACTCATCCTCACGAACACTGATCAGCAGAGGATCGCGGACTCAGCCTTGGTCGGTCTTTATCATTCAAACGCGGTGCGAATTCCTGGCACACTCTGATTCACTTTACCCGTACTTAAATAGAATGTCAATTTCATGTTATGTCGAATCTGCGACGCGGACAATGACAATGCCATGGTGTGAGCCCCGTAAGAGCTAACTTAAGCCAATTCGCCCCGTGGACGTAGAGTTAGACTCAGACTTGGACCTAAACGTGGACTTGGTCTTGGACGCTCTTGTACTCGACACATTTTTCAAGATCGTCCTGACGGCGGTAGCTATCGTTTTACAACCGTAATCGTAATTTGCGATGGATACTGCTTCGAGTGATGAACCTCGTTGTGCGCCACTGTGCCTTTCACTTCGTCGTAGTTATTGCCGCCGGTGTTCATGTTGCGGTCGAAGCGAGGGAAATTGCTGCTTGATACCTCGATGCGAATTCGATGGCCGGCCTCGAAATAATTGCTGGTCGTCATCGGCTGGAGCGTCACCTTGTAGACTTGGCCCGTCTCCATCCAGACCAACGGCTTGTCATACCCGTCCCGATATCGGAGCCTTTGAATGGTTTCGTCCAGGTTGTAGGCAGACCCGTCCGGATAGACATCGATAAACTTCACAGTGAAGTCAGTGTCCTTGGCGTCCGATGACACCTGAAGAGTGACATCGATCGGACCGCTGACTTCGAGACCCTCCCTGAGGGGCTCGCTGGTGTAGACCAGGATGTCGGAGCGCGATGCCTCCAACTTGCGCTGGTCGAACGAGCCGCCGGCGACTGCGTTGCCCGAGCAGCAGACATTACCGCCGTAGGAGGGCACAGGGTTCATCGGATCATACGTAAAGCCATCAGGATTGTCAGTTGGCGGTGCGGCAGCCGCAAGCACTCCATCGCCCGCAAGCGTGTTTGCTTTGCCGCCGCTTGACAGGAAAAAGGTCATCGGTTGCGCCCCTGTTGGCGGCCAGGTGTCCGAGGTTTGCCACTTGTTCATTCCCATCGTGTAATAACGGACTTTGGGCATTGTCTGAAGAACGTGGTTGTCTTCTCCCTTGAGAAAGTAGTCAAACCAGTTCCAGGTAAGGGTGTCGTAGTCGAGCCGGGCATCGCCGACGTTGCGCTCTCCGACCATCGTATTTTCCGTGGCACGTTTGTAGCTGCAGTGGAGCGTGGGCGCGATGACCGCGTATTGCTGATTGGCGATTTCCGGCCTTGCCGTCTTGCGCACGTAATTATAAGCCGCCAGGTTGGGTCCTACCGATACGTCGTACCAGGACATGAACCAGAAGCCGGGCACGTTGATGGTCATGTTGTCATGCCAGAGTCCGCCCCGGTACCAGGCGGGGTCGTTGGGCGCGCGCCGGATCATCGCGCCGCGGGTGTCGACGGGCATCGGATCGGCGAAGATCCCGCGCGGCCCGTCCACGGCTTTGATGATATCCATTTCGGGTAGATGCCGCAGCGCCTGCGACCAGTCGACCGGCGGCATCTGGGGAGCCAGGTCAAACAACCTCGAGGCGCCAATCAGATCCTCCTGTGATGCATTCGGCGAGAACATCGGCCGCACCTGATTCTGTTCCCCGTAGATCCAGGTGATAAACAGCATCTGGACTGCGCCGCCCCGATACCAGTTCCCTTGTTCGTAGTAAGGGCTCACCCGCCCTACGCCTGCTCCGAATCCCTGTGGGATCATCGCCGCGAACGCCGGATTGCCGAGCGCGGCTACTCCCAGTTGCCACTCTGCGGTCGACGAGCAGCCGATCGTGCCGACTTTGCCGTTAGACCACGGCTGTTTGGCGATCCAGGAAATGGCATCGGAACCGTCGGAGCGGGGCGGGCCCAGGATGTCGTAATCGCCTTCGGAAAAAAAGTGGCCGCGCTCGTTCATCAAAACATAAGCATACCCGCGTTTCACCGCATCCAATTGAGCGGTCATATCGGCGGGCGCGCCGTTGCGCACGTCCCAGAAGTTGAAGTTGTACGGCGTGCGCACGAAGACTGTGGGGTACTTCTTCGAGCTATCCTTCGGACGGTAGACGTCCGTCGCCATGCGCTTGCCGTCGCGCATCGGCACCATCAGCTTGCGCTCAATGATAGCGACCGACTCCAGAGCCTTTTCGTTGGCATTCCTCTGGGCCACCAGATCCGGGTTTGTGCCGCCGCGGCCTTGCGATGGCGCGTTCTGGCCGGAAACAACAATGCCCGCGAGTGAGAGAATCAAGAGACCGATGAGATTGGTTCGCATGCGTTTTCTCCAAGGTGAGGGCCTGTCAGTGAATAACGTTTACACTTTGCTGCTGGCCCCCAGGCCCGCTGGCGCGGCGCGAGCGACGAGCATACTCTTTGGTCTGTAAGGAGCGAGCAACAAAGCCAGCGGGCCTGCGGGCCGCAGCCCAGAGGGTCGCGGCGGCGGGCGGGCATCTGCTTCGTTGCCGCTCCTCGACGATGCGAAACGGAATCGCCTGCGTCGCGGCGCCTCGCATCTGCCCGCCCGGCGCTCGCGCCAAAGTGCAAACGTTATTCATTGACAGGCCCTAGGTTCGCCGCCGATGTGTGGCGGCGGTTTGCGCCAGTCGCGCACGGGTACATTACCTATGCGTGTTTCTATCCCTGAAGACATCGCGTAATCAAGCGAATTCTCCGTCTGAAACGGCGTGCGCCATCCCGAGACCCTGGATTCAGGCCGTTACTTTGCCGAAGGTTTCATGACGCCGATGACACCGCAGCCAATGCGGGCTCCCGCGTTGCCCACGGGCTGGCTGAAATCGTCGGGATTGGCGTGCACGATGACGGATCGGCCCAGGATCGGCGCATCCATGCCGCCGATCGTGGCGCCTTTGAGGACCAGGTCAAGATGGGCCTTGCCGGCGGCATCAGCCAGGATGTTTCCCATGTCTCCCGTATGGCGGACCGTGTCTTCGGGACTGCCGTGATGCATGGTCATTGCGGCATCATAGTGACTGCCGGCGCTGGCTGCATCCGGGGCGCTGCAATCGCCGAACTCGTGAACGTGGAATCCGTGGGTCGAATTGGGTGCGAGCCCCTCGATATCGGCAACGATCCTGACCCCTCCGGTTACTTCCGTGAAACGCACGATCCCCTTGCAGTTGCTGCTGGAAGCCGGGTGGACAACCGCGATCGCCTCTTTGACTGCCATCCCTTTCTGTGCGGCCCCGCCGGCCTGCCCCAGAGAAATTGCGTAGGAGCACATCATGACAAAAGTTGCCAGACCCGCAATCATTAAGCGCTTCATTCTGTCTCCCCCTCCTGGTTTATGCTCTGACCGTGTCTTGCGTTGGTTACCCCAAAGAACGCGTTCAATGGAAACCTTAACCCTGAATATGAAGTTTAGAACGCGTATGCCCGGCTTCACAAGTCCAAGGACCAGGAATCCCCTTGCGAAATTGAGGACAGTCGTCTCTTTTCGCCATCTCTTCTCAAATAAACCGAGATTCTGCCGTCGAAAAGAGACGACTGTCCTCAATTTCGAATCAGTGATATTCTTGCCCGTCAAGAAAAACGAGTTCCATGGACCTAGAGCGGGATATGGCGTTTGAAAATGACATCGTCCGGGAACGCCGGCGGCTTGCCCTGCTTTATGGCACGGTCATGCTGGTGGGCGCGTTTCTTCTCTTTCAAGTGCAGCTCATCCTCGGCAAGTACATCCTGCCGTGGTTTGGAGGCGGACCCTCCGTTTGGACCGCCTGCATGCTGCTGTTTCAAGTATTGCTTCTGATCGGCTATGGATACGCGCACCTGCTGTCCACGCGCTGTGCGCTACGGACGCAGGCCCGAGTGCATCTGCTGCTATTGGGGGTTTCCGTCGCGTTACTGGCAGGGTTGGCCTGCATCTGGCCTTCTCCCATCACGCCAGGAGGCGCCTGGAAACCGGCAGGCGGATCCCAGCCGATCTGGCAGATCGTCAGGCTGCTGGTTGTAGGCGTCGGGGTCCCCTTTTCTTTACTGGCGACCACCAGTCCGCTTCTCCAGGGATGGTTCGGACGCACGCTGAAACGCTCGCCCTACCGCTTGTACGCCCTTTCGAATGTCGGTTCCCTGTTGGGCTTGCTCACGTACCCGTTTCTTCTTGAGCCCAATCTCTCACTGCGCCGGCAGGCTTGGTTCTGGTCCATCGGTTACGTGATTTACGCGGGGATGTGTGCGGCTTGCGCGCTGCCCGCCTGGCGCGCCGCGGATGCCGTGCCGCTCGCAGCAACTGCGATATCCGCTCAGGAAGCTGTCGAGGAGGCGAAGCCCGGGCTGGGCCTCCAATCTCTTTGGATGTTCCTGGCATCCTGTGCCTGCATGATGTTCCTGGCCACGACGAATATGCTCTGTCAGGAAATGGCGGTCATTCCATTCCTCTGGGTGCTGCCCCTGAGTCTATACCTGCTCACGTTCATCGCCTGCTTCAGCAGCAGCCGCTGGTACCCCCGCGCTCTTTTCCATCCTCTGTACTTTGTCGCCTTGCTGATCGTCCTGGTGACCAAAAACTCGGTAGTCCTGCGGCAGATAGGGAGTTACTCGCTGGCGCTCCTGGTGGTGGGGATGATCTGCCACGGAGAGTTGGTCCGATTGAAACCCGCCGTAAAATACCTTACATCCTTTTACTTGATGATCGCGGCCGGAGGCGCGATCGCCGGCGTTTTTGTGGGACTCGTGGCTCCGCTGATCTTTCCGGCGTTCTGGGAGTTTCAATTGGCCGGCTGGGGCTGCGGGTTTCTGCTTGTGTTGGTGCTGCTTCGCGATCGCAAGTCCTGGTTTTATCGGGGCCCGGGTTGGCTGCCCTTAGTCATGGCAGTGGGGACTGCTGCTGCAGTCGAGGCCGCGGCGATCTTTTTGCCATCGCTTGCGATGCTGCTCCCACCGCAGTCAGTCATGCGTTGGACCTTTGGGGCTGCCGCATTGCTGGCGGTGTGGCCGGCACTGAGGCTCGGCAACTCCACGCGACGGTCTCTGTGGCTCCAGATCTACGCTCTGGGCGCGTTCGCATTGATGGGCAGTGCTTTTCTGACGCACGCTCGCTCTCAGGTGGAAGGATCCGTGACCCGTTTCCGCAGTTTTTTCGGCTCGTTTCGGATTTCGGACTGGGAGAGCGGATGGATGCTTTTACACGGCCAGACCATCCACGGCTGGCAATTGCGCGATCCGTTCCATCAGGCCACTCCGACGACCTATTACGGCACAGACACGGGGATAGGGATTCTGCTCAACAAGTATCCTGCGAGGGTTTTTAAAAACACCGCCGCGGGGTTGCGCGTCGGTGTTGTGGGCCTTGGGGCGGGTACGCTTGCCGCCTATGGCCGCAGGCAAGACAACTTTTGGTTTTATGAGATTGATCCTATCATCAAGAGAATCTCCTATGGCCCCGAGGCAACTTTTACATTTTTGAACCAGTCAGCCGCCAAGGTGGATGTCGTTCTGGGAGATGCCAGAGTGTCACTGGAGCGTGAGGCCGCCGCCGGCGACTTCCAGAAATTCGATATCCTCATTCTGGACGCTTTCAGCAGTGATTCGGTCCCGGTGCACCTGCTGACCGAAGAAGCCGTGCAGCTGTACCTTCGGCATCTCCGCGGACCCGAGTCGGTGATTGCCTTCCACATCACCAATCGCATCCTGGATCTCAGCCCTGTCCTGCGAGGCATGAGCCGCGCGCTCCATCTGGATCTGGCACTCGTCAAGACCGACGACGGAGATGTGAGTTATGCCTGCCGATGGGGATTCCTATCGCAGAGTCATTCGGTTCTCCATTTCCGGGAGTTGGAGCAACACCTGGAGCCCGCTTTATCCAATCCGCCTGTCGTCCTCTGGACGGATGATTACAGCAACCTTTTCAGCCTGGTTAAGCCAAAAGCCTGGTGGTAGCAATGCAACGTCACTTAACAGCGCCGGCAATTTGCACGCGTAATTCGAGCCCATAATTCCGTTAAGGTAAACCACCACATCTGGCGGTGAGACACGAGAATGCTCTGCTGTTGCAGCGTTGGTCAAGAGTTTGGGAGATCAATAGAGTGAGCCCTGGGGCGAGCCAGCCCTGCGCCCTCTTCGAGGCGGCTTCCTCATGCCAGCGCTATGGGGGTGGTACATGACTCATGCGCATCCGCGCCATTTGCGGTCGGCAATTTCAGTGGGCTGCCGTTCCCCTGCTGTTGGATTTCGGTCCAGCAAAAGTCCTTGGGGAAAGGGAAGCATCATGATAGCTTAAGCCCAGGTTTCTGGCGACCAATCACATGCAAGGAGAGGAAGATGCGCAAGAACGTGCCTATGTTGGTTTGGGTGTTTATGCTCGCGGTGCCGATTTGGTGTTTGTCGCAGTCCCAGGATCCGCCAAAGAACCAGAACAAAGAACAGCCAAAAGACACCGGCATTAGTGGCGCCTGGGCGATGACGGTTCAGACGCCGCAGGGTGACATGCCCAGCGATGCGACCTTTACCCAAGACAAGGAGTCCTTGAAGGTCTCCATGACCGGCTCCCAGGGGACCATCTCCGGCGAAGGGACGATCAAGGAGGGCTCCGTTCAGTGGACGATGACGATCAATACCCCACAGGGCGATTTCACGCTCAGCTTCACGGGAAAAGTCAACGGCGACACAATGTCCGGAGAAGTTCAATTGGGCGACTTCGGCACTGCTACCTGGTCCGCAAAAAGAAATAAGAAGTAATTCCACAACGAGCCGCACGGAGAAATCTCGTGCGGCCCGCCCATCTCGATCATCGGCAAAATCCGGCTCAGTAACGGTAATGTTCGCTCTTGTAAGGACCATCGACCGCAACACCGATATACGTTGCCTGCCTTGGTGTCAGAGTGGTGAGTCTGGCGCCGATCTTAGCCAGATGCAGGCGCGCGACCTTTTCATCCAGGTGCTTGGGGAGAACGTAGACATCCTTTTTGTAGGAGGCATGGTTCGCTGACAGCTCCACCTGAGCGATTACCTGGTTGGTGAAGCTGTTGCTCATCACGAAGCTCGGATGGCCTGTGGCACAACCGAGGTTCAACAGGCGGCCTTCCGCCAGGATCAGTACGCTGTGGCCATCCGCGAAGGTCCACATGTCATACTGCGGTTTGATATTCGTTTTCACGACTTCTCCGGCATCCCCGAGTCTCTGCAGGCCTGCCATGTCGATCTCGTTGTCGAAGTGGCCGATATTGCCGATGATTGCCTTATCTTTCATCTGCTTCATGTGATCGGCAGTGATGATGTCGCAGTTGCCCGTGGAGGTAATAAAGATGTCCGCGATGCCAACGACGTCCTCCACGGTAACCACTTGGTAGCCCTCCATCGCGGCCTGCAGTGCGCAGATTGGATCGACCTCGGTGACCACGATGCGGCAGCCCTGGCCTTTGAGACTCTGACAGCAACCCTTGCCGACATCGCCGTAGCCACAGACGACGGCGACCTTGCCTGCGAGCATGACATCGGTGGCGCGCATCAGGCCATCGACAAGAGAATGGCGGCACCCGTAGAGGTTGTCGAATTTGCTCTTCGTGACGCTGTCGTTTACGTTGATGGCGGGGAAGAGCAGCGTGCCAGCTTTTGCCATCTCGTATAGGCGGTGGACACCGGTGGTGGTTTCTTCAGAGACGCCATGGCATTGCGCGGCGACCTGGTGCCAGCAGCGGCTGTTTTTCTTGAAGGTAGCGGCCAGCAGCGCGAGAATGATACCGAACTCTTCGTTCTCGGCCGTCGACGGATCGGGCACCCGGCCCGCCTCTTCAAACTCGTATCCCTTGTGGATCAGCAACGTGGCATCGCCGCCGTCATCAATAATTTGGGTCGGCCCCGTCCAGTTGCCGAAGTCGAGAGCCTTCTGCGTGCACCACCAATAATCCTCGAGCGATTCCCCTTTCCAGGCATAAACAGGCACTCCCTGTGGTACGTCGGGGTTGCCGTGAGGACCGACCGCCACCGCGGCGGCAGCATGGTCCTGGGTCGAGAAGATATTGCAGCTGGCCCAGCGGACCTGTGCGCCCAGCGCCACAAGCGTCTCAATGAGAACCGCCGTCTGGACGGTCATGTGAAGAGAGCCGGTGATGCGTTGGCCTTGAAAGGGCTGGGTCTTGCAGTACTCTTCGCGAACGGCCATCAAACCGGGCATTTCCTGTTCCGCAAGCATGATTTCCTTTCGTCCCCACTCTGCCAGGCCAAGGTCGGCGACCTTGAAGTCCAACCTGGATGCTTTCGCGGAATTCTCGGTAACGGTTTTTGACGTTTGCGCCATGTGATCTCCTTTGGTGTTTTATGTTTCCCTTATGGTTTGACACGAATCTGCGAGCGGCTCCGATGACCGGTCACCAGAAACAGCGCCGGCCCTTTTGCCAGGTGGGCAGGCGGCATTGGCGTTGCAGACGCGACTTCGAATCCAGACACGTTGAGAATCTCCTTGACGCGATCCAGGGAGAAGCCGCGGCATTGCTGGCCCATCCGGCGTTGGAAATCTTCGCGGTCGTGCGGAAGCAGATCCACGACGACCAGTTTGCCTCCCGGCCGCAGAATGCGCCGCGCCTCCTTTACAACTGCCATCGGGTCTGCGGCATACGTCAGCGCCAGCAGAAGCATCGCGGCGTCGCAGGAGCGATCCTCGATCGGCAAAGCCTCGAGATCGCCGCGCCGCAGATCGACATTGGTCAGTCTCGAGATCCTTTTGTGGGCAGCGCGCAGCATCGCCGGTGAATTGTCCACGGCGATGACGAGGCGGACGACGGCTGCCAATGCTGCCGCAACCTGACCGGTGCCGCAGCCAAGGTCAGCCACGACATACTGCCGCGGCAAAAGCGACAGCGTAGCCGCGCGCACAAAATCATCGCCGTACAGTTCGTCTCGCAGCTTTTCCCATTCGGCCGCGGCGCCGGCGAAGAAGGCTTGTGCCCGATCCTGCCGCCGGCACAGACGGCGAGCGAGCCTGAGGTCATCCTGCTGAATCGTCGCCCAGTTTCCGATCTGATCATGGGCGAGTAGCCACAGGCGGCGCGCCGGCGCTTTCAACTGATCCATGGGCATGCGGTAGAGGTGATTCGTTCCTTTGCTGTTCGAGCGGACCCAGCCCTGGTCGGAGAGAATTTTGAGATGTCGGCTGATCGTGGACTGAGGCAGCTGGAGGATGTCGCAAAGGTCGATCACGCCGAGTTCCTGGCGCCCGAGCAGGTGCAGCAGTCGCAGTCTGGTGGCGTCCGCGAGCGACGACATGCGGGAAAGAAGTGCCTCAGGCTGGGAGTCGATGGTATTCATCATTCTATCCGGATGAATTGTTGAATAGGAAGGGTGCCGTTGTCAAGTGCCTCGCCGTGGGATTACCATTGCCGGCCTTTTGCGCCCGATCGTGAAAGCTCCGTTGCGCGAGGCGACCGCAGCGGTTTCTCGCCTGGTCAAACCCCTTAAGCATAAGTGCAGGTACGACGATAGAAGAATTGCTTAAATCGAGAAAACGTGCGCGAAAAATCAACGCAAACCTCATTCTAAGGTGCCCTATTGAGATCATCAACTGCAGATTGAACAACTCCCGCAGGTCCGTCACCGCAATACACCGCAATGCTAATTCCGCAATTTCAGGTCAGCTTCCTTTGCATGGCAGAGAGCGTTCGCATATTATTGGTCATGCAGTGGAATCTGTGTTTCCCGCGAGACAGCGTACCCTATGACGAAGCCATTGGATCCAAGGCAGGTGGAGGTTCCTGACGAAGCCATGGTTGAGATTTTGCGCCGAAAGCTCCCCGAAGAACGGCTTCGGATCGGATTCAACATGTGGGTTTCAGTTCATAACATAACACCCGATATCGGAAGCTGAAGGGCGATGCTCAGCCGGGCTCGCTGGGCCGCAAAGGCAGCTTGTTCCGTCAACCCGCGGTGCCCGGCGTCCGGCACATCATGAGTCCGATCGTGGAGACGTTCGGCAGCGAGTTTCCCGACTTCCAGCCGTTTCCGCGGGGGCGGGATTCGTGGGTGAAGGTTCTCGTCCGTCACATTCTTCTCGCCGAGCCGCTGGTTGACGACTTCGAGCGCTGTTTCCAAGGGCTTGGCAGCGAGCAGGTGGTTGCGCTTGCGGACTGCTTCCTGCCTGAGAGCTGCGTCCGCCGGCAGCGCTTATTGGATCTCCTGCGCGCCGACGCAGCCCGGTCTTGAACCGTCATAATTCGGGGGACAGGCTGCTCAACTCCCGAACTCACGAGTGCGGAGCCGATCATCGCATTTGGAATTCGGGAGTTGAGCAGCCTGTCCCCCGAATTTGAGAGACAAATCCAATAATCCTTAAACATGGAGTCAACTATGACAGAGTATTTCGCCGGACTCGGCAAGATCCAGTACGAAGGAAGCAATACGAAAAACCCTCTGGCCTTCAGATTCTACGACGAGAACAAGACAATTGCAGGGATGACCCTGAAGGATCACCTGCGATTTGCGATGGCCTACTGGCACACAATGTGCGGTACAGGCGGCGACCCATTTGGCCCGGGTACAAAGCAATTCCCCTGGAATCAGGGCAAAGACTTTGAGACCCGAGCAAAAGCCAAAATGGATGCCGCATTTGAGTTCATGTCGAAGATCGGCATCACGTTTTACTGCTTTCATGATTTCGATCTTGTTGAGGAAGGGGACTCGATTGTGGAATCGGAGCGCAGACTGCACATCATGATCGATTACGCCAAGGAGAAGCAAAAGGAGACGGGAATCCGACTCCTTTGGGGCACGGCGAACGTCTTCTCTCATCCTCGCTACATGAACGGCGCTGCCACCAACCCAGATTTCAACGTGATTCCCTGGGTCGCAACACAAGTGAAGAATGCCATCGATGCAACCATCGAGCTTGGCGGACAGAATTACGTTTTCTGGGGAGGGCGCGAGGGATATATGTCGCTGCTTAACACCGACATGAAGAGGGAGATTGAGCACCTGGCTCGCTTTCTCGCCATGGCCAGGGACTACGGCCGCAGGCGGGGTTTCAACGGAACATTCCTGATCGAGCCCAAGCCCATGGAGCCTACCAAGCACCAGTACGACTTCGATGCGGCAACCGTGATCGGATTTCTGAGACATTATGGTCTCGACAGGGACTTCAAACTGAATGTCGAAGTGAACCACGCCACCCTCGCGGGACATACGTTCCAGCACGATTTACAGGTAGCGGCGGATGCGGGAATGCTCGGCAGTATCGATGCCAACCGCGGTGATTATCAAAACGGCTGGGATACAGATCAGTTCCCCGTAAACCTGTACGAACTCGTGGAAGCCATGCTGGGCATTCTGCAGGCTGGCGGGTTCACAAACGGCGGAGTTAACTTTGATGCCAAAACAAGAAGAAACTCTACCGACCTGCAGGACATTGCCATTGCTCATATCTCCGGCATGGATATGTTCGCCAGAGCACTGGTCGTAGCCCACGACGTCCTCGAGAACTCGGACTACAAGAAGCTGCGGCGCGATCGTTACGCCACTTTTGACGTTGGTCAGGGAAAGGATTTCGAGGAAGGCAGACTCACGCTGGAAGACCTGTGCCGGCTTGCCATAAAGAACGGCAAGCCCAAGCAACTCAGCGGCAGGCAGGAACTATACGAGCGGTTGCTCACATTGCACATGTAGGCTCAGCTGAAATCAGCACAGATGGCTGTGTCGCTGACTGATCGCCGAACTTGTTCAGCGGCGCACGCTAGGATCACCTGTCGGCGGCGGTGCGTGATCTTCCTTCCCGGGAGGGCCGAGCAATTTAGTGAAGATAGGCTTCAAGGCATCTGCCCAGACCTGATACCCCTTAAGTGTGGGATGCAGTTTATCGCGATCGTTCATCATGCCATCGAACAGTTTGCCGCCACGATCCGCGAGTTTGTTATTGATGTTCAGATACCGGACTCTTTTGCCATCAACAAGCCTGGCTAGATTACGATTGATTTTGTTGATCATTGGCATCACGGCCTTATTATCGTTGCGAGGGAAAATGCCCATCGCGATGATGGTGGCGTTGGGAGCCTTTGTCTGCAAGACCTTCAGGATTGTCTGAAGGCCTCTGATAATATCCGCTACTTTGTCGTCGTCACTCGCGGGAGGTACGATATTCCCGACGTTGTTGGTGCCGGCGAGCAGGACAATGACCTTCGGATTTACTCCGTCCAGTTCTCCATTGTTGAGGCGCCAGAGGATGTTTTGAGTGGTATCGGCACCCCATCCAAAATTGGCCGCGTTCCAGCCGAAGAAGTTCTGCTTCCAGTTGGCCAGCAGTTCCGGATAGTCGGTAGCTCCCCAGCGGCGAGTGATGGAGTCGCCCTCGAAATAGATATCGATACGGCCTGTACCGGCCTTTTCCAATAACTGGGCATGAGCGGTGAGAGAGTTCTGGTCAGTCCGTGGCATGGCTTGATCAGCCGGAACCGGCGGTTGCTGGCCGCACAAGTCGGGAATGGGCAAAACCGTCGCTAGCGCAATCAGAAGATACGTGCAGAAAGCCACCATCAATCCTCTTACGAGCTTCATACCCGTCTTAACAGCATGGTGAAATTCTTGCTCTCCATCAGCAATTAAACCTTCTCCAAAGATCTTCCAATAAGCGGAGACAACTGCGCGCACAAAACTAATCTACCTTTTCGTGCCTGGAGAAGTCCATCGGATGGCGAAGTAGGTTGCCGGGACTTTCCCGATGTTTCGTACGCCATGCAGCTGGTTGGATGCGCAGAAGATTATCGATCCCGGCCCAATCGTTTTCGTCTCGCCATTTGCAAAAGCTTCAACTGTCCCCTCCTTCATGATCACCAGCTCTTCGTCAGGGTGCTGATGCGGCGGGTGCGATGTCGCTCCCGGATTCACGGTCGTCACATGGCACTCCAATTCATCCAGCGTTGCGGTCGGTGCCTGGAAAAAATGCCGCACGGCGCCGATATCCGTTTTCTCGGCAGGAATTGAATTCCAATCGAAGATTGAGGACCGCATCACCGGTGTTTTTTGGCCGGCAACCGCAACCAGGCACAAGGTCAAACCAGTTGCGAAGAAAGCCACAACGATATCTCGACGTGTAATCATATTTTCTCCGAATACTGCTCCGAAAATTACTCGCCTCAAGACTGCAAAAGCAGCCACGAATGACACGAATGGTGCGAAGTCTTGCTGACGCAAAAGGGCGGCGCTGCTCAGCCATTCGTGTCATTTGCGGCTTCTGGAGCGGCTGTTTGCGAATCTTCCGTCAACTGGTGATATAGGGCCAGCGTTGGGGGCGAGACAGCATGCTGTTGGCCTCGTCGTCATTCTTGAACCGCTCTTTGAGTGGATCCCAGAACAGCCTCCGCTTCAGTTTCATGGCGATGTGATGAACCAGGCAAGTCGAGCAAGCTCTGTGCCCGACCTCTATCGGTGCAATAGGCTGTTGCCGCGACCGCACACAGTCGAGCCAATTGCCGTGATGATCCTTGCTTTCATACAGATGGATTTCATCAGGCCCGATGATAGAAGTGATGATTCTAGGATCGCTGGCGGACAGCGCCTGCGCATCTTTCAGCTTTGCCACCGGGTCGCTTTCGGTCACGCTCTCATCGCCGCGCGAGACGAACACCCAGCCTTTGGACCCCTCGAATTTGATGCCGTTAGGGAAGTCGTCACTGATAATCATGCGCACGCCGTCGGCATACAAACCTTCGGTTCTGAACTTGCCGTGGACGTCCCACAACCCGATCTTCGGAAATTCTGCCGCGCCGGACACTTCCACCGGCCCG
>Ga0187854_10001373_pt1 | contig 24178 bp, 15 predicted proteins | sample June2016WEW_6_15_FD_132445 | JGI IMG/M metagenome (GOLD analysis project Ga0187854, IMG submission 132445) | Peatland microbial communities from SPRUCE experiment site at the Marcell Experimental Forest, Minnesota, USA - June2016WEW_6_150 | ecosystem: Environmental > Terrestrial > Soil >...
ACGTGAAGATGGATTTTCAGGAGATTATCGCCGGCACCGTCGGCAAGGAAAATACCTTCGGAACCTGCGTCGGCCGAGTCAAGGCCGGGGCCATGAGCTTCGCGCGCTTTTCGACCGATGACGTGAACGGCAAAATTCGCGGCTATTCCGGCAGCGGACGTTTTACGGATGATCCCCTGGAAACCTTCGGCGGCGCGGGTGTGGTGGAGATTCCGGGCCTGCAAAAGCTGTTGCGTTATATCTGCGAGAACGGTTTCGAGCACCATGTCGCGGCGAATTTTTCCAGTGTCGCCCCGATGGTGCACGAAGCCGCCATTCGCTATTTCGGCTGGGAAATGTACGCCCACCAGGCGTAACAACGAGCCGAAACGAAGAGAGAAGTTCGCACATGACAGTTGTGGCAGGAGTGGATTTTGGCACGCTCAGCGTGCGTGTCACGCTGGTAGATACGGCAAGAGGCCGCCTCGGCTCCGGCACCGCGGAGTATCCTCTGCATCGTAAGAAGGAAGATCCCGATTACGCGACGCAGAGCCACGATGACCATATGCGGGCGCTGGCCGAAGCGGTGCAGCGCGCCCTGGCGGCAGCGAAAGTTTCGGGCGATCAGGTTGCCGCGCTGGCAATTGATACCACCGGCTCCAGCGTCATACCGGTTGGGGAAAAACTAGAGCCCCTCAACGAATATTACCTTTGGTGCGACCACTGCTCAAAAAAGAAGCCGCCGAGATCACGGAGGCAGCTCACCGCGAAGGGTTGAAGGCTATTCAGTGGCAGCTCAGCGATTCGCGCCCTTACGCGGCCTGCTCCTGCAAGCAGAATCTGGGCTCAGTAAAACAGATGAGACTGATGCCCGGTCTCTATAACAAGATACGGATCGCCGCCACGGCCCGCCTCGTGATCCGCCTAGATTCCCCACTGAATCACAGTGTAAGAGCTTGGTGGCACTTCGAATTTCGTGTGACCGCCGGTAGTCTGCGGTTTCCCCATCTCTTGCGGACTAACTCGCCGCGGCGCATCGAAACTGTTGGAGGCTTTCAGGTCTGTGCCGGTCAGTACCGTCGCCGTGCGAACCCGCGCGGGCTGGGCATCCTGCCAAACGACATCAACTTCCCGCACCTTGGCTAGATCACGATTCAGTATGAACAGCGCCACGTTGCCATTCTCTTTGGCATAAGTCCCCACAACGTCCAGATAGGGCACACTTCCGATCCCAGGAACTTCATATGTCGGAGATCCCGACAAAACACTCAGAACGTCCCCACGCGCCATCTGCAGCCCCCAGCTGTAGGGGTAATAGATCGTCTGGCGGAATAGGCCATTGGCATTGGTCATGATGGGTGCAATCACATTCACCAATTGCGCCAGGCACGCCAATTTTACGCGGTCGGCGTTGCGAAGCAGCGTGTTGATGATTCCACCTACCAGAAGTGCATCCTCCAGGTTGTAAATCTCTTCCAGCAAATGCGGAGCTTCCTGTTCGTGGCCGTTTACGGCGTCCCCGCTTCGGGCGCGATACCACACGTTCCACTCGTCAAAAGAGAGCCACAGTTTCTTGGGGGAGCGCTTGCGTCCGCGCACAAGATCGCAAACGGCAACTGTTTCCGCGATCTGAAGGTCCATGGTGAGATTCATGGCCAGGTATTTCGAGGTGTCGTTGCCCGTCTCTTCCTGGGTGTTTCCGATGTACCGATGCAAAGAGAGCGCATCCACGTATTCGTAGCACTGCTCCAAAACCTCGCGATCCCACTCCAGATAGGTAGGCATGGAGGGGCCGCTGGATCCGCAGGCCACGAGTTTCAGGGATGGGTCAACGTAGCGCATTTGGCGCGCAGCGTCCGCGGCTTTCAATCCGTACTCTGTCGCTGTCATATGTCCGATTTGCCAAGGCCCATCCATCTCGTTGCCCAGGCACCAGTGCTCCACGTTGTAGGGCTCGGCAATCCCATGCGTGCGCCGCAGATCGCTCCAACGCGTCCCCTTCTCGACGTTGCAGTATTCCACTAGCGCAGCCGCCTGTTCGGGAGTTCCGGTTCCCAGATTGAGCCCCATCAATGGCTGGGTGCCTACAGCCTTACACCACATCATGAACTCATCGGTGCCGAATTGATTGGTGTTGATGGAATTCCAAGCCTTGTCCAGAACCCTGGGACGTTCTTGTTTCGGCCCGACACCATCCAGCCAATTGTATCCGGAGACAAAATTGCCACCCGGGTACCGAATGATGGGGACTTCAAGGTCCCGGATTTCTTCGATGACATCTTTTCTCAGTCCATTCGAGTCGGATAGCTTTGAGCCAGGGTCATAAATGCCTTGGTAGATAGCACGGCCTAAATGCTCCAAGAAAGAGCCAAAGAGATTGCGGTCAACCGGTGCGATCGTGCGCCTCGTATCGAGGTAAACACGCACTGGGGCTGTGGAACTGGCCGGCCGAGTTTGCGCTTGCAGTAAGCGGCTGAACAACAATTCCGCGGAGCACGCTGCGCCGGCTGCAAGTGACTGCTGCAAAAAGCGTCGCCGTTCGAGTGGAGCCATGAGAGCAAACCTCCCTGTGCGAAGACCTCACATGCATTTGTTCGCCGAAAGCATAGCACAATCGCAGAGCTCCCCACGACTACTTCGTGAAAACGCTTGCTCGTCATCTTCGGCACCGGTTCTCTGGCGTTCACAACGAGATTGCGTTTTTGTTTGTAGCTAGCTTACAGGTCCGGATGTCTATTCCCCCGCAATTCTGCCCTGTTTAGCTGAGTTTCAGGATTCGCTCAACCACCATCCCCGGGAGCGAGCTGACGATCGCCCCTTTTTCGGTTGACACTCTTACGACATTGGCATAACGTAGCGTCGTTGCGAGAAAACGTTTGCATGGGTCAGGCGCCGTTCCAGGGCACGCCCTATGGCCAAATGGCATTTTCTCATCTCGCTGATCACAAAAGACAACGACTATCAGATGGAACAAGCGGCCTCAGCTAGGGTGGCAGCCGGTGAACTTGGAGTAGACGTCGAAATCGTCTACGCTGACAACGATGCCATCACTCAGAGCACGCAACTCTTGAAAGTGATCCAGGCTGACGCTTCGCTTCGCCCGAATGCCATTGTCGTCGAGCCTCTTGGCGCGACTCCTTTCCCTAAGGTGGCCTCCGCTGCGGCCAGCGCGGGCATCGGGTGGGCAGTGGTTAACCGCGAGGCAGACTATACTTCTCAACTTCGTCAGGCGTCCCCTTCTCCAGTGTTTTCAGTTAGCGTGGACCAAGTGGAAATTGGCTGAATCCAAGGAAGACAAATCGCCGCGTTGCTGCCGGTTGGTGGATCAGTTCTATATATCCAGGGCCCTTCAGTGAGTTCCGTGTCCCGGGAGCGGTACGAGGGTCTGCGCGCGACACTTCCCGCCAACGTGCAACTCGTGAATCTGAGGGGGAAGTGGACGGAAGAGAGCGGCTATCGAAGTGTCTGTTCCTGGATGAAGTTAATGAGAGCTCAGAAATTTCGAATCGATTTGATTTGCGGACAAAATGACGTGATGGCGATGGGCGCCAAAAAGGCGGTGAAAGAATTGGCAAACGAGTTGGACCGGGACCGTTTGTCCAGCATTCCCGCCACGGGCTGCGATGGCGTTCCCAACACGGGCCAAGCGTGGGTGCGCGCCGGTCAACTGTCTGCAACCGTCATTGTTCCGCCCAGTTGCGGCAAGACTATCGCACTCATGACGCGCGCCCTTCAGACGAAAGTCCAGCCAGCGGAGCATACCTTCACTGATCCTGAATCGTTTCCTCCCCTCGAGTCGCTGAAGCCGCTGTCCGCAAGGCTTTGAAAAACTGGCCTGACCTATCCTTCGCTCGCTTCCTTTCCCCCTCTCTCTGGGAGAAACAGGAGAACTTCTGCGATGAAGGTCCGTCGCCTCGAGCGTGCCTTATCATGAGGATGAAGTCGGTGAGCTTGAGATTGAAATGAGAGGTTATCGCCAAGATGCGCCGAAAATCGATCGCCGTGACGCCACGCGTGCCCGGCCGCGTCAAGGGTGCTAAATATGGATGAATTCCTGTGCGCCTCAGGTCTGCCGTCATCCTAGCGTTAACGCTTCGCGATCTTCGTTCTCCGCCCCGACGGTGATTCCAGGAGTCGCCCCCATCGGGCAAAAGTGCTCGCAGATCCCGCATCCGATGCACAGATCCGCCACCACGTACAGCCCCCGCGGAGTCCCCTTGTGACCCCGGATCTCCTCTTCCAGAGTTTCCTCCCGCAACGGCTTTCCGGGAACAGGACACTTTTCGATGCACACTCGGCAGTTGCCGCCTTCCACGTAGCGCAGGCATCGGCTGCGATTTATTGTCGCGGTTCCGACCTTGAACGCTTTCTTTCGCACCAACGTCAGCGGGTCGATCGCTCCACTCGGGCATGTTTGCGTGCAGCCGTCGAGCCAGCTGTAGCCGGAGACAGAATTGCTTCCTGGATATCGAATTATCGGAACGCCGAGGGATTTAACTTCCTTCAACAGATCTTTGCGGAATCCGTTAGAGTCCGATAGCTTTGAGCCCGGATCATAAATCCCTTTATAGATCGCCCAGCCCAGGTGCTCGAGGAAAGAGCCGAATCAGTTGCGGTCCAGCGCTGATATGCTGCGACGGCTGTCGATGTAAATCCGAGTCTTGGGGTCAGAGGTGGAAGACTCTTTGGCAGAGCAAAGACGCCCGAAAAGGCTGTTCGGGGGATAGCGCCAAAGCTGCAGTGGAAGCCTGTTGCATGAACTGACGTCGTGACGGCATGGTTCTCCCTCCGGATAGAGCGGCGCGCTGCGACGTACCGCCGCAGCATGGCGACGCCGTAGGACGAAACTACCTGCTTTGAGTGAACGATTACTGAAAACGCATTACTGTACGACTTTCGCAGCCACCGAGGCAAGAGGAAAGTAAAAGCACCAGAAGTAGCCTGGGTTGGTGACCGGTGCTCAACCCCGGTTTACATGCATAAATGCCAATTAAATGCCGCAATTTTTTTGCTTGACAATCGTGAATAGGCAGTGCAAGAATCAGCCCGCTAAGAGAAAACGTTTTCTGGGCAATTGCCTCAGGCATGCGTCTGGCAGCGTTATTACTCTTTCATTTGTTGGGTGTTCCAGGAATTCCAATGGGTGGGTTTCCTAAATCAACAACGTAGTTGCTCAGGAGGCAAACTATGGGTGTATACATCGTTCGATTCTTCTCTGCTGGGTGGCAGAGATCAGGAGTTAAATCAAAGGGAAGGTTGGCGGTCGTTTGGATCGCGTTCGCCATGCTGGTACTGGCACTGGGACCAGCAGCACAAGGCCAGGAGAACGCGATGATCACCGGTACGGTTACAGACTCAAGCGGCGCGGTGGTCATGAGCGCGGCACTCACACTTACAAATACTTCCACCGGCAAAGTAAGAGAAACAGTGTCCAGCTCCACAGGGGTCTATAACTTCGTAAACGTGGGTGTTGGCACGTACATCTTGGCCGCGACGGCGCAGGGCTTCGAGAAGTACACCAGAACCGGAATCGTCGTGAATGTCGCACAGACTGTTCTAGCCGACGTGTCATTGAAACTGGGCAGTGTGGAGCAAACCGTAACTGTTGAGGCCGATGCTCTGCAGGTGGAATCCCAAACCAGTGAGGTCAGTGTACTGATCAGCGGCCAGCAGGTTGAACTGCTCTCCACCAACGGCCGCAATGTCACCGCCCTCGCCGCCCTGGGCCTGGGTGTTTCCAGCAGCCTGCCCCAGTTCAGCGGGATCGACGCTCTGACTTCCGCCAACGGCATCAGCTTCAATGGAACCCGCAGCACGCACAACGTCTACCTGATTGACGGAGCCGAGCAGAATGACCGCGGCTGCGGAGGCTGCTTTATGAACCTGCCCTCCCAGGAAGCTGTTTCCGAGTTCCGGACCCTCGACAGCAACTACAGCCCCGACTATGGCATCGGCTCCGGCGGCACCGTTATCCTCGTGCTCAAGTCCGGCGCTAGTAAGTTCCACGGCGAGCTTTACGAATTCAACCGCAACACCGATTACAACGCCAACGACTACTTCACCAACGGCGCCGGCAAGCCCCGTCCTGAGTTCGATCTCAACAATTTCGGCGGTAACCTTGGTGGTCCGCTCTTCATCCCCCACGTTTTCAACAGCGACCGCAAGAAGACATTCTTCTTCTGGAACGAAGAATGGCGCCGACTGGTCCAAGGCAGCGCGCCGTCGGTCACCAATACGATCCTCGCCAGCAACTTCCCGACGGTAGGCCAAGCCCTCAACTATACCGTTCCGGCAGGCAAGGCGACCCCGGTGGTTCCTGTTACCTCCGATCCCGCCAAACTGGCACTGTACACGGCGGATGGACTGACCGCGGGCCAGCCCTTCCCCGGCAATGTGATTCCCGCCAATCTGATGGACCCCAACGCGGTGCTCGAGGTTAATGCCGGCACCTTCCCTAAACCGAATCTGGGAACATCCCAGTACATCGCGTCGATCCCGGCCACGGATTTCATCCGTGAAGATGCGGTCCGCATCGACCACACCTTCAACGACAAATTCCAGCTGATGGGTCACTATTTGCACGACGCGATGGCGAAATCGTTCTATCCGCCACTGTGGGGCGACAGCAGCTATCCGACGGTGGGAACCGCAATGACCAATCCCTCCTACACTGCCGTGATTAAGTTAACGCAGACCTATTCGCCAACCCTACTTAACGAGACCGGCTTCTTTTACAGCGGCAACAAGATCACGCTTACTCCGCAGGCTGGCCCCGGCGGCACCTTCGTCCAGCCCAGCGGGTGGAGCGCGGTCAGCTTCTTTCCGGTGGCCAACAACCTCATGACCCGTATGCCTGAAATTCAGTTGCAGGGTTCGCCGCTCAACACCACCTGGAGTCCGAGTTACTACCCGTGGAGGAATGGCTACGAGGGCTTCCAGTACAAGGACGATCTGTCCTGGACGAAGGGTCGCCACTTTTTCAAATTCGGTGGTGGCTGGTTGCACGCCTACAAGAATCAACAATTGCAGTACAACACGCAAGGTACTGCTGTCTTTAGCTCGAGCGGTTTTTCCGGGGATTCGTACATCAACTTCCTCCTTGGAGACACCTCCAACTTCTCGCAACTCGAATATCTGGCAGGCAAGCACTGGGTTTCGAACACGTACAGTGTGTACGCGCTCGACGATTGGCATGTAAGCCGCAATTTGACCCTCAATCTCGGCGTTCGTTACGACCTTCTTCCGCACACATCTGAGCGGTACGATCTCTTCTCCAACTTCGTCCCAGCTCTTTACGACTTTAATCTCGGCAACCCGGTACAGTCTAATGGCACGCTCATTCCATCGTCGCTGTCCACCTTCCCCAAGACCGGCAGCGAGCAGTTCTACCTCAACGGAATCCGCGAAGCGAACTATAACGGATTTCCGGCCGGCAACGTGAAGAACTACCCCAACCGCGCGTGGCAACCTCGCGTGGGCTTTGCCTATAACCTTTTTGGTGACCAAAAGACCGTGCTCCGCGGCGGTCTAGGCATGTTCTACGAACGGGTGCAGGGCAACGACGTATACAACGCCGCCCTTAACCCGCCCTTCGCGTACATTCCGTCCGCGAATAACGTGTATTTCTCCGATCCGAGCACAAGCGCCCTTACTGGGCTGACAACATCCCAGAGGTTTCCATCGAACCTGACCGCGATTGCATATAACTACAAACTTCCGGGAACAGCCAATTTCAGCCTGGGTATCCAGCGCCAACTGGCTCCTTCCGTGGTTGCAGTAGTTCAGTATGTCGGCTCGGCCGGATGGGATCAGAGTGATGACCGCCATATCAACACACTACCGCTCACCGATCCCAGCAACACCACCAATCCTTACGATCTGCGCCAGGGGGTAGCAAACGGGACTCTGAATCCCAACATGTACCGTAACTACCCCGGGTTTGGGGACATAGCCGTGGAGGAAGTTGCCAGCAACTTCCATTACCACTCTCTTCAGGCCGGCATCCGGTTTGAGAATAAGCACGGGTTGACCGCTCAGCTTGCGTATACCTGGTCACACGAGATCGACAACACAGCGAACGATCTCGGAGGTCTCTCAGATCCATACAATGCTGCCTATGACCAAGGATCGGGTGCCTTCGACCATCGCCACATCTTCAACGCGAGCTACGTGTATGCGTTGCCCTTCTACCGGCACACGGAGAACGCCTTCGCACGGTTGGCTCTCGGCGGCTGGTCGATCTCCGGCATCACGCAAATCCAAAGCGGTTCACCGCTCAATCTTCACTACACGGGTCCCGACACGCTTGGGCTGGGCGGTGGCACCACGAATCGCCCAAACGAGGTAGCGGCAGTCTCGTACCCGAAAACGGTGAATGAATGGTTCAGCACAAGCTCGTTCGCGGATCCTGTGGCTCCGTGGAATGGCGGGGCCAATCAGGGCTTCGGCAATTCCGCACGCGATGCGGTCGTGGGGCCGGGACTCTTCAACTGGAATCTCTCCCTGTTCAAGGCCTTCGAGCTCACAAAGTCTGAGACGGGGCCACGGTTCGAGCTGCGCTTTGAGTCGTACAACACGTTCAATCATCCGCAGTGGACCGGCGTCGACACCAACAACCATGACTCGAATTTTGGTGCGGTGACATCCGACTATGGTCCACGTACGCTTGAGTTGGGTGCAAAGTTCGTGTTTTGAGCTTTAGCATCTTCCAGCCTGGGTGCGGCAACCAAAATTGCCGCACCCTTTTTTTTGTATTTCACGAAGATCTGTCTTGTTGCGCGGGGCAATTGGAGTAAGCGAAAATGTGGATGGAGAATGGACGTGAGGGGTCAATTGAAATGGTCTATCGCGGTCAGCATGGCGGTGATGATTGCCGTCGCGACCGGCATGGGGCAGGGCACGTCAGCGGGTGACAGTAGACGACAGGCCGCGTTTGCGCTGGAGCAACAAGGGCGAGTGTCCGACGCGGAGGCCGCATGGCAGGCGATCGCGAAAGCTCATCCAGCCGACGCCGAGGCCTACGCGCATCTCGGCCTTCTTCAAGCTCAAGAAGCACACTACAAGGAGGCCGTGTCGTTCTATCGCAAGGCGTTGGCCCTGGACCCGAATATGCCGGGGCTGCAACTGGACCTGGGACTTGCTTGTTTCAAGGGCGGGGATCTGAAGTCGGCCCTCGCGACCTTCGGGCCGCTCCTGCGAGCGGCTCCCAGGGGATCGCCGGAAGCGCTGCGGCTGACAACCTTGGTCGGATTGGCGGATTACGGACTCGGGGCATATGCCGCCGCGATTCCCCATCTGAAGCAAGCAACGGCGGCGGACCCGCAAAACCTGCCTTTCCGATTGGCGCTGGCGCACAGCTGCTTGTGGACGAAGCAGTACCAGTGTGTGCTGGATGTGTATCACGAAATCGTGACGTTGAACGCGGATTCTGCCGAAGCAGATATGCTCGCCGGCGAAGCGCTGGACGAGATGAGAGACAAGGAGGGTGCGGTACGGCAGTTTCGCGCCGCGGTAAAGGCGGATCCGAAGATGCCGGATGTGCACTTCGGACTAGGCTACCTGCTGTGGAGGTTGCTGCAATTTGACGAAGCAGCCAAAGAGTTTCAGGCCGAACTCGACAACAATCCGGATCAAGCGCAGGCGCTGACCTACCTTGGCGACTGCGCCATGCAATTGGAGCATCCGGACACGGCGACTCCACTCTTGGAGAAGGCGATTCGCATCGATCCAAAGATCGAGCACGCGCATCTGGATCTCGGCATTTTGTACGGCAGGGTAGGCCGACGCGAGGATGCCCTGCGCGAATTGAAGATTGCCGAACGGCTGGACCCGGAGAATCCGACCGTGCACTACCGTCTTGGGCGGTTTTACAAGGAAATGGGCAGGAACGAAGAAGCAAAGATCGAGTTCGACAAAACACGGAACTTGCAGAAGGCTGCAGATCAATCGGTATTCAACAAGCTCCATCAGGCACAGGAACATGGGAATCCGGCACAACAAAGCCAGAATTCGCCGGCTCAGAAGCAGTAGACACGAGCGCAGGGCGCTGGCTCTTTCTTCAAGGTCACTTTGGGAAGCCGAAGCCTGGCGGCTCGATAAAAATGCACCGCGCACCGCTGCCACAGCGCTTCCGGATAAAACTCCCCGAGGCTTTCCACCAACCCCAAACACTTGTCCGAGACGAACAGCCGCACGCCCTTCAGTCCGCGCTCCTTCAAATGCCGCAAAAATGCTGTCCAGCTGGCCTTGTCTTCTTTCGACCCTTCGGCCACCGCCAGCACTTCGCGAAAACCCTCTTCATTCACGCCAATGGCCACCAGCAGCGACACGTTGCGCACTTCGCCGCCCCAACTGCACTTCAGCCACAAGCCATCGAGAAACACGTACGGGTGGTTGCCTTCGATCGGCCGGTTGCACCAGGTCTCAATCTTCACGTAGATCTTCTGGTTCAGCTCACTCACCGTGCTCGGGCTGACCCGCGTGCCCCACAACGCTTCCGTGATGTCTTCCACTCGTCGTACGCTCACTCCGGCAAGATACATCTCTACCAGCGCTTCTTCCACGGAGCTTTCTCTTTTCCGGTAGCGTTCAATGATGGCCGTCTCAAACGGCAGCGTGCGCAGCTTCGGCACCTTCCGCGTGACTTCCCCCGCCTTCGTCTGCAGGTGCCGCTCGTAAGAACCCGCTCGCGTATCCTTCCGCGCCTCGGTCCGTTCGTACCGCTCGGCACCGCAAAGACGGTCCGCTTCCGCGTCCAGCAGGGCGTTCAACGTCTCTTCCACCGTGCTGCGCACCACTTCTCCCAGATGCTCCTGAATCTTCCCCTCATCAATCTGGATCACCTGGCCCAGCTTCGCACAGCCCTGCTGCTCTTCTGCTTGTCCCACGGACTGCTCGTTTTCCTGGTTGGTGGGCTCCATCCCCCCTCCTCTCGGGCCTTCCTCAGACCCTCTCTTTTACCAACCAGACCCCCTCCTCCTCAAATGTGCGAAAAACAGCGTACGTTATCCGTAGGCCAAGTGATACCATATGTCGCGCGTGCACGCGGCACGGTTCGGGGGCTCACGAATATTCCAACTGACCGGGAGATCCTCGGCTCGAAGAACGGGAGAAGCGGCCAAGGGAGAAGAAGTTGGCTGAACGCCCAAACGCTGCTCGCGGGAAAGCGAACCTGCCGGTGTCCGCCGAGCCCCGATGCAACCCGCTCACATTCTGCATTCCCCGCGTTGTAACTGGCTTGACGAAAGTTCGGCACGGAAAGGCTGAACCGGGTAGATGAAGTTTCTTGGTCGAGGGAGAGTTTCGACAAGGCTTGCCACTATAGCAGTAGGAGTTCTCGCGGCTTGTGGTCCACTGGCGCAGATCCCATCAATGACCCTTGTCTCCCGTCTGCAGCAAAGCGCCGTCTCTCTCGCGTCTTCTGCAGGCTCCGTGCGTTTCCGCGACGTAAGCGCTCAGGCAGGGCTCACCACTATTCCCCACTCGACATCCATTCGCCGCTACATCACCGAAACAATGGGTGGCGGCGGGATCGCTCTCCTCGATTGTGACAATGACGGAAGGTTGGACATCGCCGTCGTGAATGATTCCACCATCTCACGGTACCTTCAGGGGGGCGATCCGATGGTTACCCTCTATCATCAGGACACAACATCCGGGACAGTGCATTTCACAGACATTACTGAATCAGCCGGGCTGACAACGCGCGGTTGGGGCATGGGCATCGCGGTTGGAGATTATGATAACGATGGCTTGGCGGACATGTACGTGACCGGATTCGGCCACAATGTGCTTTATCACAACCTCGGCGGATGCAAATTCGAAGACGTAACTCAAAAAGCTGGCGTTCAAGCCGGTGGCTTCAGCACCGGCGCTGCCTGGGCCGACTACGATCGCGACGGTTTCATCGATCTTTTCGTTGCCCGCTACGTTCACACCGATCTGCATAACTTGCCGGCACCTGAGCCGCGCGCCAGCGGCTACTCGTCGGTCATCCTGCAGATGCCGTCTACACTGGAAGGCGAGACGGACCTTCTCTTTCGCAACCGGGGAGATGGGACGTTTGAGGATGTCTCCGAAAAAGCTGGAGTCAGCAATCCACGCAAGATGCGCGGCATGGGTGTGGTATGGGGAGACTACGACAACGCCGGGTGGCCCGACCTCTACGTGACCAATGACGGCGATCCGAATTTTCTCTATCACAATAAGCGGAACGGCACATTCGAGGAGATCGGGATTATGTCCGGGGCCGCTTTGGGACCCTACGCAGAGTCCTTTGGAAACATGGCGGCGGATTTTGGCGATTTCGACCGGGACGGAAACCTCGACCTGATTGTCACGCGATACGGCAGCGGGAGCCAGCCAGTGAGTCTTTACTGGAATGACGGGCAATCTTTCACTGACATCGCGGCCACGGCAAAACTCGCCCGCCCGACCGCTGCATTCGTGAAGTGGGGCACGGGGTTCGGTGATTTCGACAACAGTGGTTGGCCGGACATCCTCATTGCAAATGGCCATTTCAGTTCCGAGGTGGATAAGTTGCAGCTCGGAACAGGATACAGGCAGCCCATGCAATTGTTTCGGAACCTGGGAAACCGGACGTTTGAGGACATCTCCGACATCAGTGGCCTGAACGATGGTCCCATGCAGTCGCGCCGCGGCACAGCATTCGGCGACATCAACAACGATGGCAACCTCGATGTCGTCGTGTTCAATGCCGCGGGCCCGCCCACTCTCTTTCTAAACGAAACTCAGAATGCCAATCATCGTGTCCTCTTCCGGCTCGTTGGAACCAAAAGCAATCGCGCTGCGATCGGGGCCCGCGTGACTGTCCGCACGTCCAAAATGACCCAAATTGACGAAGTTCGCGGGGGCGGTAGTTATCTCTCAACGAACGACGCACGCCTGCATTTCGGGCTAGGCAGCGACGCCGTTATCAATAGGGTCGAGGTTCATTGGCCCAGCGGTCTCAAGCAGACATTCACTGACGTTGCAGCCGATGCCATTTACGAAATCGTAGAAGGGCGAGGGATCGCGCGGACGCTTGCGCTTCCTGCCCCGGGTAATTAGCTGGCTCCCGAACACTCGGAATTTGCGGTGGCCGACTCGTCTGCCAACTGGCTGGCATGCGCAGACAACACGCTCTTTGCGGTGAGCTTCCGGAGGGGCTGTCGTCAAACAAGAACTTGCGCGACGAGCCTAATGATCTTGTGACTCGTAGAGCCTGAAGCAGCATGATTCGGCCTCGGGTGATATCGAGCGTCCAGTGTGACGTTCGGGATCAAGTGCGGACTTACACTACTGGCTTGCCGACTCACGCTCTGGGTGGGATGACCACGCTTGCCGATTTGAGCTAGGTTTTTTGGAATGATGGCGGCCAGGGACGAAGTTGAGCCGCCGACGTCAGCCTCTTCAGGCTGTGTCTTAATCGACCGATCGATTACGCTTCGCGCCGCCTGCACGATTTCCGGGAAGAACGGATTGGTGATCTCCGAAACGACCAGCCCAAGGACATGGCTGCGTCCCGACACGAGAGCGCGAGCCTGAATATTCGGGCGGTACCCCGATTCCTCAATTACTTTCCACACACGCTTTGCAACGTGCGGATCGACCGTCGGTATACGGTTGATTGTGCGCGAGACAGTCGCTGTGGATACCCTGGCGCGTTTAGCAATTTCTCGAATGTTCATTGAGTATTATGACTTCGCCAACTCTTCTCGATACGGACCACTGGTTGCCGCTCTGTCAGGAGTTCGTCGCAACAACCTCGTGGTAAACAGAGTACCGTTCGTGGATGATCTTTGACAAAGGCAGAAACGCTACACTCTGATTTTGTGCAACCGTGCTAAAGGCCAGCTGTCCGCCGGCGGGTTCGAGCCAACTCGCCGGGTCGTCGACCTTCCCCTTGAACTGCAGCATCGGAGCGGGCTCTTGTTTTTCTTGCGCCGTGAAATGCCGATACCATTTGTCCCGAGGCTCCTCCTCGAATCGTGCCGCTAAGACCAGGGGACCATACATCACTGCCTGAAGACTTTCTTTGTCTGGCATGGGTGCGGCATGCAAACGCATAGGGAGACTCAGTTCCACGCGGTCGCCACTCTTCCAGGGCCCACGGAGAACAAAGTAGCTACCCGGGCCCGCGAAAGCGGGCACCGTACGCCCATTTACCTCTACGCTGCCGCTGTTCGCCCAGTACGGAATACGCAACTTCAGATCGACATTGACGGGTTTGGGCGCCGAGATAAGCAGAACCGTGCGTTGCTCCTCTGGGAACGTGGTTTGCTGCGTTACGCGAATGCCTTTTTCCGGCCAGCTCACTTCCGACGCAGTGTAGAGATTGATGAATATGGAATCGTCGTCGTGGAAGTAGATGGTGTCCGTCAGCTTCGCGAACTCCTCGGCCCCTGTGCCGTTGCAGCACCAGAACGAATCGAAAGGCTTCGCGTAGATTTTGGAGTAGCCGTTTCCCAGCGGCAAATAATAGACGGTTGTGCCCGTCTCCGGGTCAATGGTCCCCATGCGGTGATTGAACAGCACACGTTCGTAGTAGTCCATGTACTTCGCGTGTGGCGACCATGCGAACAAATGCCGCGTCAGTTTCATCATGTTGTAAGCGCAGCAGTCTTCGGCTGTGTTTGGGCTGAGCTGGGTGGAAAGCGCGCCGGGATCCGACCTCCACAGCTCGAAATTGCTGGTGCCGCCGGTGCAATACGAGCGCTCGCTGGTTACCTCGTTCCAGAAATAGTCGGCGATGTTCCAATACCGCTTGTCGCCGGTAAGTTCATACAATCGGGCTGCGGCGATGACTTGCGGAATATGCGTGTTAACGTGCAGCCCCTTGAGTTCGTCGCGGTGCGCTGCCAACGCATCGAAGAACCACTTCTTATCGAAGCGCCGCGCCAGGTCCAGATACTCGCGTTTACCAGTCACGCCGTAAAGATTGCTGAGTACCTCGCCCATGCCGCCATATTCCACAAGGAGCACACGCTGCATCTGTTGCTCGCTCAGGGGATCGGCCCAACTGCGCACCCATCCGGCCATCTTTTGCACTGTTTCCAATGCCTGGTCGTTGCCGGCAAGCACGTACATATCAAGATGGCCGTTCATGATTTTGTGAATGGTGTAGAAGGGCGCCCAGACGTTCACGCCATCGCGCAAACGGTCAAACAACTCCTGCGGGAAAGCACTGAGATAGCCGTTCTTATGCTGTGCCTGGCATTTTGCGAGCTCCGCAACCATCACGTCGCCATTGCGCTTTAGCTCTTCATCGCCCGAGCTGGCAAAAGCCAACGCACAAGCCGACAAATAGTGCCCGCCCGCGAAATGGCCACGCAATTCGCAATCGGGCTTTTCCCAATCACCCAACGGCTCTGCCGAAGATGGGAGCCCCGCCGTCAAGCGATAGGTATGAAGCAGCCGGTCGGGAGGCAGTGTCCTCAAATAGCGGCGATTGGCTTCCGCCGCCGCACTGAGAGCACCCGGCCCGAGCCGCACGTTGCTCATCGGAAATGGAATCGCTCGCAGCGGCACAACCTCGCGACTGATCTCCTTTGCGGCTGAAGAGGAAAGAGGCTTCGGCATTTCTTCTTGGAGCGCCAAGGCCCCACGGGGAAGAACGACGGCTGCACCCGCAGCGGCGGCAGCAATAGCGACGAACTTACGGCGGCTGATTTTCTCCACGATAACCTCCTTATTGAGTACGTGACAGCATCACGCCGGCGATTGCTACTCTGGCAGCATCTTCGATCCCACCACTTGGAACGTTCCCGCTGCCGCCGGCGCTCCCGTATTCGGCTGACCTCCACCAATGGATATCGAATACTTGCCTTCCGCAATGATCGGTTCGCCCGCTTCGCTCACCATGCTCAGGCCGCGATCCTTTAGCTCGAAGTCCACCTTCTGCGACTCGCCTGGCTGCAGGTGCACGCGCTGGAATCCGCGGAGGGCACGGATGGGCGCGCCTGGGGCATCAGGAAACTTCAGATACAGCTGCACCACCTCGTCGCCGGCGAGCTTACCGGTATTTGTGACCGTAACGGACGCGTTCAACGGATCACCGGCATGGATTGGTGCGTCCGGCAGAGTAAGATTGCTGTAACTGAATGTTGTATAACTGAGGCCGTATCCAAACGGCCAGAGCGGCTCGCCTTCGAAGTACCGGTAGGTCCGACCCTTCATCGAGTAGTCCCCGAAATGGGGCAGTTGGTGGACGTCTTTATAGAAGGTGACAGGGAGACGTCCGGCGGGATTATTCTTGCCGCTCAGGGTCTCAGCAATGGCGGCTCCGCCTTCTTCGCCCGAATACCAAGCTTCCACAATGGCATTGGCGTGTGCCTTCTCCCAGTTCACGCCCAACGCGCTGCCGTTCATGAGTATGACAACGAGAGGCTTGCCGGTCGCGGCCACAGCCCGAACCAAGTCCTCTTCCGGTTTTGGCAAATCAAGGCTTGTGCGGTCTCCGCCAGAAAAGCCGGGCTGATCGACCGGCATTTCCTCGCCTTCGAGGCGGCTGGTGATGCCGACCACCGCGATGACAACGTCCGCATCTTTCGCTGCGGCAACGGCCGCCTGATCAGGCGCACTGTTCACCGGAGCCCAGATGAGCTGTGCTTCAATCTTGCCGTCTCCCATGTGGCCATACATGACATTGAGCTTCACCGGATGTCCCTTCTCCAAATGAACTTGGCCCAGACTGGAGCTGGCGCCGTAGATTTGCGTAACCGGCTTGTCGTCCATTGAGACGCGAGCGAAACCATTGACCTTAACGCCAAGCAAGTAATCGCCGGTTACACTGGGATTGAGGAAACCGGTCCACTGCACTGACAGGCCCTGAATTCCTTTCGCCCCTTCGGGGGCGTTGTTCTCATTCAAATTCAAAGTGGATTCGACCCGTGACGTGAACGGAGTAGGTTTGGATTCGAAGTTCAGGCGCGAATTATATTCGGCCTTGAGACCGGGCTTGCCATCGGGTGTGGTCAGCACCGATGTGGGCACAGGATTCCCCTGATAGGAGAGAAACTGGGTGCCGGGTACATAGGTGATCTTGGCCTCGGGAAACTCGGCCTTCATTCCTTCCAACACAGTTACAGTGCGCGTGGGAGTGCCGTTATAGTTGCCAAGCAAAACGGCAGTTTGATCGGCAAGCGGGCCGACAATGGCGATGCGACTCACCGACTTAAGCGGCAGCACACCATCATTCTTCAGAAGCACCATCGATTCATTTGCTATGCGACGAGCAAGAGCACGGTGTGCGGTGCTGTCGAGCTGATTTTCGTCAATTTTGCTGTACGGTACCATCGATGGCGGGTCGAACATTCCGAGACGGATGCGAGCGGTGAAAAGGCGAACAAGCGTCGTGTCGATGGCGCTCTCAGAGAGATAACCCTGCTGCACAGCCTCGATGTACGGCTTGTAATCGTGGTCGTCATTCACTTTTAGGAAGTCGATGCATTCGTTGTCCATGCCGCGCTCTAGCGCGATAGCCGAGGCCTGCGGCTGCGTCGGGCGGTAGTGGTGACCGCCGAAGATGTTGCGGACCGCGTCGCAGTCGGAGACCACGTAGCCCCGGAACTGCCAGGCGCCGCGAAGCGTGTGCTGCAGCAGAAACTGGCTGGCGCATGCGGGCTCGCCGTTAATCGAGTTGTACGCGCACATTACCGAGCCGGCATGGCCCTCCACGACAGCAGCACGAAACGCGGGCAGGTACGTATCTTCCTCATCGTGCTTGCTTACGTCCACGTCGGCGAAGTGGCGGGTAGTCTCGGGCCCGCTGTGCACGGCGAAGTGTTTGGGCGTGGAGATCACTCTGTAGTAGTTTGGATCGTCGCCCTGCATGCCGGTGACAAAAGCAACCGCCAGGCGGCCGCTCAGGAAAGGATCTTCGCCATAAGTCTCCTGGCCACGGCCCCAGCGCGGATCGCGGAAAAGGTTTACGTTGGGGGCCCAGAAGTCCAAACCCTCGAAGATGTTGGAGTGCCCGGCGCGTTCATCCTGGGCGTGCTTGATCCGGCCCTCAATTCCAATGGCAGTTGCCATTTCGTGAATGCGCGGCGCATCAAAAGTTGCGGCAAGACCGATGGGCTCGGGGAATTCCGTGGTGCCGTTGACAGCGACGCCGTGTAGGGCCTCACTCCACCAATCGTACGCTGGCACACCAAGACGCGGGATTGCCCGAGCCTGATTCACGAGCTGCGAAGCCTTTTCCTGGAGCGTCATACGATGCACCAGGTCGGTCGCGCGCTCTTCCGGCGAGAGCCGGGGATTCATGTAGGGGAAATTGGAAGTGTCTTGCGCAGCGGCTACACCAGCCATGAGAGCGATGAAAGCAGTGAGGACTGCCAGTACAACTTTTCCGGAATAGCTCATCATCTCTTCTCCTAAAAATGTCGAATTGCCGCTACTGGCAACCCGCCTGAAAACAAAGATTCTGGCTGAAAAACGTCAGCACATGATTCTGAAAACGATCAGCTACTTTACTCGTGTGAGTGCCCGGGTACACTTCGAAGTTGTTCGCGATTCCATACTTATCAAGTACATCGTGCAGTTTGCCGGTATCGGCTCGTAAACCGTCTTGGTCACCAACATCGAGCGCGATTGCGCGATACTGGCGCAGATTTCCGATGTACTGGTCAACGAAGGCAAGTGGCGCATTCGCCGTCCACTTCGCGAGGACATCCGGCTGAGGTTCGCCGTTCTTCGTGGGCAGGTCAAAATAAAGCGGAGGATTCTTCGGATCAGGCGACCATGCCGCTGCCGTGGCAAGCTGTGCGCGGGGAAAGAACGGGAGTTTGGCCGAATCTTCGGGCGTCTTCACTGCCTCCAGAGCCTTCTCCATTTCCGGGTTCGCCGGTCCGGCCGGCCGCGGCGACAAGCAACACGGACTCATGATGTACAGGCTGCCGAACGAATCGGAATGTTTCATGCCGATCCGGGTCGCACCGTAACCTCCCATCGAGTGGCCAACCAGGCCGCGGCTCAGCCGATTTGGAATCGTCCGGTAATGCGCGTCGATGTACGCAACCAGATCATGCGCGATGAACTGCTCGAAGTCTCCCGTGGTGACCGAACTCGAATACATGGAGCCGTTGTGCAGCGTTTTGGAGTCGGGCAGCACAACGATCATTTCTTTGGCGCCCTGGGCGAAAGCACCCTCGATGGTTTGAGGCACGTGGATCTCGTGGGTCCATTGCTCGGCACCAATGGAATAGCCGTGCAAGGCATATACGACGGGATAGCGCCGCGATTTCTCCCTCGCATAGCTGGCTGGCAAAAACACGAACACATCGCGGTCGACGGCATCCCCCTCTAAATTGCCTTCCAGCGCCGTCCCGTGCACTTGAATGTGCTCCACGGTCACGGGCTTCGCACCGGGAACGACAGGAGGCACCTCCGTCTGCACTTGTGCTGCGAGCCGAGGTCCCAAAGCAACGGTTATCGCGAGTGTCATCACACAGAACAATTTGTTTGCTGTCATCGATGTCCTTTCTCGCATTTCGACCAGATGAACTATTGCACTGCAAATGAATAGATGTTGACGCTGAACGGAGGCACCTCGATCGTATCCGGAATTGCACCGAGCGCATGCTCCTCCACTGAGACCTCCGGCTTCTTGCCGACCGCGACGACCGCATCCACCGACGAGGGCGCCATCTGCCACAAATGGCCCGCGCTCGCGAGGTTTACGCCTTTGGCTGCCAGCTTCATGTTCTGCTTGGAATCCGACGGATTCAGCACGGCGACGGTAAGCGTTTTGCGATCCTCGCTGAGCGCAGCGCTAACATCTAACGGATAAGTGTCGCTGCCCGGATTGACCGCGGGCTGGTCGCCGCCGGCCGGATAGATGGGCTTAGGCTGCGGCGAGTCGCCAGAGACTTCGACCGGGATGGTGCCGAAGTGATCGCGGTACATCTTGAACAGAAGACCTATTGGACTCAAGACCGCATCGGTTCGGTCTTCGCTGATCATTGCGGTTGCGAACGTGAATGCCCCTAGCTGATACAGGTCGGAATGGCGGAACATCTCGTGAAAGGCCCAGGCATAGGCGGGAACCACTTTGTAAGAGTCCCGTCCCCCACCCATGTAAGCCCATTCGTCGATGGCAATCGGGACCGGCTTCGCCCGGAGTTCGGGAATGCGCTTCAGGTACTCCTGGTAATGCTCGTACTTCACGCGGACTTGCGTCGCGGGTGCGCGCTCCCATTCGATAAGTGTCTGCGGCCCGGTGCTCACCTTTTCTCCTTTCTCAAGATCGGTTCGCTGACCGCTCGTGGAGTAGAAGTGCTCGCTGAGCAGATCCATGTTGTCCAGACAGTGGGCGAGCAAGTTGCCGCTCCAATCTGCCGGAGAGAGGTAGTCAGGCACGATTTGGCCGTTCAGGCGCTTCGCCTGCTTGGAGCCGGTCATGGCGTCCGGCATTGCACCAGCGGCGATCAGCTTGATCGTTGGATCCACCGCTCGCATCGCCTTCGCGAACATGTTGTGCTTCAGTTCCCATTGCGCGACGGGCATGAAGCCTAACTGCCATTCACCCCAAGGTTCGTTGCCCACGCCCCAGAACTTGACGTGATACGGCTCCGGATGACCATTCGCGGCACGCAATCGCCCCATCGGTGTGGTGACCGCGCCATTTGCGTACTCGACCAGTTGCGCCACTGACCATTCGTCGCCGAAACCGCCATTGACAGTCACGTAAGGCTCAACATCCAGAAGGCGGCAAAGCGTCATGAACTCATCGGTCCCGACGTCGTTTGGCTGAACCGCGTGCCAGACCGGATCCATGATCGGCGGACGCTTGTCCGGATCGCCTATCGCATCGCGCCACTCGTGCCCGGAAACGAAGTTGCCGCCGGGCCAGCGATACACGCCGGAATGCAGTTGCTTGAATGCGGCGATCACCTCCGCGCGAAAGCCTTGCACGTTGTCGGCCGGCATTAACGAAACTGCCCCGACGTGAAAAGAGCCGGAGCCGGAGCCGGGGCCGACAATCTCGAGCCGGGCATCATCGCTATCGCCTTGCGCCTGGAACGTTAACGGGAACTTCCGATATTCAGATCCGACTTTGCTAATGATCACGGTCTGGCGGTCACCAGCGGCATTGCCCCAGATAAGACTCACCTTCACGGTCGTGCCAGATGTACCTGCCAGAACAACGCGTCCCGTGTACGATTTGCCTTTGCGTACGGCCAGTCCGGCTTGCTGGATTCCCTGAGCCTCGCTGGAACTCAACTTCACCCTGGGCGTGTGATCGCCAGTATAGGGATGATCCGTATCCATGGTGACGAATTCGTCGGCGCCGATCGGTGTCCAGTGGCACAGAGTGACACGTCTCCATGCTGGTCCGGATGGTTCGGCGGGCGGGTGCGAGTTGATCGGATAGTAGAACTTCCGGTCGTCCAGCATCTCAGCCCAGATGTTGTTATTGACGATTCCCCCGATGTGCTCCAGAAACTGCCCATAGATGTATTTCGAGATCGGAGCGCTCGTCTTCGACGTGTCGATGGTTGCAGCAACAGGTTGATCTTGCGCAGAAGCGGCAATTGTGAAAAGCAGTGCGGAGATTAGTAAGACTTGTGCCGTCACAGCTAAATTCTTAGCGTTTAAATCCACGATATGATCACCTCCTGTTTCGAACTTGGCACAACGCTCGCGTCTTTAGCGTAAGAAACTGCTTTGCACCCTAGTTTCGCCTCCGGCAAATTCTGGCTCGCCCCACGATGGTGGCTGACTGCTTCGCCAAGTTAATACGGTCGATGTCCTTCTGTAACACCCGGCCAAGTGTCTGTACGGAAAGGAACGGCTGGCAATCCCACACCGTTGAATAGGGTTGCCGCCGGATTTGACTGCCAGGCGTAGCGAACCTCCTTCGGGTCCGGCACCGAAGGGGACGAGACAACGACTGTATTGCCCTCGATGTGCGCGTCAGCCCAATACCATTTCCTGTCCTCTCCGGCGATTTCGAACTCTTCCAACTTCACTCCCTTCGAGACCAGGCCACCATCGGTGTTCGCGAATCGCAGTCGGATCGAGCCCGGAAGGCGCTCGACCGAAGCGAGAGTTGGCCCCGAATAAGCGACGTTCTTGCCGTACTGTTTTGCCAAAGCGCAGAGAGCGAGGCGCTCCCCCACTGGGAGTTTTTCCTTGGGATGAATATTGTCCGGATCACATGTGTCGATTGTGACTGCCAGGCACGAGTTTCGAACACTCGCAACTGCAAGCGCCTGCGATTCACGCGTTTCTGCCCATGTGTTGTCAACGGGCGTCGTGCTGCGATGCTGGCATGCTGGCAGGCTGACGATGTATAAGGGGAAATCGCCTTGTCCGAAGAGGTTTCGCCAATCCGCAATCATGACGGGAAGCAGTCTGCGGTACTGGAATCCGCGATCTGAGTTTTGCTCACCCTGGTACCACAGCGCGCCCGTGATGGAAAGCGGGGCAACAGGCGCCAGCATTCCTTCGTAAAGCACGGACGGCATCACGGGCCAGTTCTCGAAACCAATGGGCATGGGGTGGGGTGGACGCGCATCAACACTCAGCTTTCCCTTCCACCTGCCCGCCAGCGGAATGCTCGTCTTGTCTCCGAGAGTGAGGCGCAACTCGTCGGACTTGGCGAGAAACCCGCCTTGCGGTTTTGTCTTGAAGACACGAATCGCCAGGACATTTTTTCCCGGCTTCAGGACGCCATCGCGGATGAAATAGACGCGCGGGTTCTCGACCCACGCGCTGGCGCCGACCTCGGTACCGTTGATGTACGCGGTATCCATGCGCTCAACCGACCCCAGGAACAATGAAGCGCGCCCAACCGGGAGCGGGTCCGGCAACACGATGTCTTTGCGGAACCAGACGACTGCGGGCGTGTCGGGCACGCCCAATTCGGAGAACCCTCCTGGAACCTCGACGAACTTCCAAGCGGAATCGTCTAAATCTGGAGCAGCCCAGTTTCCTTTCAGTCCGATGTCAAACTGGTCGTACCAGTGCATGACATAATTGCCGTATTCGGGCGCGCCTGCCGCAGCCAGGTTTTCCAGCTCTGCCAAGGGGACATCGAAGTCCTTGAGCGGGCGTAGCGCGGCAGCACTCGTCCAGGCCTCGGCGGGAGTTCCGCCGAGAGCATCCACGACCAAGCCGATCGGAATATGGATCTCTTGCTGCACCTTGCGGGCAAAGTAGTACGCGACCGCCGAAACCCGGTCAGACGTCTCAGGGGAAACCACTTTCCAGCTTCCTTGCGGAACCTCCGTGTGATGGTAAGCAGGGTGAGCCGCAACGGTGAAGAAACGAATCTCCGGGTAATCGGAGGCCTTGATTTCCTCCTCCCCATTGCGGACAAAGCGAAGGCCTACCTGCATGTTGGATTGGCCTCCGCACAGCCAAACGTCGCCGACTAACACATTCTGAAGTTCAACCGTTTGATGACCTTTGATCGTCAGGGTGTAGGGACCGCCTGAAGGTGGCGGCTGAATTCTCACCTGCCAGTGCCCGTCGGCTCCCGCAACGCCGGATGCGTGCTTGCCAGCGATTTCAACCCGGACCTTGTCTCCAGGATCCGACCAGCCCCAGATGGTATTTGCCTTACCGCGCTGCAATACCATGTTGTCGCCGAAGACCAGGCTAACGAAGGGGAGCGGCTGGACCGCCGCTTTAAGGTCATTCTGGGCCAAAGCACCGCAATGCAGCGAAAGCAGCAAGGCAGTTGCAGCGATGGCCTTGAGAGCTGGTCGGAGATTCATGAGTTCAGGGAGCCTCAGTTCAGTAAAGCAATCGATTGACGGCCATGCAATTTAGGGCCGTCAATTGGCTTGGTCAGAAGAGTCTCGGAGCGAAGTCCTTCAGATCGCGTCGCCAGGTCTGCCATTCATGGTCTGTACCTTGCGACTCGTAGAAGACATGTTGAATGTTCGCTTCCAGGAGTGAAGTATGCAGTCTCTGGAGTCCCGCACGCATTCTTTCAGGCTCATTTGTTCCGACACCCATCCAGAGCAAGTGGACCTTCTTGGCGAACGCGGCCGGATCAGCTAATACCGCGTTGTAATCGGTCTTGGGATCCAGTTTCCGGTCCCCAAGCACGAGCATCCCGCCAGCCCCGCTGAATCCGCCAATGTAGGAAAAGAGATCGAGATGATTCAGCGTAATCTGGAACGTCTGCATTCCTCCCATCGAAAGGCCAGCCATCGCGCGATGATCGCGATCCGAGAGTGTTCGGAAG
>Ga0187854_10001379_pt1 | contig 24135 bp, 26 predicted proteins | sample June2016WEW_6_15_FD_132445 | JGI IMG/M metagenome (GOLD analysis project Ga0187854, IMG submission 132445) | Peatland microbial communities from SPRUCE experiment site at the Marcell Experimental Forest, Minnesota, USA - June2016WEW_6_150 | ecosystem: Environmental > Terrestrial > Soil >...
GATTCGGGGCTTTGTTTGGCTTTAGGTTCCATTACTCCTCTCCTTTCTCAGAGTCATTATAACCTAAAACCGTCTCTTATTTTATCCCCTCATCTGTCCACTTTCCTTTGAAACGCTACACCGTAAAGAAATTTAAGTCGGTAGAGAAACTCTTAAAGAGAAACGCAAACGCCCGTGATAAGATTCTGCACTATGACGAATATAGCAAACTCTTGTCACACCTGCCTACACATACAAAGGCAGTAATCACAATGGCCTTCAATACTGGAATGCGAATTGGTGAGATTTTGCCATTAACATGGGATAAAGTCGATTTGAAAGAGCGGATTATCAGTCTTGAAGCTAAGGATACCAAAGACAAGGAATCCCGAAAAATCGATATCGATAATGAGCTTTATGAGATGCTCGGGAATATACCCCGTGCAATCCATGATAATCATATCTTTCTGTATAAGGGGAAGCCGATCAAGTATATCCGCAGATCATTAAAGACCGCTTGCAAAAAGGCTGATATCACCTACGGGAGATTTGAGAAAGGCGGTTTTATCTGCCATGACCTTCGACATACCTTCGTCACATACGCAAGGAAGGCAGGAGTGGCTCAATCGGTCATTATGAAGACAACAGGACATTCAACCACGGAAATGTTTCACCGCTACAACACCGTAGATAATGAGGATACCCGAAAGGGCATTAACCAATTTGAAGATTATGTAAAAAGTGTTGACCAAACCGTTGACCAAAAAGAAAAAAGGGCTAACCAATGATGGCTAACCCCCTGAAATTCATGGTGGGTCAGGGCAGAATTGAACTGCCGACACCTGGATTTTCAGTCCAGTGCTCTACCGACTGAGCTACCGACCCTCCCAGTTTGTTATGTCATTGAGTGGAAGTCTCGTCTATAAAAAATCCCCTTCTTTGTCAAGGCCTTTTTCATCGGGTTCATATGCAGGCCCATCAACTACATTCCTGATACGGATGACGACGGTTTCCGCTATCTTGTCATGCCAGCCCTGTTTCTTCGCATCAAATGCGATCCAGACAAACCCGAAGTAAAAGACAACTGCTGAGATGATATATCCCACCCATCTGAGAAAAGCGAGACCGAAGGTCACTTGTTCTCCCTTTGACTGAACAACCTTAAGGCCGAAGATCATCTTTCCGGGCGTCTGTCCGGCGGCGCCGTGAAAATATGTAAAATAAAACATGCTTATAAAGACGGTCATGAGTAGGTAAACAAGTACAAACGTGATGCTCATTTCCTCAAATCTCTCCGGCAGCATATCGCGGTAGTGAGACAGAAAGCTGATACTCAACGCCAGCATTCCTATAAAAAGGATAAAGAGAGAAGTGAAAAAGAGAATGATCTTGTCGATGGAAAACGCCATCGCTCTTCTCCAAAAACCACCGTAACTATCTTCCGCCACTACAGCTTACCCCCTTCCGGCTCTCCTCCAAAGATACCCAATTCATACTGAATGACGGAAAGAATAGTGATGGCGGCCGTCTCCACCTTCAGCACGTTCCTGCCCAGGCTCACGGATATGAATCCCCTTTTCACGGCAATATCCACTTCGTCTCTTGAGAATCCTCCTTCAGGGCCTATCATGACGGTGATGTCTTTCTCTCCTTCGTATCTATTGTCACGCAATAGTTTTTTTATGCCTCTTTGAGATTCTTCTTCCCAGAAAATAATTTTTAACGCCACTCCTTCCGAGGATGCAAGCATCTCTTTAAAGGAGAGAACTTCGTTGACTTCCGGTATATCCGCTCTTCCACACTGTCTTGCCGCCTCGGTGGCAATACTTCGCCACCGCGAGACCCTGGCACGGGCCTTATCCGCCGTTAATTGGGGAACGGATCTTGCCGACCGAAAGGGGACGATCCTGTGGGCGCCCAGTTCCGTCGCCTTCCGGATTATTGAATCCAGCTTGTTCGCCTTGGGGAGTGCCTGAAGAACGGTAATTCTTGGAGCCTCGACATGAATCCTGTGCTTTTCCAAGACCTCTACGTCGACGCCATCGGCGGAGAACTTGTTTATGACAGCTTCGTATTCCCATCCGGCGCCATCAAAAAGAACCAGATGGTCACCCTTCTTCATCCTGAGGGCGGACTTAACATACCTGAGGTTCTCTCCCCCAAGATCAAATATCTCGCCCTTCCCCATAATCCCGGGGAAATATATTCTCGGCACTGTCAAGGTTTATTCCCTCACAAAACAATTGGAATTGGGTGGAAGGCTGGACCGCATTAAAATGCCAAACGCTCTTTTGCGGCACTCAAGGTTGATTTCCTTTTTCTTGAAGAACGTAGCAAACCCATTCCTTTTCCGTGATGATCTGGTGAATTGCAAATGTGCCCTTCAGGAAATGCGATTCAATATCCGCTTTATTCTGTTCAATGATACCTGAAATCACCAAGTAACCATCTTTTTCAATCAGAGACATTAGGTGGTCGCCGAGACGTCCCAGTATCTTGGCCGTGAGGTTGGCGACGATAAGATCAAATGGCTCATTAATGGTATTGACGTCGCGATTGATGATTTCCACTCTGTCCGCCACATTGTTGATCATCGCATTCTCGCGGGCAATGGCGGCAGCCTTCTTATCAATATCGACGCATACCACTCTTTCCGCACCCAGCTTTGCACAGGAGATGCCCAAGATGCCTGTGCCTGTTCCGACGTCGAGGACGCGCCACTTCTTGATGCCCCTGTCTTTCAGAAGGATGTCCTCAATCGCTTCCAGACACATCCTCGTCGAAGGATGCTGGCCCGTTCCGAATGCCATCCCGGGGTCTATCTCGATGACAATGTCTCGACCTGCGGGAGTGTATCTTTCCCAGGTTGGTTTGATAACAATGTTCTTGCTCACCCGTAGGGGCTTGAAATATTTTTTCCACTCTTCCCCCCAATCCTGATCCGCAACTATTTCCATGGAGAGGCGAGGCTCCTCCATTCCGGGGAAGAGACCGGAGACGCTGTCCAAATATATCTTCAGGGAGGCGATTCGATCTTCCAACCGCCCATCAAAAGGTAAATACGCTTTAAGGACCTCTCTCTTTTCAGAGAGCCCAAAGTCTCCCGGAGACTGGGGCGCCAGTTCTTCCTGAAACGCCCCCGGGACGCCTATTTCAGTAAGGAAGTTCGACAATGCGTCGATCAGCAGCGGTGATACGGAAAGTTCGATCTTCAGCCATTGTCCCTTTTTTTCTCCGGTCAGCCCGGTCACTTCTGGCATTTTCGTCCCTCCCTGACCTGAAACGATTGGATATACTTCTATATCCTCTTTTCTATGATATTTCAAGTAGCTTGAATTTTAAGGGTCTTCGTGATAGCTTCCATTGATTATTTCGTCTTGGTCTGGAAGTAGAATCTGTCTCTTGCTGCCCCTCTTTTTGAAAGGGAGCGCAGCGGGGATTTGGGCGGACTCATTGTAAAATCCCCCTCCATCCTCCTTTACAAAGGGGGACTCGTTAGGAAGGAAGGGCCGTGAAATATTACCCGTTATTTCTAGATATCACAGATAAAAGATGCGTCGTCGTGGGCGGAGGCGATGTCGCCGAGAGGAAAGCGGGGCGGCTTCTCGACTTCGGGGCCAGTGTCGTCGTTGTTGCAAAGACGCTGACACCCGGTCTCGAAACCTTGAAAAAAGAAGGCAGAATAAATCACATCGATGCCGATTACGACAAGGCCGTGATCGATCATGCCTTCCTTGTAATCGGCGCCACGGACCGGGATGACGTCAACGCGAAAATCTCCCGCGATGGGAGAGAGAAGGGCATACTCGTCAATATTGTAGATGACCCCGACAAATGTGATTTTGTCCTCCCTTCCCTTCTCAAGCAGGGAGACCTCCTGATCGCCATATCCACCGGAGGGAAAAGCCCGGCCCTGGCGAAGAAATTGAGGGAAGAGATGGAACAGATCTTCGGGACGGAATATCAAACCCTCCTTCAGGTGCTGGGACAACTGAGAGAAAAACTGGTTGTGAAAGGGCGCTCCCCCGACGAGAACAGGCGTTTGTTTGAAGCGGTCGTGCATTCAGACATCCTTCAACACATAAAAGATAAGAGCTGGAATAAGGTAAAAAAAATCATTTACGACATTACCGGCGAAAAAATAAAAGTTGGTGATTGATGGATATCATTTTTTTCAGGGTGGCTCTTGTTGTTTATCTCTTAAGCGCCCTAGGATATTTAGGCTCCCTGTATACCAGAAGGGTACTGGTGGCCAGAGTCTCCACATGGATTCTTTTCTCGGCCTTTGCGTTCCATGCCTTGTTTTTCGCATTCAGATGCATCAAGACAGGCCAGAATCCTGTGGTCAGCTTTCATGAGATGCTTTCCTTCTTCGCCTGGGCAATGGCCGGTATTTATCTTGCCTTCCAATTGAAGACGAAGACCAGGGTGCTGGGCGCCTTCGTCTCTCCTGTAACATTTCTGCTCATGATCGCGGCCTCGAAAGATCTGGGAGGATACGTTTCTATTCCGGCTGCGCTCCAGAGCAACCTAGTGCCGGTTCATGTGATACTCGCAGTAACGGGAGAGGCCCTTTTTGCTTTGGCCACCTGCGCGGGCGCTATGTATCTCATCCAGGAAGGCTTACTAAAGAATAAAAAGGTGAGCAGCTTCAGCAAGGTGCTGCCTTCCCTTACAGACCTGGACAGGATTAATCATATATGCCTCATGCTGGGGTTTTCGCTGCTCACTCTGGGCATCCTGGCAGGTTCCATATGGGCAAGAAGCGTCTGGGGCAGTCTTTGGCAATGGGACCCCAAGCAGACATGGACGCTGGCAGCGTGGTGCGCTTATGCCGTGCTGCTGCATCAAAGGCTCGCTATGGGCTGGAAGGGGCACAAGGCGGCGCTTTTCACGCTGCTGGCATTTGCCGTGCTCTTGATTTCACTTGTGTTGGTCAGCCTCTTCTTTGTCACTGCTCACAGATTCATATAACACCATGAATATCATTCTTATCGGCATGAACCATAAAACAGCCCCCCTTGAAATCAGGGAGCGCCTTTCTCTATCCTGCGGGGAGGATATCAACCATCTTGCGGAAATAATGAACATCCCGGATATAAAGGAATGGCTGTATCTTGCCACCTGCAACCGCGTAGAGGTTCTGGCAAATGCGGCAGACAGTGAGAGCGCAATTGCGAGGCTGAGGGCTTTTATTTTTCATCACGGCAATCTTTCCGCAGAAGAGATGAACAAATGCCTTTATCTGCACTACGATCATGAAGCGGTGCGCCATCTCTTCCGCGTGGCATCGAGCATAGACTCCATGGTTATGGGGGAACCGCAGATTTTGGGGCAGATTAAGGATGCGTTCCGCACAGCCGTTGAGCATAACGCAACCGGTGTCATACTGAACAAGATTCTCCATCATGCGTTCAGGGTGGCAAAAAGGGTGAGGAGTGAAACGGGAATTGCCAACAACGCCGTGTCCGTCAGTTTTGCCGCCGTGGAGCTCGCGAAGAAGATATTTGGCGTTCTTGAAGGGAGGAATGTTCTCCTCATCGGAGCCGGGGAGATGTCGGAGCTTGCGGCAAAACACCTTATCAGCCGCAGGGTGGGAAAGATATTCATCGCCAATAGAACATATGCCCGTGCAGTGAAGATGGCCGAAGATTTTCATGGGGCAGCCATAGAGTTTGACATGCTCTCGGATAAACTGCACGATGTTGATATTGTGATAACCTCGACAGGGGCGCCTGGCTACGTGCTTACGTCTCCTATGATCGAAGCGGCCATCCGCAGGCGCAAGAACCGTTTCCTCTTCCTTATCGACATTGCCGTGCCTAGAGATATCGACCCCGCGGTGGGGAATATAGATAACGTTTACCTGTACAATATCGACGACCTTCAGGATATTGTGGACAGCAACCTGAAAATCCGGAAAAAGGAGGCCGAGAAGGCAGAGAACATTATAGACGAAGAGGTAACAAAGTATCTGGAATGGTACAGCGCCCTGGAAGTTGTGCCGACGATCATATCCCTGCGGGAAAAAATGGAAGGCATTATTAGAGGAGAGATTGCAAAATCATCAACATGGATGGAAAATCTCACGGAAGATGAAAAAAGAAATATAGAAATCATGGCGAATTCCATTATAAACAAGGTGCTTCACGATCCGATTACGGGACTGAAGGAAGAAAGCAAGGATAACAGCGCGCTGCCTTACATCGCAGCGATCAGGAGGCTGTTCGGGCTGGATGATAAATGAGGAGACAGGCACATTAGAAGCATACTGAGAATCGGAACACGGGGAAGCCTTCTCGCACTGACGCAGACCAATTGCGTTGCGGAGAGATTGCGGAGAGAGACGCCCACGGTGGCCGTCGAAACTGTAGTGATCAAGACAAAGGGAGATATCCTGCAGGACGTACCTCTGGCGAAAGTGGGGGGAAAGGGACTCTTTGTGAAAGAGATCGAGGATGCGTTGCTTCGGGACGAGGTAGATATCGCCGTTCATAGTATGAAGGACGTTCCCATGGAACTCCCGGATGGTCTGCAGATCGGAGTGATGTCGGAAAGGGAAGACGCGCGGGATGCGCTGATCTCGAAAGACCAAAAAAAGCTCGAGGACATGCCGGTCGGCGCCCGCATCGGTACTGGTTCCCTGAGGAGGGGATTCCAGCTCCTTCACCTTTTTCCGGACATCGAAATCGTTCCTGTGCGCGGCAACCTCGACACACGCATAAGGAAGATTCAAACGGACGGCCTCGATGGCATCATTGTGGCAACAGCGGGGCTAAAGCGGATGGGATGGACGGACCGTATCACCCAGGTCATACCCGTGGAAATAATGCTTCCCGCCGTCGGGCAGGGTGTGCTCGGCATAGAATTGAGAAAAAACGACGACTACGTCCGCCGCGCTGTCTCCTTCATTAATCATCCCCGTACATGGGTGGAGGTGAGCGCGGAGCGGGCATTCCTGGGGAGACTGGGCGGAGGATGCCAATTGCCCGTGGCTGCATACGGCATGAAGGAGGGAAACGACCTTACCGTTACGGGACTCTTGGGAAGTCTTGACGGCAGAGAGTTGATAAAAGATGAAGTAAGAGGAGTGAGCGAAGACGCCGAGGTTCTGGGAAAATCACTTGCGGAAAGAATCCTGTCGAAGGGTGGACAGGCGATACTTGATGAAGTTTACAGAAAGGGGCTCTTCTGTGGCGAACAAGGGTAAAGTTTATATCATCGGGGCCGGCCCGGGAGACCCCGGGCTGTTTACGATAAAAGGCCTGAGATGCCTCCAGGAAGCCGATGTCATCATCTACGACTATCTCGTGAACGAGGAGATCATACATCAGGCGAAGGAATCGGCGCGTCTGATCTATGCGGGGAAAAAAGGTGGAGAGCATACCCTTCCGCAGGATGAAATAAATCGGCTTCTCCTTGAAGAGGCGAGGCAGGGAAATGTTGTCGCCAGGGTTAAGGGCGGAGACCCGTTCATCTTCGGGCGCGGCGGGGAAGAGGCGGAAATCCTTGCGCAGTCCGGCATCCCCTTTGAGGTAGTTCCGGGTGTAACTTCCGCCGCTGCGGTCCCGGCGTATGCGGGCATCCCGCTGACGCATCGCGGCCATACGTCCACAGTCGCCTTTGTGACAGGCCATGAGGACGCGACGAAGGAAGATAGTGATATCGATTGGAAGTGTCTGGCGGGAATCGGAACCGTTGTGTTTCTCATGGGCGTCAGGAATCTCGGACGGATTACGGCCAATCTGATGTCTCATGGCAAGCATGCGGATACCCCAGCCGCCCTTATCCGATGGGGGACGACGGAAAATCAGGAGACCCTGATAGGAACCATCAGCGACATTGCCAGTAAAGCGGAGGCAAAACATTTTTCTCCCCCGGCCGTTTTGGCAGTGGGCGGCGTCGTGGATCTTCGGAGCGTGCTGAACTGGTACGAAACGAAACCGCTCTTCGGTAAAGGCATCGTAATCACGCGACCCGAGGGGCAGGCGGGAGAATTCGCAAGCCTTCTCCACGCGCAGGGCGTACGGGTGATAAATTTCCCAACAATCAAAATCGTCCCCCCTGTCAGTTACGACGGTCTCGACCGGGCCATCGCCGAACTCTCGGCATATCAATGGATCATTTTCACCAGCGCCAATGGCGTCGTCTTCTTCTTGAGGCGTCTGAAAGAACTCGGACGGGATATCCGGGATCTCAAAGAGCTCCGGATCTGCACGATCGGGTCCGCCACAGCGGCCAAGCTTGAACATTTAGGCATCCGGGTTGATCTTGTGCCTGACGAGTTCATTTCCGAAGGGGTGGTCAAAGCGTTTGAGAAGATCAACTTGAGGAGAAGCAGGATACTGCTACCCAGAGCCGAAACCGCTCGCGATGTCATTCCTGAAGGACTTGCGAAACTCGGGACAAAGGTCGATGTGGTAACAGCATATCGAACAGTCAATTCGGGAAAAGATAAAGCGGAGCTTGCATCATTGATGAACCATGGGAAGGTGGACGTTATCACATTTACCAGCCCTTCGACGGTTGAGAATTTCATGGAAATCATGGGACAGGATTATGCGATACCGAAGAGAGTCAAGATCGCCTGTATCGGACCGATCACAGCCGCAGCCGTCAAGAAGGCCGGCCTTCCCGTGGACATAATCCAGGAACGTTATACCATACCAGGTCTGGTTGAAACACTGACGACATATTTCAGCAAAAAAGTATGAACACAAGAAAAGGAGGATTGGAATAAATCATGTATTTTCCTGCTTACCGACCGCGGCGGTTAAGAAAAAACGAAAATTTCCGGAGGATGATCAGGGAGACGAAGCTGTCCGTCGATAATTTCGTTTATCCTCTTTTTGCAACCTTCGGGAAGGATGTGAAAAAACCGATTAGCTCTATGCCCGGAAATTTTCAAATGTCCATTGACCATTTGGTAAAAGAAGTGCAGAAAGCGAAAGATCTTGGTATCCCTGCAGTTCTCCTCTTCGGCATCCCCGATAAAAAGGACGAGGTGGCATCTGGGGCTTTCATGAAAAACGGAGTTGTTCAGCAGGCAGTCAAAAGGATCAAAGACAAGGTTCCCGACATTATCGTCATTACCGATGTGTGTCTCTGCGAATACACAAGCCATGGTCACTGCGGGATGATCGAGAAGGGCGAAGTGGACAATGATGCCTCGCTCGAAGTCATAGCGGAAACTGCCGTGTCTCATGCAAAGTCAGGTGCGGACATGGTTGCCCCGTCCGCCATGATGGACGGGCAGGTCGGCGCCATCCGGGAAGCCTTGGATGAAAGCGGTTTCGACAACCTGCCGATCATGGCCTACTCCGCAAAATATGCCTCCTGCTTTTACGGCCCATTTCGTGAGGCCGCGGAAAGCGCCCCGCAATCCGGTGACCGCAAAGCCTATCAGATGGATCCGGCCAACGGCGATGAGGCTATCCGCGAGATAAGCCTCGATGTTGAAGAAGGGGCCGATATCATAATGGTCAAACCCGCTCTTCCCTACCTCGATATCATCCGCCGCGCACGGGAGGAGTTCGACCTGCCCATTGCAGCCTACAATGTGAGCGGCGAGTTCTCCATGATCAAGGCAGCGGCCAAACTTGGCTGGATGGACGGAGAAAGGGCGATGATCGAAGCGCTCACTTCCATCAAGAGAGCCGGCGCGGATATCATCATCACCTATTTTGCCACGGAGGCGGCAAAGTTTCTCCAGAAATGAATAAAAAAGTGCTACCGCATACCCTCCGCATGGTTGCCTGGGAAGTGACCAGGAGTTGTAACCTCGCCTGCATCCACTGCCGGGCATCGGCCAAACACGGCCCCTATGCCGGCGAACTCACGACAGACGAGGCATCGCGTCTCCTGGACGCGATTGCGGTTGTAAGCAAACCCGTGATCATACTGACCGGCGGGGAGCCGCTCCTCCGTCCCGACATATTTGAAATTGCCGCCTACGGAGACAAGAAAGGACTCCGCATGGTCCTGGCAACCAACGGAACCTTGGTCACAGAACAGATTGCCGGAAACATGCTCACAGCGGGAATTAAGCGCGTCAGCATCAGTATCGATGGCATGAATGCAGAAAGTCACGACGCCTTTCGTGCTGTGGCCGGAGCTTTCGCAGGAGCGCTCGCGGGAATTGAAGCAATGAAAAAAGCCGGCATGGAATTCCAGATAAATACGACTATAACTAAAGCCAATCTGGATCAACTACCCGGTATCATGGATCTGGCCATCAAGCTGGGCGCTGCTGCACACCATATCTTCCTCCTCGTTCCCACCGGCAGGGGAAGAGAGCTGGCGGAGCAGGCCATATCCCCCACAGATTATGAAAAAACACTGAACTGGTTCTACGAGGCAAGTCTCAATTGCCCGATACAACTGAAGGCTACATGCGCGCCCCATTATTACCGTATCCTGAAGCATAGAAAGGGAAAGCAGTTAACGCGGAGCACCGGAGCTGAAAACACCCTGCATGCCATGACGCGCGGTTGTCTGGGTGGAAGCTCCTTCTGCTTTATCTCTCATACGGGACAGGTGCAGCCCTGCGGCTATCTGGAGGTCGATTGCGGCAGGATAAGAGAAAAGGGATTCGAGAACATCTGGAACAGTTCCCCGATATTTGAAGACCTCCGTGATTTGAATAAATACAAAGGCAAATGCGGCCATTGTGAATTCATCAAAGTCTGCGGCGGGTGCCGCGCGCGGGCCTACGAGGTCACGGGAGACTACTTAGCCCCAGAACCATTCTGTATCTATGAACCGAAAAAATAATGGATACCGTCGACAAACAGATTTTGAATATAATTCAGAAGAACTTCCCTGTGGTTGAAGAACCCTTCAAGGCAGTAGCTGTTAAGGTAGGCCTTAGCGAAGATGAGGCTCTTAAACGGATCAAAAATTTGAAGGACGAAGGAATCATCCGCCGGATCGGTGCTATCTTTGACTCCAAAAAGATGGGCTATGCGAGCACCCTGTGCGCCGCCAAGGTTCCCAAAGAAAAAATGGAAAAGTTCGTCGCAGTTGTAAACTCCTATGCCGGTGTCACGCACAATTACCGAAGAAGCAATGAATACAATGTCTGGTTCACTTTCATTGCGTCGAATGAGGAGACGCTGAAGAAATACCTCGGCGAAATACGCGACAAAACGGGCGTTACGGATATCATCAGCATGACTGCCACAAAGATTTTCAAGATCGATGCAACGTTTGAATTGTGAGCGAAGGATATTAAATCCCCCCTACCCCCTCTTTTACAAAGTGGGGAATAGGGAGGAGAATTTTTTAATGTGGGAGACGAAAAATCGATCTTCATAATAACGTCCATGAAAGAAAGTGCGCGATGACAGAAGAAGCTGAAAAACCTACCCTGTTCTTAATCGATGGCAGCAATTATGTATATCGCGCCTATTATGCAATCCGCGAACTGTGCAATTCCAAAGGTTTCCCCACTAATGCCATTTACGGTTTTACCACGATGCTCCTGAAGCTGCTCCGGGACTGGAAACCGCAGTATGTCGCCGTTGTTTTCGACCTCAAGGGACCCACCTTCCGCCATGAGGCCTTCGAGGCGTACAAGGCTACGAGAAGGCCCACTCCCGATGATCTGATACTGCAGATACCCTACATCAAGGACATTATCCGCGGCTTTTCCATACCAGTCCTGGAAATGCAGGGACTGGAGGCGGACGACATTATCGGCACTCTGGCCAGACAGTATGCGGACAAGAATATCAGGACGGTCATCGTCTCAGGCGACAAGGACATGATGCAACTCATTTCCGATGACATCATGATGATAGATACCATGAAGGACAAGTCCTACAATGTCGAGGCCGTCAGAGAGCGATTCGGTGTCGGCCCTGAAAAGGTGATAGAGATTCTTGGCCTCACGGGTGATCAATCGGATAATATCCCGGGCGTTCCCGGTATAGGTCCGAAGACTGCACAGCGCCTGATTGAGGAATTCGGATCCGTGGAGGGAGTTCTTCAAAACATCGATAAGGTGCGAAACCCGAAGACCCGAGAAAGTTTGCGGTCGTTCGCCGACCAGGCCAGGATGAGCCACGACCTCGCCAAAATCAAGACTGACGCGGACTTTGATATTGACCTCGAAAGCGCGCGCTATTCGGCGCCCGACAATGAGGTATTGCAAGCCCTGTTCAAGGAATTTGAATTCTCATCACTCCTTCAGGAACTGAAATTCAAAGATGAATCGATCAAAGGGCGGTATGGTATGATCCTCGCGGATGCTGAATTCGCGGCCCTAATTGAACGGCTTGGGCATGTGAAAGAATTTGCTTTTGATATAGTCGCGAGTGCGGATGTGCCGATGCTTGCCGACATTATCGGTATCTCCATCTGCCTGTGCCCGGCAGAAGCTTTCTACATCCCACTTTCCCACGCATACATGGGTGTTCCACAGCAGCTCAAAACACGCGATGTCCTGAGAGGCCTGACACCTCTCCTTTCCAGTCACGGCATCAAGAAGCACGGCCACGACATGAAGAATGCCATGATCATCCTGTCCAGAAAAAGTGCTGATTTGCAGGGTCTTGGATGCGACACGATGGTGGCCTCCTACGTACTGAATCCGGCAAAGCACAGCTTCGAGCTGGCCGATGTAGTCAGGGAACACCTGGGCAGGCAGATTACGCATCCAAGGGATTTAATCGGCAGCGGGGCTAAGGCTATCTCTTTCAGCGTTATCCCTGTCGAGAAGGTGAGGGATTATGCGTGCCGGAGGGTCGATGCTATCCTAGAACTTGCCGCAACGCTGCATGAAAGTATTATAAAAGAGGGATTCAAAGACCTTTACTATGAGGTGGAGATGCCTCTCATTTCAGTTCTTGCCGCCATGGAAAAGAAGGGCGTCCTCCTGGATACGCGGTTGCTTACGGCGATGTCCGCAGAGATCGAACAACTAATGTCTCTTACTGAAGACAAGATCTACCAGTTGGCTGGAGAAAAATTCAATATCAGTTCGCCGAAACAGCTCCAGATGGTTCTCTTCGAAAAGCTCGGTCTCCCTAAAGGGAGGAAAACAAAAGAGGGACACTCGACGGACATTGAAGTTTTAACCAACCTCGCCCGGAGTCACGAACTGCCTGCAGAAATCCTGTCATACCGGACCATGGCGAAGTTGAGATCAACATACATCGATGCCCTGCCATCACTAATCAACCCGGAAACAGGCCGTATCCACACATCCTACAACCAGACTGTAACGGCAACAGGCAGGCTCTCCAGCAGCAATCCCAACTTGCAGAATATCCCGATCAGGACACTGGAGGGAAAGAGAATCCGGCAGGCCTTCATTGCACCGGAAGGCTGGGAAATCGTCTCCGCCGATTACTCTCAGATCGAACTCCGCGTACTCGCACATCTCTCCGATGACAAAGCCTTGATCGACTCCTTCATGGAGGATGTTGATATCCATACCGCAACAGCGGCAAATGTCTTCGGTGTCTTCCCGGAAATGGTGACGGCGGAGATGAGAAGGCAGGCCAAGGTTATCAATTTCGGCATCCTCTACGGCATGAGTGCTTTCGGTCTATCCAAGGAACTCAATGTGCCGCAGAAGACAGCCCAGGTTTACATCGACGAATATTTCAACAAGTACCCGGAGGTGAGAACCTTTCTGGATAGAATCATTTCAAATGCACGGAAAGACGGTTTTGTTACCACCCTCCTGAACAGACGTCGCTATCTTCCCGAGATAAACAGCCGCAATGCCCCTGTGAGGCAGTTCGCCGAGCGTACGGCAATCAACACTCCGATTCAGGGAACCGCGGCCGATCTTATTAAAGTGGCCATGATCAATATCTCAAACCTGATTACGAAAAAGCGTCTCATGGCAAGCATGATCATGCAGGTCCACGATGAACTGGTCTTTGAAGTTCCTCTCGCCAATAAGAAAGAATTATTGGCCCTTGTCAAGAAAGAGATGGAAGAGGTAATCAAACTGAAAGTGCCTCTCAAGGTGGACATCTCATCGGGAAGAAACTGGGACGAGTCACATGGGTGAGATATGGAATTGAGAACAAGAATTTTTTAGGCGGCATCATGGAAATTCGTGGATTGCTCGCATTGGTGACAGGCGCCTCAGGGTTCATCGGCGGCCGGCTGGTGGAAAGACTAGCGACTGAAGAAAGCGTCCGTGTTCGCGCTCTGGTGCGCAACACCGGGATAGCCGGACGATTGGGGAAGTTGCCATTGGAAATTGTTAAAGGGGACCTTCTCGATCCGCAATCTCTCAGCAAGGCCGTGGAAGGGTGCGATCTTGTGTTCCACTGCGCTGCCCTTGTCCGTGAAACAGGGAAGAAGAAGGAATTTTATCAAATCAATGTCCAAGGAACGGAGAACATCCTTAAGGCTGCCCTCGAAGCAGGCGTCAAGAAGTTCATCCACCTAAGCAGTGTCGCCGTATACGGACTCAATCCTCCGGATGGAGCAGATGAAAACACCGCCTTTCAGCCTTGCGGCAATCTCTACTGCGACACAAAAATCGCCTCCGAGGAAATCGTATGGGCATACCACCGGGACAGGAACCTGCCGGTCGTGGTAATACGGCCCACCAATGTCTATGGCCCTCATTCCAAGCCGTGGACGCTTCGGCCGATTAAGATGATAAAGTCCGGCAAAATGATGCTCATCAATAACGGGACCGGTCTATGCAATTATGTATATATCGATAATCTTATTGATGCCACGCTGCTGGCTACGAAACGCGACGAATCTGTGGGACAGGCTTATATAATTACCGACGGCGTCGCTCTCCCCTGGAAAGAATTCTTCGGATGCTATGCACACATGGCCGGGAAACCGCGAATGAGATCCGTCCCCGAGCAGCTCGGAAAAATCGTCGCCCTGGGGATAGAGATAGCCTCAAAGTTCACGGGCAAGCAGCCAAAGATCACACGGCAGGCTGTTGGTTTCCTGGCCCGTAAGGCCTGCTTCAGCATAGAAAAAGCGCGGCGCGAGCTAGGTTATCGGCCCCGCTTCTCATTGAAGGAAGGAATGCAAATAACCGAAAAGTGGCTGCGGGAAGAGGGACATCTGGGGAAGATCCGGGATTAGCGGGAATTATCCGGCATCAGGATAAGATTCTTCCCTCGCTTCTGTTCCTCAGGTCTCAGGCTCCGGATACGTGATCCTCATACCCTTCACTTTTGCCCAGGGTGTCAAGACGTGAGATTTAGTTGTCTTGCTGCTCATAATATCCTCAACATGGTAATTGCGTACCAGGAGCGCATCACTGATGAGTGACCGATGGCAGCGCCACGGAACGGCCTCTGAACACATAATCGCAACCCTTTTATCCCTGGCAAGACCGATCAATTGCTCCATCCCTTCGGCAAATTCAGAAGTCTGCATATAGTCCGCGAACCCCCGGAATGACGCGTTCTTCCACGCCGTATTGATGGATGCTTTTGTGGTATGCCTCAGCCCGCCGAGAACATACAAGTGTACGTAATCAATTTTACGCTTGCGCAACATCTTCTTTAATTCGTCTTTATTGAATTGAGGATTATGACAGGATTCAGGAATAGACCTGACATCGACTACCATCTCGATATGGAACACCTGAAGCATTTCAACAAACTCATCGACCGTGCGTGTTGAATGGCCTATCGTGTAGATGATCAGCTTCATACAAGATCTCTCTCCCGTAATTTACGGAGGAGTAATACAGACCACACGCATAGTGTTCTGTGTTGAAATTTTCCTATCAAGAGAAGCTCTCCATCGAATTAGTTTCCGATTTATTATACCCTTTAGGAGAATTATTTTTCAAGCCCTTATCACATAGATCCATCGTGCATTGGCAATGAAAAACGGGCATGACTAATGTGATGTCCTATGAACATACGATTAGGGCACGTGAGTGCATTTAATGACTAACGACATTGCCGCGGCATTTCACACCGCGTAATTTCGTGGGGCGAGATTCTCGGGGGTATCTATTCAGGAAATTTCAGGCGGTTGGGTGTTGCTTTCCGTAATCTCCTTCGTCCTGGATTCCGTCATGCCATGTTTCGTCTTGAGACGCGTTAACTTGAAATGCTGTAATTCGATGGCGTACTTATGAACCTTGTAATTGATTGTTCTCTTTGACGTGCCCAGGAGTCGGGCGGCACGGCTCTGATTGCCGAGCGTGATTTTCAAGGCGTCGGTGATGAGGTCCCGCTCATATGTCTCAACGAGATCTCTCAAACCATCCTGTCTCGTATCATCTTCTCTTGCGGACATCTTCTTATGCCTCTTATGCATTCAATAATGACTATCGTGTAATAAAGAAGGACCGATGAAATGGCAAGTCTGTCAACCTGGGATAAATATAGCCACATACCTTCTTTGCTCCTCCTTACCCGCACACATTGTGCGGGCAGACTTCAGAAATTCATCGGCCTATGCGTCAAAGAAAGAGCAATTATGATGCCAAGCGCGAATATTGACTTAAACTATAGATATGATTAATAATAAGATAGGTGCGCTCTAATCTGAAATAATAACGATTATGTACATCTCTTCATATCAATGTTACAATCTTGTATAATTTAGTAAATTCAACTTCTCGCCTGTGAAATTCTTTTTCTCAATGGAGATAACGAGGCTTTGAGAAAATCGTTTAATGCGCTTCGCCTGCCAACATCCCTCGAGAAATCTTTAAACCGCCCATCGGCACGCTCTGCATTCCGTGGTCATTTGTTCTGTCAGCAACAAATAGATTTGTCCGGTTCTATAGCAAATGAATTGTCAGCTTTTCTATCTTGGGAGAGTTGGTGTGGGTAGAGCACGAAGCATCTCACATGAGACAGAAGACGAGCGGCGGACCTACGTTGCCTCTTTCTTTTTTATTTCTCTCAAATGTGTGCATTCCTGTTTACGAAAGCAATCCAATGTGCCGATCAAACTAACAAAACCTAAGCTGCGCTACGTCAATGGGGAATCACCGCCTGCAAAACCCAGAGCGCCACCATGCCGACTCCGATCGTAAGCAGTACGTTCTTGGTGCGCCAGGCAACAGCGGTGGCAAGCGCTCCGGCCAGCAGCCGAAGATTTCCGAAGGACAAATCGAGCGTACCTCTGGGCATCAACAACTCCGGAAAAATAATTGCAGACAGCACTGCTGGAGGCACAAGGCACAAGGCCCACTGAATGATAGGCGGCAAACTCACACGTCCGATCAGGCCGATCATCGATAGGCGAATAGCATAGGTGACTAAGCCCATGCAGATGAGAAGCAGCCACACATTCATTGCTTGCCCCCTCGCCCGTGACGATGGTCACGCAACGGCTGTCTCGTTTCGACCCACAACCCAATGACCATACCGCCGATGGCCGCAATCATCAACCCCAGTTTGTAGGGCAGGTTAAAAGCCAGCACGGCGATGATGCCGGCAGAAAGCGCCGCCGCCACGCCTGGCCGATCGCGCAACGCCGGCACGACTAGAGCGATGAACGTGAGCGCTAAAGTGAAGTCGAGCGACCAGCTGGATGGAACCTGCGCTCCGAGGAAGATACCCGCCGCGGTGCTGACCTGCCATGTGCTCCACATCGCCATTCCCGCCCCTAGCAAATACCAATGCCTGTTGGCAGATTTGACGGGTGATGTCGATTCTTGATTGTAGCGGGTGATAGCGACGGCGTAGGCCTCGTCAGTGAGCAGGTAGGCCAGCAGCCACTTCCACCTGGGACTGAGCCGAGCGAGATAAGGAGCGATAGAGGCGCTATATAATATATGCCGCAGGTTCACGATGAACGTGGTAAAGACGATGACCATTCCCGGCGCGCCTGAGTGGATGAGTTGCACGCCCACGAACTGTGCCGAGCCGGCGAAAACAATGGACGACATCGCCATAGCCGCGCCAACGTTCAGCCCAGCGCCTATGGCCAGCACCCCGTAAATCATGCCGAACGGGACCACACCGAATAAGATTGGCAGTTCGGCCCTGACGCCCGCGATGAATTCAGAGCGCGGCGAATGCCCCAAAAGAGGATTTGTGTTCGCTATCATCAACCTTTTTAATTACACTTGCGCGGGTAATTCCATTACGGTATTAATTACAGTTTAATAGTAGGTAAAGACTCTTTTGTCCATGCGGGCGACTCCAATCGCTCATTCAATGCCAGAAATCTCTATAGTCCCGCCCACAGAGCAAAGTGGTAAGCAATGATACCGCCGGAAAAAGAGACAATCAGCATTGAGAGCAGAGAGGATGCAAACCATTTCGAGCTTCCCATCTCCTTTTTCATCACTGTCAAAGTGGCAACGCAAGGAATAAAAAGCATGAGAACAACCAAGAAAGCCAGCGCCGAGGCGTGGCTCACAACATTCGGCAAGACCTCAAGCAACCCATGCTCGCCCACACCGTAAAGGATTCCAAGGGTCGCAATTACATTCTCTTTCGCTACGAAGCTCGTAATCAGGGCGGTCAGCATTTTCCAGTCAAGACCCATTGGTTCCCCCACCGGCTCCAGGAAACGGCCGAACCACGCGAGAACGCTGTTCTCCATATTGCCGTCCGGAAAATATGAGAGAATCCATATGACAACAGAAACTGTCAGTATAACGGTGCCCGCCCTCTTCACAAATGCTACCGTCCTTGCCCACACAACGATTCCAATCGTTCTGGGATCTGGTTTATGATAGAGGGGCAGTTCCATGATGAAAGGCATGGGCTCATCCTTTAAGACAAACCTATCTATGAGCATACCTATGACGCCCAGCACAAGTATGTTCATGGCCAGTAATCCCCAGGAAACAAGGGCTGCCTTGTCCGCAAACAGAGCGGCAGCGACAAATGTCAGGACAGCAAGCCGCGCCGTACAAGGGACGAAGGGAATAAGAAATATCGTCAGCAATCGTTCCCTTTTTGACTCCACAATCCTCGTGCCCAGAACCGATGGCACGTTACACCCGAAACCCAAACACATGGGAATAAAGCTCTTCCCGTGAAGACCTACAAGGTGCATGAATCTGTCCATGACAAAAGCCGCTCTTGCCATGTATCCAACATCTTCCAAAAAGGCCATGACCGCAAAAAATATGAGCAATATGGGAAGCAATGTCAAGACTGACCCCACACCTCCGATTACGCCGTCGATAATGATTCCCCTGACCCATGGATGAAAAGAGACGATTGCCGCATCCACCCACCGGGCAAAGGTGCCGACTATCCATTCAACCTGCTTTTGCAGGGGGAACCCTATCTTATATGTCACCAAGAAGACGCCTGCAAAAACTGCAAGAAGTATAGGAATACCCAAAATGGGGCGGGTGAGAATGTGATCGATTCTGTCGGTCATTACAACCTCTCCCATTTTGAATCTCGAAACGGCGGCCCTAGTAACCTCCTCGATCCAGTCATACCTGCCACCGACCACAGCGTGGAGGGAGTCTTCATGCTTGATGAGAAGTGTCTGTATCCCATTCCATACATCCGCGGGCACGAGCCCCTCCATCAACTTCGATATTTCCGGATCGCCCTCCATGAGCTTCGTAGCAGTCCAGCGCACGGTAAACGGAGGTGGGACGCATTCTTTGATGAGATTCATGAGACTATCAAGGATCGCCCTGTGATCCGGGGAAACATCGGGTATCCTGGGTTTGTAATCCAGTTCCCCCGTTGCCGCAGCGATGACAGTGGATACGAGTTCCTTGATGCCCCTGTTTTTTGTCGCAATCATCGGCACGACGGGTATCCCCAGAGATTCTTGCAGCGCCTTCACATCAACGTGGATCCCCTGACCTTCAGCAACATCGATCATATTGACTGCTACAACAATCGGTGGACCTAAAAGCAGCAGCTCTGACAAGAGATAGAGGCTTCGTTCGAGTGCAGATGCATTAACGAGATGGACAATAACATCGGGATTGGCACTGATGATAAAATCCCGTGCAACCCTCTCCTCCTCGGAAAAGGACGTCAGGCTGTAGGTGCCCGGCAAGTCTACTATCTGCAGTTCCACGTCATCCGAAACATGAGCGCCTTCTTTCTTCTCCACCGTTTTCCCCGGCCAGTTGCCGACATGCTGTGATAATCCGGTAAGGATGTTGAATACCGTGGATTTCCCCACATTGGGCTGACCGGCGAGTGCAACAAGAAGCTTCTTCTCTACCCTCTTCTGCTCTCCTTCATCTCGTGATGCCGTAACCTTAAATACCAGTATCTTCGATGCCTCTCCACTTCCCAAGGCCACCCTTGTATCCGCCACCTGGACAATAATCAGTCCTCCGCTTTTGCGAAGGACTTTGAGCTTTGCATTAGACACAATACCCATGCCTGCGAGTCTGCTTGTGAGAGACCCACCTCCGGAGATGGCTTGAATAATCCCCTCTTCGCCTATGCCCATCGATGTTACGGGTATCAACTCAGTTCCCATGTGCCTCTTTCACAAACCAAAAATTTAACGTGCCCGCTTATACCAAAATTACGCCGGAAAATACACAAAAATGAAGCATCTCCCCCAGGTTCCACAATCGGAAGACAAAATATATAAATGGCATGAGCTCGGGGGGGTCACATTCTGTCACTTCTAAATATCCAATATATGCCCGTTGTCCTTTAACCAAACTCTACGTTTCTTGTAATCGGCTATAGTTTTCCCTACAAGACCCCAGAAACGCTCCGAATGATTCTTTTCTTTCATGTGCGCTAACTCATGCACGACCAAGTAGTCAATGACGGGACACGGCGCCATAATTAGCCGCCAGCTGAAATACAGATGATCATCCTGAGAACAGGAACCCCAACGGCAGCGCGCATTGCTTATCCTGATGCCTTTTGGAATGACGTTTAGGACCTGGCTGTAGTGATCGACTCTTTCCCCAATATAAACCTGTGCGCTTTTCCTATACCAGTCAACGAAAAGCTCCCTTCCCTGTGAGATCTTATCGCCGGGAAGAACAAATTGGCCGCAGAAAAAAGCCAGTTTATCATATCCAAGAGCTGCCGCCTCGATTATCAACGGATAGCGTTCCCCCAGGAAGAAAAATAATTCACCTGTTACATATTTTTTTGCCTTGATTTCTTTTTGCCTTTTCCCGTTCTCCCTGATCTTTTTCCATAACCAACCCTCTTTCTCCCGCATAAATTTATCTATTTCCGGAATCGGCATCCGATGCGGAGCATAGACGACTGCAGTCCCGTTTGCTTTCACGTACAATGATAGCGTCTTCTTTCTTTTCTTGCTCCTCACTACTGTGTAATTCAGTTCCATTTCTCTGTATCCAGTGATGTACATGTTAAATAGACTATTTATTATGGGGGCAAAATAGAGTATTATAACAAGTGTGGCAAGCAAATAAAGGTGGGGGTCACTCCATGAAACTAACTCCGTTTTCATATTTTATTATTTTCTTTATTGGTGCATCTTTCTTGGGAGCAACTTCCGTTTGTGCACAGGCAGGAAAAGAGCAATGGGTTTTTGTGGGCTTTACGAAATACAGAGACGCTCTCTATATAGAAAAGAAAAGCATTTCCAATCCATCCCCTGATATTGCCCGGGTATGGTCACTGATTGCCCCGTCTGAAAAAAGTAAATATCGTCAGGAAGTAAAAGGGGAGTTAAAAAAGTTAAAGAAATCGGCAAAAGGGTTGAAGTACACTGAGATACTAAATGAGATTGAGTGCAGAGGAAACAGGATCAGGTTCCTGCAGATTGTTTATTTCAACGCGGAAGGATCCATAATCCACTCTGCTGCCTCCGCCGATCAAGAATGGAAAATATTTTATTCGGGAAGTCTCTGGCAAAATATACAAAGCGCAGCCTGTAAGAACTGATTCCCTCCCAAAAAAACAAACCGAGCACTGTTGAAATGCTCGGTTGTTTTTTTCTTATCAGATCTTAATAGCGATATTACTTGCTCGCTGGCGCTGCGGGAGCTGGCGCTGCAGGAGCTGGTGCCCCAGGCGCTGGCGCTGCGGGAGCTGGCACTGCAGGAGCTGGTGCCCCAGGTGCTGGCGCTGCTGCTTCTTTCTTTGCAGGCTCTGCCGGTTTCTTTTCTGGTGCGGACGGACAGCCAACCAACACGAATGAAAATGCTATTAACATCAGCACCGAAAGCATGAAAGCAAACACCTTCTTCATCAACGTAGTACCTCCTTTCAAAATTTTTCAGACGCTGGGTGTTAAACCCATTTCTTTAGGCACGAAACATACTCCCTTTTTCCCCATTGTCAAGATAAATCTGCCAAGTATTCCTGAAAAATTATGGCACATCTCTTGCCAAATCGGCGTGCATTTCCTGGACGGTGGCATATATAGTCAACAATTTTGACCATATAGTGATTCGCTCTGTCTAAGGCTCTTTTTACATCTTATGGTTTGATGCTGAAACCGTCAAACCCGGCCGTAGTCGTCCTCTGCGCGTTCGATGTCGTCCTCTCCGAAGTAATCTCCGCCTTGGACTTCAATGACGACAACATTCTCATCCCCTGTGTTCATGATCCTATGCCATGCACCCTGGGGAATGTCCACAGCCTGGCCGCGCTCCAGCTGAATTTGATCTTTGCCGATGGTCACGACGGCGCTTCCCCTGACTACATACCAGTGTTCCATTCTGTGAAGGTGTCTCTGGAGACTCAAACGCTGCTTCGGGAACACAACGATCCGTTTCACTTTATGGTCCGGCTCATCGGCAAGGACGCAGAAATAACCCCATGGCCGGTGTTCTTCAGATTTTGGGGACACCATTATCCTTTACCTCGCCTCCCGAAAAGTGCTTCGAAAATATAAACAAGGCGCGGCTGTAAGTTGCTCACCGATAAGACTTTGCTGTTTCTCCCCACGAAGACGGGAAGCGGGAAGCGCAATGACAGCCTGACCGATATACTGAAATATGACTAGCTTAGATAATCTATAGTCCTTCATTTACTGGCGCGCCCACCAGGAGTCGAACCTGGGGCCTTTGGATTCGTAGTCCAACGCTCTATCCATCTGAGCTATGGGCGCTCCATAAAATCATGGCGGTGCAGGAAGTCTAGGAGTAGTTTGTCTCACCATTTCCCTGCTAACAGGGAAATTTACAGGGTACTTGACCTAAACATCGCCTCAAATCTGATCATAACTCCCGCCTTCCTTTGCACTACCGTAGGGTAAAGAGAAATTGATTGAATTCCGAACAGGGAAAAACAGGGAACTGTCGGTGGACCCAATCGCTCATTTATCAAAAACCCTATTCTATTGAGAAAATTAGTTTCGGCCCTAAGTCTTTAGTTCCCCACATAGGGTTAAACACTTGATGAATTCTGCTTCAAGATAAAGCTGCCTTTGTAATTTTTAATATCACTTTTTAGTTTTGAAAACCAGTATAAAAAGGAATATCAGGAGGAATGTATAGATGTATGTGTCTAACAAGAAAACCCATTAACGATTTTTCAAGATCGCCCGACTTGCGAAATAATAGATTGCACCTGCTTATCAATAACTTCGATCATGTTGAGATATTGCTGATAATTTATTGAAGTCGCGATTTGCTACTGGTGCTATTGTATAGCAGCTTTCATCTTGTAATGAGCAGGAGTGATCAAAGAGAAAATGAAGTACGCTGGTTATTGCTAACACCTTGTATAATCGAAATCGTTTAGTAGATGCATAAAAAGTAATAGGATATGTTAAATAAGGATAATATAAATATGTGTTGTGTGTTGATTGCAGTAGACCGTTTTCACCATGGGGCAGAGCCCGTTTTGTAGCTTGGGTCGCTGCGATCTTCTCCAAATCAAACCCGAACAGTTGCCAGGGACCTAAACAGATCCCGCATCTTTCGCAAGGAAGGGAAAAGGAGAACAAAACATGAAAGAGGATAAAACATTTATCGGTATCGATGTTTCGAAGGAGAAACTTGATGTAGGAGTAAGGCCTCAGGTGGATTTTATGACATTTGCCAATACGGAAGACGGCATATCTCTGCTGACGGATTTCGTACAGTCAAAACAGCCGGAGCTAATTGTGCTTGAAGCCACAGGGGGGTTGGAAATGGCTGCTCTCAGATCCCTGGTTGTTGCAAAGCTTCCCGCAGTTTGTGTCAATCCCAGACAGGTGAGAGATTTTGCCAAAGCTATGGGTGTTCTGGCCAAGACGGATAAAATTGACGCCCATGTTATTGCACGATTTGCAGATTCGGTGAGGCCGGAGATAAGGCCATTA
>Ga0187854_10001380_pt1 | contig 24130 bp, 25 predicted proteins | sample June2016WEW_6_15_FD_132445 | JGI IMG/M metagenome (GOLD analysis project Ga0187854, IMG submission 132445) | Peatland microbial communities from SPRUCE experiment site at the Marcell Experimental Forest, Minnesota, USA - June2016WEW_6_150 | ecosystem: Environmental > Terrestrial > Soil >...
ATAGTGACTGCCTATCAAGGCATCCAGCAAATCGGCCCGAGATAGGGCCTCTAGCTCATTTTGATGTTACCACTTTCAACCCTGAATCTTCACCTTTCGTCGTGATTCTATTCTGCGGCTTTGTGAAGTGAGTAAGGTTTTTTTTCGGCCGGAGGAAATTTCGATGATAGTACCACCCCCGTCCCGTCTGGTTCCTTCTTGCGCCGACTGGTTCCTCGGGGGTACCCGGCAAACCGACCTATGTCTTGCAACGTGGGAGGGTCGCCGCCCGGAGGCGTACTCTTTCGTACGTCGAGGACGCGCGGCCCCGAAATGCAGGCGCATGGCGCGAAATTAACCCGGCCGCCCCAGCCGGCGTCTTTATTTCCCCAGGATAATAGGCTATGTTATTATATAGACGCCGGCCCGCACCGGATAACTATACTCAATGAAACAGATAAGAAACTTCAGCATCATCGCCCATATCGACCATGGGAAATCGACGTTGGCGGACCGCCTTATCCAGTACGCCCATCTGGTGGACGACCGCCAGTTCAGGGACCAGATCCTCGACAATATGGACATCGAGCGGGAGCGGGGGATTACCATAAAGAGCCAGACGATCTGTTTGCCTTATACAAGCAGTGAGGGCGTCGACTTCGATCTCAACCTCATCGATACCCCCGGCCATGTGGATTTTTCCTACGAAGTATCGCGCGCGCTCGCCTCATGCGAAGGGGTCCTCCTCCTTATCGACGCCTCCCAGGGTGTGGAGGCCCAGACACTTGCGAACCTGTATGCGGCCATGGAGCATAACCTCGTCATCATCCCCGTGATCAACAAAATCGACCTGCCTTCCGCCGACATCGAAAAGGTGAAGCACGAAATAGATCACGACCTGGGGCTCGATCCCGATGAGGCCGTGCTCTGTTCGGCCAAGGAAGGGATCGGGATACAAGATGTCCTCAACGCGGTTGTCACACGGATCCCGCCTCCCTCGGGCAGCGTTGAAAAGCCCCTGGCAGCTCTTATATTCGACGCCAGATACGATTCCTTTCGCGGCACCATCGTGACGTGCAGGATATTCGACGGGGTGGTGGCTCCGGGCGATATGACCAGGCTTATGTCGACGGGATCTACGTACAAGGTGGAGGAGGTCGGCATCTTCCACCTGACGCGGTCGCCGCAGAAAGAGCTGACCGCGGGCATGGTCGGCTATCTTATTTCAGGCATCAAGACGGTGAGCGACACCAGAATCGGCGACACCATTACCCTGGAGACGAACCCCGTCGACAAACCCCTGCCCGGTTTCAAGGAAGTGAAGCCCGTCGTATTTTCGTCGATCTATCCCGTGGCATCGGATGACTACCAGTCACTCCTCGACGCGCTTGAAAAATACAAGCTCAACGACGCATCCCTTACCTACCAGAAGGATTCTTCCGCTTCCCTCGGCCAGGGCTTCCGCTGCGGATTCCTGGGCCTGCTGCACCTGGAGATCGTCCAGGAGCGGCTGGAAAGGGAGTTCGACCAGTCTATCGTCATGACCATGCCGAGCGTGCAGTATCGGTTCTACCTGACTGACGGGACCGCCGTCACCGTCGACAACCCCCAGTACTATCCCGATCCCGCGGCACTACAAAAAGGCGAGGAGCCCTTCATCAGGGCGAGCATCCTGATCCCGGAGCGCTACGTGGGGGGCGTGATGAAACTCTGCATGGAGCGGCGCGGCGTCAATTCGCACCTCTCGTACCCGACGCCCGGCAGGGTGGAAATCACTTTTGACATGCCCCTGGCCGAGGTCGTCTTCGACTTCTATGACAGGCTCAAAAGCATCAGTCAGGGCTACGGGTCCTTCGACTACGAGCTCACCGACTACCGGGAGAGCGAACTGATCAAACTGGACATCCTCGTCAACGGCGAAAAGGTGGATGCCCTCTCGGTGATCATCCACAAAGACCGCGCCAGGGAGCGGGCAGTCAAGATATGCGACAGGCTCGAAGAAGAGATCCCGAGACACCAATTCAAGATCGCCATTCAGGGGGCCATCGGCGGGAAGATCATAGCCCGCTCGACCATCTCGGCGTTCAGGAAGGACGTTACCGCGAAATGCTATGGCGGCGACATCACCAGAAAGCGGAAGCTCCTCGAAAAGCAGAAGAAGGGCAAGAAACGGATGAAACAGGTGGGCGCGGTGATGATCCCCCAGAGCGCCTTTATGGCGGCCCTGAGGACGACCGATGAGGAGTAGGGCACCGCAATCCGCACCCGCCGCGGCCCTGCCCGGCCTCTACGTGCACGTCCCTTTCTGCCGCACCAAATGCATCTACTGCGACTTTTATTCGGTGACGCGGCCCGGGGAGGCGGATGTGTGGCTTGCCTCCCTCGGACAGGAGATTGCCCTCTATAAAGACCGGTTCAGCCGGATTGACTCCCTCTATATCGGCGGCGGCACGCCCACCTGTCTCGATGAGAGGCGGATGGCCGCCTTGTTCCAAAGACTGCATGAGCATTTCCGCTTCGCCGCCAATTCCGAGATCACGATAGAGGCAAACCCCGACGACATAGACGGACCGGCTGCGGCGGCACTCAAGTCTCTCGGTATCAATCGCCTGAGTCTCGGCATCCAGTCCTTTGACGACGGGGACCTTGCCTTCCTGCGGCGGAGGCACACGGCAGCCGGCGCTGAATATGCGCTTGAGGCAGCGATCGGGGCGGGGTTCTCGAACATCGGGATCGACCTGATGTACGGCCTGCCGGGACAGACGCAAGACACATGGCTCGCGACGCTGGAGCGGGCCCTCTCTTTCAATCCGGCCCATCTCTCGTGCTACCAACTGACGCCGGAAGGAGAAACGCCCCTTAGCCGCATGGTCGGCGCGGGGCGGATTCTCCTACCCGGCGAAGAGGAGGCGGCGGACCTTTTCCTCCTGACATCCCGGTTCCTTGAAGCCCACGGCTTTACCCATTATGAGGTCTCCAATTTTGCGGCCTCGCGAAGGCTCTTCTGCCGTCACAACCAGAAATACTGGAATCATGTGGACTACCTCGGCCTCGGCCCCGCAGCCCATTCTTTCGACGGGGCCGGGAGATGGTGGAACTACCGGTCCCTGGAGCGTTACTGCGAGGCCCTCTCACGGGGGATGAGGCCGGTCGAAGGAGAGGAAATGCTCTCCCCTGAACAGCGTGAGCTGGAAAGGCTCTATCTGGGACTCCGGACCAGGCGGGGGGTAAGCCTTCCCTCCTTAAGGGAAGAGTCTCTGCCCGCGGTCCGTGAGCTCAAGCGCGCCGGGCTCGTGACCGTACGCGGGGGCAGGCTCTGCCCCTCCCGTCGCGGCTATCTGGTCGCGGACTCTCTGCCCGTGCTGCTTAGCCCGTACTAGGCGGCCGAGGCGATTGAGGAAACCATGAACATCCATATCGGCACATCGGGATGGAACTATCCGCACTGGAAAGGCGTTTTCTACCCGGAGGGGCTGAAGCCGCGGGAGTGGCTCGCATTCTACGGGCAGCAGCTCGACACCCTTGAAGTGAATGTCACCTTTTATCGGGAGGCAAAGGCGACAACCTTTGAGAAGTGGCGCCGGACCGTCCCGGGCGGTTTCCTCTTTTCCGTGAAGATGTCGCGATTCATCACCCATATCAGGCGGCTGAAGGTGGAGCGCGGCTCGGTAGAACGCTTTTTGGGAAATGCCTCGGTCCTCGCCGGCAAGCTGGGTGTCATCCTTATTCAGCTCCCCCCTTCCCTGCAATTCGATACCGGCCTGATGTCGGACTTTTTCGGCTTGCTTGACCCCGCGTTCCGGTACACCGTCGAAGCGCGGCACAACAGCTTCATTACCGACGCGTTCTTCTCCCTGCTGAGAGCACGGAATATAGCGTGGTGCATCTCGGAGACCGCCGGTCGCTTCCCCTATGACGAGGCGGTGACCGCCGATTTCGTCTACATGAGGCTCCACGGCAGGGAGGGGCTTTATGTCTCGAGCTACCGGGACGATGAGCTTTACGGGATCAAGCAGAAAATAGCCGCGTGGGGGAAGGAAACATATGTGTACTTCGACAACGACTTCAGCGGGCACGCCCCGCGGAACGCACTTGCCCTCAAAGCCATGTTCGATCACTGAAAAGCGGATGCGGCTTACGCGTCAAGCTCCCATGCCGGCCGCAGCTAGGGCAACCGCATTTGCCCTGCGGCCGGGGCTATTGACAAATAGCCACGGCACGTGCGATAAATGAAGTGTAGACTCATAGAGACGTGACACAATCGAAGGAGTTGCAATGAAAAAAGGTATGCTGCTTTTCGCCGTCGTCCTGATCGGGCTTCTTATGGTCCTGCCGGCAGCAAGTAACGCCGCGAGGGGAGGCGGAGGTCGCGGCGGCGGTGGCGGCTATCGTGGTGGCGGCGGCTATCGTGGTGGATACCGCGGAGGCTGGTACGGTCCACGGGTCTTCATCGGACCCGGGTATTACTATTCCCCATACTACTACGCCCCGGTTCCCCCTGCCTACTACGCCCCGCCTGCATATCCGGCACCGGACGCCGGATATCCGTATTCCGACCAGTACGGATATCCCGACCCCGCGGCAACGGGCCCAAACGGATATCCCGACCCCGCGGCAACGGGCCCAAACGGATATCCCGACCCTGCGGCAATGGGCCCAAACGGATATCCGTATCCCAACCCTGCGATGGCGGGTCCGGCAGGGAACGGAAACCCGGCCGGGAATCAAGGGCAGATCGTCACCGTGCCGGGCCAATGGGTGGGCGGCAAGTGGGTACCGGAACACCAGGTGCAAGTGGCGCCCGATCATTAACAACGGCTTGTGAGACTCGGTATGCAACGGGTGTCCCATGAGTTTTCCGAAGAGCCCGCCGGCCCTTGTATCCTCACGAGATTGTTTCTCTTTTCTGGTCCTTGTCTGCGCGTTGATGTGCCTGCATAGCGGGGTCGCCCCTGACGCCTCTGCTGCGGGAACTGAAATCAACGTCACGGAAGGCGACCTCATCAGCGCGGATATAGTCGATTTCCCCCTCACGCAGGTCCTGGTCCATCTCTCACAACATTTACCGATAGAGATAAAGGGGCGTCCGGACGGGAACGACAGGCTCACTCTCCACTTTTCACACCTGACCCTTCAGGAGGCCCTGGGAAAGATAATGGCCGGCTACAACTACGTGGTGATCGGACCTGAACCGGCAGGGGGGAGACTCGTGATCACGATACTCGGCAAGGCCGCCGGGACGGCAAGAGAGGCACCCGTGCCGTCGCCTCCGGCGGCAGGGTCGCCTCCTGAAGCGGGCACACCGGCTGCGCCGCCTCCGGCGTCTCCTGCGCCTCCGCCGGCCCGCGCGCAACTGCCCACGGGCAGGCCCGTCCCACCTCCACCGCCGAATGAAGGACAGCCGCCGATAGTTGCGGCGAATCCGGCGCCAAGCGTGGATACGGCTGCAACAGCACCCGGTGGCTCGACGACGGCAACACCGCCCGGCGTCCTGCCCGCCTCCGACGATCAGCCGCCGTTTAACCCCGCGGCCTGGGGCGGCCGTGGCTACCGCAAGTAGTCTGTGGCCGGCAGCGCGTCCCTCGTTTCCACGGCGCAGGCGTCAGCGCACTCTCTCACGCGCAAGCAGCGCTGCCCCGAGTGCGGCAATTACCGGGGCTAGCGTCGCCCCCTCCATGAGCAAGCTCATGGAGCTACCCCCTCATAAAAAGGAAAAGGCATGAAAACGCGCGCAGGCGTCAGCGCACTCTCTCACGCGCAAGCAGCGCTGCCCCGAGTGCGCCCACGACCTGAGGCTCCGCGGGAATCTTCAGGCAGACCCCCATCGATTTTCCAAGGGCAGCCACAACCCCCGTATTTTTCGCGACGCCTCCCGCCATAACGACCTCCTCCTCCAGACCTCCGAGCCTGTTGACCAGACCCATGGCCCGCTCTGCGATCGCCGCGTTGATACCGTGGAGGATATCCGGGAGCTTCTCTCCTTCGCTCACGAGGGAGACCACTTCCGATTCGGCAAAAACCGTGCATATGCTGCTGATCGCCAGATGCTTCCCATGTCTGAGAGATAACTCACCCATGCGTTCCAGGTCGATTTCGAGGGCAGACGCCATCACCTCGAGGAACCTCCCTGTCCCGGCGGCGCACTTGTCGTTCATCTCGAACTCAACAACGCGCCCCCTGGCGTCGACCCTTATTGCCTTTGTATCCTGCCCGCCGATGTCGATAATGGTTCTTGCTCCGGGGAAAAGGTAGTTGACCCCTTTGGCGAGGCAGGTGATCTCCGTAACCGCGTCTTGCGCAAAATCCGCCCTCCGCCTCCCGCACCCTGTTGCCACGACATATGCCACGTCGCTCCGGGCCTTTCCCGCGCCTGCGAGCACGTTATCGAAGGCGAGCTCCGACGTATGACCGGAGTCGGCCCCCGTGTAAAGTATACTATAACCGACGAGGCCCTTCTCTTTGTCCAAGAGAAGGGCCTCGGTCGTCACTGAACCGATATCTATGCCTGCCGCTAACATAGGCTAACGGGGTGTGATCATTCTATGGTCGCCAGTACCGTGTCGGCGTCGACCTCCTGTCCTGCCGAAATGCATATCTCTTTTATTACACCGGTCGTGGGCGCCACGATGGGCATTTCCATCTTCATCGCCTCGAGGGTCGCTATCTGGTCGTCCTCGTTGACTTTATCGCCCACCTTGCACAACACGTTTACTATTTTTCCAACCATTGGAACAGTTACTTCCGTCGCCATCTTTTCCTCCTTAGCTTTTTCTGTATCCCAAAGCAAATTGGGCTATGATCATCTTCTGGATGTTTGACGTTCCTTCGACGATCTGATAGGACTTGGCGTCTCTCAGGAATCTTTCTACCGGGTACTCGGAAGAGAACCCGTAGGAGCCGAATATCTTGACCGCCTCAGACGCGCAGAAATTTGCGGATTCCGCGGCATAGTACTTGGCCATCGACGTCTCCAGCGTGTTGTTCAATCCCTGGTCCTTCTGCCATGCGCACTTTAACACGAGAAGCTTTGCCGCCTCATGTTCCACGGACATCCTGCCGATCTGTTCCTGGATCATCTGGAACTGGCCTATGGGCTGACCGAACTGCTCCCTCTCATTCGCATACTTGCAGGCTTCCTCGATGCAGCTCTGGGCCACGCCTATAGCCCTCGCGGCCGAGCTCAATCTCGTAAAATTGAGCATGGTCATGCATATCTGGAATCCCTGGCCCAGTTTTCCCACGAGGGCGCTCTTCGGGATCCGCGCCTCTTCAAAAAATAGCTCACCCGTAGGGGCGCAGTGAAGACCGAGCTTCGTCGTAATAGCCCTCTGGGTAATGCCGGGCGTGGTAAAATCGATAAAAAAGGCGGACATGCCTTTGTGCTTCGCGGCCTTGTCGGTCATCGCGTAGACAACACCACAACCGCAGTAAGGAACACCCGATATCCAGGTTTTAGTGCCGTTCAGGACAAATCCGTCGTCGGTCTCCGTCGCCGTCGTCCGCATGCTCGCCACATCAGAACCGGAATTAGGCTCCGTAATGGCGAAGCAACCCCCGCTTGTACCGGCGATCAGGCCGGGCAGAAACCGCTCTTTCTGCTCCTCGTTGCCGAACTTCAGGAGCACGTTCTGCGGGCCGTTCATCTGCAGGTTGAACGGAAGGCCCCAGGACGGGCTGACTCTCGCGAACTCCGTTGCCATCAGGGCCGCGGCCAGATGGCCTTCTTCGAGGCCGAGTCCGCCGTACTGCTCAGGGGCCAGGCAGCCGAACATCCCCTGATCGCCCATCTTTTTCAAGAGCTCCGGGCGGTACTTGTGTTCCTTCTCATCCTCTTCCATGGTAGGCTTAATGTTCTTTACCGCAAAATCATACGCCATCTTACGCATCGATTCCAATTCTTCAGACCATTTAAAATCCATAAACTATCCTCTCCTTGGGGGTCGAATGTGAAACAATTAGCAAAGTATCCGCTATATTAGCAAACAGCATTTTCGATGTCAAGCTAATTCTGGCGCTACACGGGGGGAATGAAACAGCGGAAAGACCCTTCCGGTGGGGAAACGGCTAAGACGCTCTAGGCCGAAGCCAGGAATTTTTCGAGGGCACGTTCCTGAGAGCTGAAAGCAAGCTGGGGCATATCCGCCGGGGAAAAGTAACCCACGTCACACGCGTCGTCGCCCGCGGCCTCCACCCCCCCGGCCTTTTCAGCCCGGAAGGTCACCACAACGACTTCGCCGTAGGTCCCGGTCTGATCGGAGCACACATCGAGGAGTCCGACAATCAGACCCTCGACACCGGACTCCTCTTTCAGCTCCCTTAAGGCCGCTTCTTCGATGCTTTCCCCGCACTCGGCAAAACCTATGGGGAAGCACCACATGCCCTTCGCGGGCTCCTCGGCCCTTTTGACGAGGAGAAGCTCACCTTTTTCGTTCGAAAGGAGTATGGAAACCACGGGAAGGGGATTTTCGTAATAGACCCGGCCGCAGGTGCCGCAGACCTGCCGCTCCTTGCCCTCGACGACGCCCTTGCCCAGCCTATTGCCGCAGAAATTACAGAATATCCGCTCTTTCATTCTCCCACCACATAGTGCGCACACTCATTTCCACCAGGCCTCCGCCCCTCAAGGCGCCGCCTCATGTAGTATAGCCCACGGCGAAAGAGGGCGAAAGCTTTTTTTTGCCTCGGTTCTACGTCATATGGTATAAAGGATGATGATACGGAAGAGGCGATGTCTGCTGTTTCTCGTTCTACTCCTTGTGTGGGTTCCCCTGCTTTTGGGATGTACCCTCCCCAGCACCCCGCGCCGTTCACTCTCCGAGCTGAGGACGGCGCTTTTGGACCACGACGCTGATCGGGCCTTTCGCTATATCGATGCGGACAGCGTTGTAGAATGCCTGGTGAGGGACATTTTCCTGAAATATGAAAAAAAAGCGGATAACCCCCTTGAAGTGCTCGGTCTCATGGCGGGCCGGCAGGCAGCCTCGGCAATGATGCCGGGGATCAAGGATCTGGTCCGAAAGCAGCTCAAGGAAGCAATCACCTCATCCGACAAAGCGGGCTATTTTCAAGACATCAGGAGGGCGAGCGTCTGGTATCTGAATATCGACGTCGAGGGAGATACCGCCCTGGTCGCGCCCAGGGGCAAATCGGACATAAGGTTCAGGATGGCAAGGACGGACGAGGGGCGCTGGCGGATCGTCGAGATCATCCGTGAGTGAGTGAGTGAGCGCCGCAGGTCCTAAGGAGGAGGAAAAATCATGGTCATCGGCGAGATCGAGAGGGGCGAAACCGAGGTACTGAGGGTCAGCACCGAGGAATATAAGGGACGGAAATACATCGATGTGAGGATTTATTTCGAGAACGACGAAGGGGAGTGGAAACCGACCAAGAAGGGCATCACGATTCAGCCCGAGCGGCTCGACCTCTTCATGGAGCTGATCAGGAAGGCCGGGGAGACCTTCTAGCAGTCGCGCAAAACCTTCCGATTATATCCATCTGCTTTGTCGTGCCGCCCGGCCAGGGCACTACGGAGGCCGGCGCGGCTTGTCATATCCTACCTTTCGTGTCCTGCCTCCGTTCCTTCAGGTTTTCTTTGAGGCTGAGGGTGTTGTGGTTCCTTACCCTGGGGTTTCTGGACCTGAGGTTTCTGGACCTGGGCTTTCTGGCCCTCTGGTTTCTGAGCCTGGGGTTTCTGAACCTCTGGTTTCTGGACCTGGGGTTTCTGAACCTCTGGTTTCTGGACCTGGGGTTTCTCTGCCTGAGGTTTCTGGACCTGCGGTTTCTGAGCCTCAGGTTTCCGAGCCTCTGGTTTCTGGCCCTCGGGTTTCTGAACCTCTGGTTTCTGGACCTCGGGTTTCTGGACCTGGGCTTTCTCTACCTGAGGTTTCTGGACCTGCGGTTTCCGAGCCTCAGGTTTCTGGACCTGCGGTTTCCGAGCCTCAGGTTTTTGCACCTGGGCTTTCTGACCCTCAGGTTTCTGAGCCTCGGGTTTCTGGACCTGGGCTTTCTCTGCCTGAGGTTTCTGGACCTGGGGTTTCTGGACCTGGGGTTCCTTACCCTGATGTTTCTGGACCTGAGGTTGTCTCTGTTGCTGATGTTGCTGAACCTCGGGCCTCTGCTGATATTGCTGTTGCCTTTGCTGTCTTAGTACCTGTCTCTGTTGTGGCGGTCGGGGCTGATAGCCCTGGACGCCCCAGGTTCCTTGCCTTTCCCAATGTCGATCATTATGCCAGCTCTTCCAGTTCTGTTGAAGCCGTTGGTCGGGAATCCGCTCATAGTTCCACCGGTGCCCGTTCCAATTATGATCTCTGTAGTATCCTCTCCAACCCGGGTCTACATCGAAATAAAAACTTGGAACATTAGTATAATAACCCCAGCCCTGGTTATAATAATGCGAGCGATACCACTGACCTTCCCATAGGCGCCACCACCAGCCATTCCAGAAGAACAAGTCTGCATCTATATCAGGAGCAGCATACACATCGTCCGTGTCGGGCATCGCTATCACATCCGGAGGCGCCTGAGATGCGATGGGTGGCGGCAGAGAAGCAGGTGCTTCAGACGCTACAGGTGCTCCGGACGCTCCCTTCTCCGGCGCCGGAGCTGCCGCCGGTTTCGGCGACTCCTGTGATTGATTGCAGCCAATCAACGTAAAAGCCGCAAGAAACGTCATAGCTGCAAATAACACCACTAATTTCTTCATATGCTTCCGCCTCCTTATCTTTCAGTAATTCAATACCTCGTCGGCCGTTCTTCCCCCCCTCCGTACAGCATGTTTAGTCTATTCTGACACCCTGTCGAGATAACGTCAACAAAATTCTATCAACTGAGGGGTCCCTGACCGGAGATTTAAGGAAGCAGTCGGGTAGGCACTCCACCTACTGCTGGCGTAGTTGCGTATGTCCGGAAAAACAAAGATTACGCTTCGGAAGCGAGAGGAACTTATTTTTCCGGAACATGGCGTTTTTTCTTGATACTTGATAATGCGCGGTATAACATGACAAAACACTTTGTAAAAACCACACCATCCGCGACGGTGGGACGGGAGGCCAAAGGGTCTCGGTTGTTCCCCTCTGTCTGTTCATCGGCAAGACCACCGCGCTGCCAGGCGCAATCATCTTGTATGAGGAGGCATCCGATGAAAAAGGGTTCGATAGTACTGATCGCTCTCGTTCTTGCCCTCGGCGCATTGAGTAGCGCCCACGCCGGCTACACCTATACCCCCCTGAATTACCCCGGCGCTTCAGACACCGGTGCCAGCACGATCAGCAATGGGGGCACGATTCTCTGCGGGTACGTGGACGCGAGCGGTGTGGCTCACGGCCTTTCCCTGAGCGGTGGGACCTATACCTCCCTGGATTACCCCGGTGCTTCATCTACCGATGCCTATGGCATAAATGATGGGGGCACGATTGTCGGGGGCTACACGGACAAGGATGATGGCATCACCACGGCAACGGGGACTTACGGAGTTAACGAGATTGTCACCAGGGACCAGATGGCTGCCTTTCTTGCGAGGGCGTTTCTGGGGATGCAGTAGCACTCTTTCCGGATACCCATGTATCGGAAGGGCGGGGCCCTTCGGCTCCGTCCTTCCGCGTTCTGGTGGATTGCGTGCCCTGCTGTCATGGTGAGGCCCTGTCTACAGATCGTTGATCCTCTTCATGTCGATTTCCTTCAGGACCTGAATGCCTTTCGCCTTCATGGTTTCGAGGGCCTTCGCTGTTGTGTCGGGCGCCACGCCCTTGCACAGACCTTCGATTACAACGACTTTGTACCCATTCGCTGCCGCATCGACGGCGGTTGCCATAACGCAGTAATCGGTAGCAAGCCCATAGACCACAAGTTTCTTAATGCCCGCGGCTTTGAGGATAGTGTCCATTTCGGTCCTGGCGCCGCCGTCATCCTGGAAACCCGAGTAGCTGTCGAATTTCGGGTCCTGCCCTTTCTTGACTATTGCCTGAAAGATATTGTTGTCGAGGAGGACCTTGGCGCCGTCAGTCCCCTGGACGCAATGGTCCGGCCACAGCACCTGGGTCCTGCCATCTATCTGGATGGCCTCGAAAGGTTTTTTACCTGGATGGTTGCCGGCAAAGGAAATATGGCTGGTTGGATGCCAGTCCTGGGTGCCGTAGACGACAAATCCGGTTTCCTTGAAGAGGGCCGTGGCGCCCGCAACCTTCTTGACGTATGCTTCGTCTGCCCCATTGACCGCCAGGCTCCCTTTCTTCCACGTGGTGAAATCACCCTGCATATCAACGACGATCACACCTGTCTTCTCACCGGCTGCAACTGCCGACAAGGGAGCCACACAGAGCAGCATCGTCAGAATAACTACACCGTCAATGAAAATCATCATGTTTCTCATAACCTTTCCTCCTTTGGTTTTGCGCATGGGGCGGCAGGGGCATTGTTTCATTCCGTACATGCTCATTCACCGGACCAGCGTGCCGGCCTTTCGGACTGCCGTCTCCTTATCCTCACATTATCGAAGAAATGGCGCAAGATTGCAACAACTATGTTCAGGCTTTCCGTCAGAAAGATGGTATTCATGCGCACCGGGTGAGAAACTGTCTTTCTCGGGAAGCGGCAGGTAAGCCGTCAAAAATTAATTCCACCCACAAGTCTTCGTGCCGATCTTCCGTTCACCGGTACTTGATCGCGAGGATGAGCACGGTGGAGATGAGGACGAACGTGACCAGGTTGGCGATGATGATCGGGAGCGAGCGAGTGTACAGGCCGTAAATCAGCCACAGGAAGATGCCCGTCGAGTTGAGGCTTATCATGGCGAGGGAAAGGTCACTCGCCGATTTGATCCGCCACGTGCGGATTACCTGTGGCACGAAGGCGACGGTCGTGAAAGCGCCGGCGACGAGGCCGAGCACCATGATGGGGTCGATGTTCAGGGGCATGCGTGATACTTTAGCATATTTCGTTCCGGACGTCCCCTCGCCGTGCGCACACCCGAAGAAACGAAAAGAAACCTTGTTCTTGAAATAATGAAGCAGACATGCTAGAATGTACCGTTGAAAAGTGGGTTTGCCCCGCTTTTTTAGTTTAGGGACGTGCTTGAACACTGATACCGCAGCAGAGATCGTCGAGCAGATAACTCGCACCGTTGAGCCTATTCTTCAGGAATCAGCGATCGAGCTTGTAGATATTGAATTCCGGCCATCGGGGAAGCGGTGGCTCTTGAGGATCTATATAGACAAGGAGGGCGGGGTGAGTATAGCTGATTGCGAGCGGGCCAGCAAAGAGATGAGCCGGCTCCTCGATGTGGAAAATATAATAGACCACCCCTACGTCCTGGAAGTCTCCTCCCCGGGGTTAACGAGACGGCTCAGGAAAAAGGCGGATTTCGAGCGCGGTAAGGGGAAGATGTGCCGGATTGTCACCAGGTCCGAGGTTGACGGGAAGAATGAATTCAGGGGCGAGATCATCTTCGTTGCGGAAGATGAGGTGGAAGTCCGGGAGGAGAGGGGTATACACAGGATCCCGTTGTCTGTAATAACGAAAGCAAATCTGGAATTTGAGCTATGAGGGGAGGGCCATGTATTTTGATTTAAATTATGTGATCGAACAGGTGGGAAAGGAAAAAGGGATTCCCAAAGATATCATAATAGAGGCACTCGAGGAGGCCGTGCTCTCGGCATCCAAGAAAAAATTCGGGGGTCACCTGGACCTGGAAGCCAAATACAATGCCGAAGTCGGGGAGATAGAGATTTTCCGATTTAAAACAGTGGTGGAAGATATTGAGGACCCCGATATGGAGATAGCGGTCGAGGACGCAAAAGAGCACGACCCTGAATGCATCATAGGGGATAGCATAGGCATCAAGATGGATACGTCTACTCTCGGGAGGATCGCCGCACAGACAGCCAAGCAGGTCATCATGCAGAAGGTGAGGAACGCGGAGAGCGACGTCATTTACAACGAATACAAGGACAAAAAGGGCGAGATCGTTACCGGTGCGATCCAGAGGGTTGAGAAGAACCACTACGTGGTCAACCTGGGGAAGACGGAAGCCGTCCTTTCTTTCAAGGAAGTGCTGCCGAACGAAGCATTCAAGCGGAGAGACAGGGTGAAGGGATATATCCTCGAAGTGGACAAAACACAGAGGGGTTGTACGATCCTTTTGTCCAGAACTCATCCCGGTTTCCTCGTGAAGCTCTTCGATCTCGAGGTGCCGGAGATTCAGGAAGGGATCATCAAGGTGGTCGGCGCAGCACGGGAGCCCGGCGAAAGGGCAAAGATAGCAGTCTACAGCCAAGACCCGAGCATCGACCCCATAGGCGCTTGCGTGGGCGTGAAAGGGTCAAGGGTCCAGGCCGTGGTGCAGGAACTGAAAGGGGAAAAGATCGACATCATACCATGGATCAAAGATGCGGCAAAATTCGTCTGCAACGCCCTCGCACCTGCGCGGGTTTCCAAGGTTTACATAAATGAGGAAGAGCACTCCATGGAGATTATCGTCCATGACGACCAGCTTTCCCTTGCAATCGGAAGGAAAGGCCAGAACGTAAGGCTCGCCTCCCGGCTCACAGGCTGGAAAACCGATATAAAAAGCGAAACAGAGGTCGAAAAAACATCACGCAAGGTAATCGACGACCTGGTGGAGCGGCTGCAGATCAACGAGATCCTTGCCCGTATACTTTTCGACGAGTATCTGAGGGATATGTCGGATGTCGTCCGGCTTACGCCGGAAGAATTGAACAAGATCACGAGCATCTCCGTTGAGGACTGCACGAGGATCATCGAGCGCGCCAAGAAGGCCGTTGAGGAGAGGGAGACCACTGAAAAGGCCGCTGAGGCGAAACCGTCGGGCGATGCGGACGCTCCGCGAGAAACGGATGCGGCAGGAGTTGCGGTGGAGACGCCGGGATCTGTTGACAGCATGAAGGAAGAGAGTCAGTAAAGAAGGAAGCGCAAAGAAGGATCGGTGGCCGCCTCGTCTTCGTCTGCAAAAGGATGTTTCGGACGCGGTCGATGCGGTGCGTATGGCATAACAAGGGAGGTCTGAGAATGACGAAGATCAAGATAACAACCCTTACGGATAAGATCAAGGATGAGGAGATCTTATCCAAGCTGAAGGGCATAGGGGTTAAGATAAAAGACAAGGAAAAAGAGAGGGAAGAACCAGCGCTCTCAGAGACAACGAAGTCAACGGCTTCCGGGGAGACCATCATAGAGAAGAGGGTGGCTTCCACCATTATCAGGAGAAGGGTCCAGGCGCCGCCGGTCGCAGTGGTGGTGCAGGATATCAAGGCGGAGCCTCAAAAACCTGTCCTGGAAGTTGCAAAGGCGCAGAAGGGAGCACCGGTAAAAAGAATTGTAGGAGCACCCGCCGGAACGGCCCAAGAGCCGGTCATCGATCTCGTCAAAGCGGAAAAACGCGGAGAGGAAGCGCAGGTGCGGTCCCGGATCGAAATAACTGAGCGGGTCGGTACGCAGGAAAAGGCGGAAGGAGCCGAAGTCCTGGAAAAAGAAACGGCCGGAGCGGTCGAAGAAACGGTAAAGGCGGATATCGACAGCATCGGCGAAGAAAAGAAGCAGGAGATCACCAGAGCCCTTGAAGAAGTCTATAAGCACGACCTCAACAAGGAATTTGCGCTGGTTGAAGATGAAGGGACCGAGGAGGAACGGAAAAAGAAGAAGGCGGAGCGTCTCCTTAAGAAGATAGAAGAGGAAGAGATTGAAGAAGCAAAGCTGAAGGGCAAGGGGGTAAGCAAGAGAAAAGTCCTGATAAAGGAAGAAGACCTGTATGCGTTCCGCCGGCAGAAGGGCAAGACCCTCCCTTTCAGGAACAGAAAGGATAGAAGAGAAGACAGGGCCGAAGAAGAGCGGAAGGCCGAGGCGAAACCCGCGAGGAAGATCGTCAGGATCTCGGATCAGATACAGGTCGCCGAGCTCGCAAAAAGATTGAGCGTGAAGGCCTCCGATGTGATAGCCAAGCTTCTCCGCCTCGGTGTGATGAGCACCGTAAACCAGACAATAGATTATGATATGGCCAGCCTGGTGGCCGCCGGGACCGGTTTTGACGTCGAGCGGATTTTCTCCGTCGAGGAAGCGTTCATGACGAGAGACGAGGAACAGCAGGCAGAGGCCCGCGAAAATCTCAAACCGAGGTCGCCGGTGGTGACCATTATGGGCCACGTGGACCACGGCAAGACACTCCTTCTGGATACGATAAGGAATACGAACGTCGCCGAGCGGGAGGCAGGAGGCATCACCCAGCATATCGGCGCTTATGTCGCCAAGGTGGAGAAAAAGGAGATCACCTTTGTCGATACGCCCGGCCATGAGGCCTTTACCGCGATGAGGGCGAGGGGCGCCCTCGTGACCGATATCGTGGTGCTCGTCGTGGCTGCGGATGACGGGGTGATGCCCCAGACAAGAGAGGCCATAGACCACGCAAAAGCCGCCGGTGTGCCGATCATTGTCGCCATCAACAAGATCGACAAGGCAAACGCAAACCCCGATAAGGTGATGAAAGAGCTGACCGAGCTTGGTCTTCAGCCCGAAGAGTGGGGTGGAACAACGCTGACCTCGAAGATATCGGCGAAAAAGAAGATCGGGATCCCTGAGCTTCTGGAGCTGATCCTTTTGCAGGCGGAGCTTTTGGAGTTGCGGGCAAACGCGGACAAGCTGGCGAAGGGGATCATTATTGAGTCCGGGCTGGATAAAGGCCATGGCCCCTTCGGCACGGTGATCATCCAGGAAGGGACGCTGAAGATCCAGGACCCCTTCGTGGCGGGTGCCGCCTTCGGCAGGGTCAGGGCACTCGTTGATGACAAGGGCAAGAGGATACAGAAGGCCCCGCCGTCGACCCCTGTAATGGTTGTCGGCTTCTCGGATGTGCCCAAGGCCGGCGACCCGTTCATCGCCACAACGGAGGAGCGGTATGCCAGGGAGCTTTCCCGGTTCAGACAGGAAAAGATAAGGGAAGAGGAGCAGGCCAAAAGCTCGCGGATCACTCTGGATGAGCTTTACGCAAGAATGGGCCAGACGGCAAAACTCACCTTGAATGTGGTGTTGAAGGGCGATGCCAGAGGGACCCTGGACGCTATAAGCGAAGCGCTCAAGAAGCTTTCCACGGAAGCCGTCGAAATGAATATCATCCACAGCGGTGTCGGGACCATCACCGAAACGGACGTGAATCTCGCGATGGCATCCGGTGCGATCATTATCGGTTTTAATGCGAAGCCGATAACAAAGGCGCAGACCCTTGCGGAGCAGGAGAAGGTGGATATAAGGACCTATTCGGTGATCTACGACATGATCGATGATGTGAGGAAGGCCATGGAAGGCCTCCTCGCACCACGCATCGTGGAAGTGCGGATCGGGGCCGTCGAGGTGAGAAAAACCTTTAGCGTGTCCAGGATAGGCACAATTGCCGGCTGCTACGTCGTGGAAGGAAAAGTCACGAGAGGCGCCACGGCAAAGGTCGTGCGGAAGGGAGAAATCGTGTTCAGCGGCAAGCTTGCCTCCCTGAAACGCTTCAAGGATGACGTGAAAGAGGTGACCGCCGGTTATGAGTGCGGTATCTCGCTGGAAGGTTTCAATGACATGGAGGAAGGCGACAGGGTAGAGCTTTACGTCGAGGAGCAGGAGAAACAGACGCTATAGGGTATAGATGGTAGTAGGTCTTTCGAGACTGGTGATTTTCCTGCCGGAAAATCACTCCTTAAAGGAGAAAAGGCAGGCCATAACAAGAATAGTCGAAAGGACTAAGGGGCGGTTCAACATATCGATTATGGAGATAGACCAGACAAACCTCTGGCAAAAGGCAACAATAGGTTTTGCCGTAATCGGCGTGAAACAGGACCACGTCAATTCGACCATAGAAAACGTCTCGCGCTATATTGAATCCATGTATATAGGAAAGGTCATCGGGTCCAGAACGGAAATTATGGTGATAGGAGATGAGATATAGACGTTTTCGGTTGCAGGATCAATTCCGCGAGGAGATTTCATCCATTATACGGCAGGAGATCAAGGACCCGGGCATTGGTTTTATTACGGTGCTCGACGTGCGATTGACGGAAGACCTGAAGCGCGCAAAGGTACTTTATTCCGTCTACGGGAGTCAGGAAGAGAAAGAGAAGACAACGGAGGCCCTCAGGCGGGCCGGGGGTTACATCAAACATCTGCTCGGGGGCAGAGTGAAGCTGAGATTTATGCCGGAACTATCCTTTATCTTTGATACGGAACAGGAAAAACGCGCCCGCATAGACGAGCTCCTGGAAAAGGTGAAATCTGAGAGGGTGGGGAATGTTCCAGAGGATTAGGGAGACTATAGACAAAGGCCGGCGGTTCCTCGTGACCACCCACATCGACCCTGATGGAGACGCCGTGGGCTCGGCCTTTGCCGCGTGTTTCGCCCTCACCGGCCTGGGAAAGGATGCGGCCGTCTATCTGCGGGACTCCGTCCCCCACAGGTACAGGTTCCTTCCGAAGCCTGCCGCCGTACAACACGTGCTCCCTGAAAACGGGTACGATGCGGTAATCGTCGTCGATTGCGGCGATCTCACCAGGGTAGGCGATGGTCATGCATCACTGAAGCAGAAGGGCCTTCTCGTCAATATCGATCATCACGCGGCCGGCCAGGCCTTCGGACAGATCAATATCATCGACGAGAGGGCTTCGTCAACCGCGGAGATACTCTATCTCATCCTGAAATCCTTACACGTGCAGTTTACGTTCGATATCGCCGTCAACCTGTATACGGCTGTAGTGACCGATACCGGTTCTTTTCGCTACGAAAACACGACGGAGCGCGCCTTTTCCATTTGCGAGGAGATGATCGGGTTCGGCGTCAGCCCTGCACACGTTGCGGCCAAGGTGTACGAGAACCACCCGAAAGAGCGGTTTCAGCTCCTCTGCCTGGTCCTCGCGACAATGGAGACCGCCCGTGAGGACCGGATTGCATTGGCGCACATCACCGGGGACATGTTCAGCCGAACCCGTACGAACCCGGAGCATGCCGAAGGATTCGTTGAGTACTTAAAGGAAATAGACAGCGTGGAGGTCGCCTGTCTCCTGCGCGAGCTGGGCAGCGGGAGGTATAAGGTAAGCATGAGATCGAAAGAGCGTGTCGATGTCGCTTCGGTCGCCCGCACCTTCGGCGGAGGCGGCCACCGCAAGGCGGCGGGGTGTACCCTGGAAGGCGACCTCGCTACGGTAAAAAAAATATTGATAGGGGCATTTTCTCTATGATGAATGGTTTCCTTATTATAGACAAAAGTCCGGGGATGACTTCCTACGACGTAATAAAGAGGCTCAAGAGGCTGCATCCGTTCAGGAAGATCGGTTACATCGGCACCCTGGACAGGAATGCCACAGGCATATTGCCTGTGGCGCTGAACGAAGGGGTAAAACTGATCCCTTTTCTCGAAAACGGCGAGAAGAGATACGTGGCCAGATTCGTTCTCGGCATCGTTACCGACACCCTCGACATGGAGGGAACCACGCTGTCCGAGGTGGTGCCGCCCGTGTACGAAAGGGCTGTGCTGGAAGAAGCGCTTTTCAGGTTCAAGGGCAAAATTACGCAGAAGATCCCCGTCTATTCGTCAAAAAAGGTGGAAGGGAAACCGCTCTATAAGTGGGCGAGGCAGGGCATCCCCATCGACCCTCCGCACAAAGAGGTGGAGGTGTACGACCTTCGCTTCCTTGATTACGTTCATCCTTATGTGGACGTCGACATAAGCTGTTCCAAAGGGACGTATATCCGGGCCATTGCCCATGATTTCGGAGCGGCCCTCGGCTGCGGCGCCGCCCTCCACACGCTGAAGCGCACGCGGCACGGGGAGTTCCGGATCAACAAGAGCGTCGTCCTCGACTATTTGAAGGTGAAGCAGGATGTAGTAAACTACATGATTACTCTGGAAGACGTGCTGCAAACGTTCAAGGGGATAGTAATCGAGCCGGTGCTGGAGAAATTCCTCAAAAGCGGCATGCCTGTGCCCCTCCTCGGCGGATCGAGAGACTGGATGCACGGAGAGCTTGCGAAACTCATCAGCAAGGAAGGCATGCTCCTGGGCATAGGGACGGTGGATACGACATCAAGAAGCATCAGGATGAAAAGATTAATCAATAGTTAAGGAGGTAGGGAAATGGCGCTGGACACCGCACAAAAGCAGACCATTATAGAAACATTCAAGGTTCATGAAAAAGACACGGGCTCCCCTGAAGTGCAGGTAGCCCTCCTGACGGAACGCATCAAGATGTTGACCGAGCACTTCAAGAGCTTCGCGAAAGACCACAACTCGCGAAGGGGGTTGTTGATCCTTGTCGGCACGAGAAGAAAACTCCTCAGTTATCTCAAGGAGAAGAACGTCGACAGATACAAAAAGCTTATTGAGAGATTGGGCCTAAGAAAATAACGTCAAAGAGAAGAAGGGAAAAAAAATGGAAGAATCGATTACAATTGAATTCTGTGGCAGACCGCTCACGATCAGCACCGGCGCCCTTGCGAAACAAGCGGACGGGAGTGTGGTCATACGGTACGGCGATACGGTGCTGCTGGTGACGGCAGTGGCTGAAAAGCAGGAAGCAAGCAAGGACTTTATGCCCCTCACCGTAAATTACCAGGAAATGGCCTACGCGGCAGGCAAGTTTCCCGGTGGTTTCTTTAAGAGGGAGGGGCGCCCCTCGGAAAGGGAGGTCCTCACCTCCCGCCTGATAGACAGGCCGCTTCGCCCCTCGTTTGTCAAGGGCTACCACAACGAAACACAGATCATCGCGACAGTGCTTTCGGCCGACCAGGAAAACGATCCTGCCGTCCTCGGCATCGTCGGCGCGTCCGCCGCCCTCGTGCTCTCTCCCATACCGTTTCTCGCGCCGATTGCCGCGGTAAAGGTGGGCAGAAAGGGCGGGGAGTTTATCATAAACCCGACAAACCAGGACAGCGATGAGAGCGACCTCGATATCGTCGTGGCAGGGTCGAGAGACGCCATCATGATGGTGGAAGGCGGCGCCGGCTTTATAGGGGATGATGCCCTTATCGAGGCCATCGACCTTGCGCACAAAAGCATGCTGCCCCTCATCGAGCTACAGGAAAAGCTCGCCCAAAAGGTGGGCAAGAAGAAATGGCCCGTCCACGTTGTCGAAGTGCCTGTCGAGCTGAAGGAGCGCATCAGGGAGGCCCTGGCCCCCGACCTGGCGCAGGTTTTTGCCATCGAGAAAAAACAGGAGCGGGCGCAAAGACTGCGAGAGGTCTATGAGACTCATCTCCCGAGCTACGCGGACTCTGATGAGGGCCTCGTCCGAAAGGCCTTTGAAGAGATCACCAAGGAGACGATGAGAAGCGCCCTTTTCGCAACAGGGAAGAGGATCGATGGAAGGGGTCCCGATGACATCCGGCCGATCACCTGCGAGGCGCCGGTCCTCCCGAGGACCCACGGCTCCGCGTTGTTCACGAGGGGCGAGACCCAGGCCCTTGCCATTACCACCTTCGGTACCTCCGACGACGAGCAGAAAATCGAATCCGTCCACGAGGGAGAAAGCTACAGATCCTTCTTACTCCACTATAACTTCCCGCCCTTCAGCGTGGGTGAGGTCAAGCGTATGGGGTCGCCGTCACGACGCGAGATCGGCCACGGCCACCTCGCCCACCGCGCCCTGTCGGTGATACTTCCGGCGAAGGACGACTTTCCCTATACGATACGCATCGTCTCCGAGATACTCGAATCGAACGGCTCCTCTTCAATGGCCTCGGTGTGTGCCGGATGCCTCTCGCTCATGGATGCCGGTGTTCCCGTCAAGGAGCCGGTTGCGGGCATCGCCATGGGACTCCTCATGAAGGACGGCCATGACGTCATCCTCACCGACATCCTCGGCGACGAAGACCAGATGGGCGATATGGACTTCAAGGTAGCAGGCAGCAGAAATGGCATCACCGCCATCCAGATGGACATAAAGGTCAAGGGGATCACTAAGGAGATCATGTCGCGGGCGGTGAAGCTCGCGCAGAACGGCATCGGACGGATACTCGATGTCATGGCCAACACATTGGATAAGCCAAGGGCTATCCTCTCCCCCTATGCGCCGCGCATCTGGACTCTCAAGATCAGGCCCGAGAAGATACGGGAGGTCATAGGCCCGGGCGGAAAAGTGATCAAGAGCATTGTGGAGCAGACCGGGGTGAAGATAGACATAGAGGATTCCGGCATCGTGAAGATAGTCTCCCATGATGAGAATTCGGCGAACAAGGCGATCGAGATCATCAAGGGCATTACCAAAGAGATCGAGGTTGGCGCCATCTACCTGGGGACTGTCAAGAGAGTCGTCGATTTCGGCGCCATCGTCGAGATACTTCCCGGCGTTGACGGTCTCGTCCATGTGAGCCAGCTTTCCGACACGTATATCAAGAAGGTATCGGATGTGGTCAAGGAAGGTGACCAGATAACGGTCAAGGTGATCGAGGTGGAGCAGAACGGAAGGATAAGGCTCTCCAGAAAGGCAGTACTCAAAGAAGGGGAAGGATAAACCGCATAAATGTACCGAAAGACAGTGCTCGATAACGGGATCCGTGTGGTAACGGAAAGCCTCCCCTACTTCCCCACGGTCTCATTTGGCGTGTGGTGGAAAACGGGGAGCAGAGACGAGAGTGAGGAGAATAACGGCATCTCCCATTTTATCGAGCATATGCTCTTTAAGGGGACTTCGAGGCGGACCGCCCACGACATAGCAAGGGAGATCGACGCAGTGGGCGGCGCCCTCAATGCCTTCACCGGCAAAGAGTACACGTGCCTCTACGCGCGGGTGCTCCGCCAGGATATGGACCTCGCCCTTGATGTGCTCGCCGACATGTGCAAGCACTCCGCCTTCAGGGCGCAAGACATCGAGCGGGAAAAACATGTGGTCGTCCAGGAGATAAAGATGATCGAAGACAATCCCGAGGAATGGATCTTCGACCTCTTCACCGCGGACTGCTACAGGGGCGATCCTCTAGGGCTACCCGTCCTCGGGGTCGAGGAGAGCGTGGAGCGGCTGACGAGGGACCAGCTCGTCGAGCACTACCGGACCCATCATTCCCCATCGAACATGATTATCACGTGCGTCGGGAGAATAGATCACGACACCCTTGTGCAAAAGGTCGACGCCCTGTTTTGCGGACTGGTCGAGAGAGGAGATAAGGTCCCTCCGGTCAAAAAGCCGGAAAGCTTTTCCGGCGTCTATGTGTATGAAAAGGACCTGGAGCATGTCTACCTTTGCCTGGCCACGGACGGCGTCAGCCAGACGGACACGAGGCGGTACGCCCTTTACGTGCTCAACGCCGTCGTCGGCGGCAGCATGAGCTCCCACCTCTTTCAGGAGATCAGGGAGAAGCGGGGCCTCGTGTATAATATATTCTCCTACGTGAACTGCCATAACGACGTGGGCAACTTCGGGATATCGACTTCCGGCTCCCCGGACTCTATGGAAGAGGTGATCGCCCTCATAAAAGACGAGATCTCAAAGTTGAAGAAACAAGGCATCACCCCGGGGGAGCTCGCATTTTCAAAGGAGCACATCAAGGGGAACTTCTTTATTTCCCTCGAAGGGTCGGAGGCACGCATGGGCCGGCTCGCGAAGAACGAGATCTATTTCGACCGCCACGTGCCGGTCAAGGAGACGCTGAAGCAGATAGACGGCGTCCATATACCACAGGTCGACGAGATGAGCAGGCTTGTGTTCGGGGATGCGGCGAACATGGCCCTCGCCGTGCTCGGGAAGGTCGACCGGAGCACGATAGAGAGACTATGGAAGAGCTGACGGTCCCGGTGACAAAAGAGGCAACATGTCCCCTGCCCGGCTACGCCACACAGGCCTCATCGGGTATGGATTTACGCGCCCATCTCAGTCAGCCCCTCGTGCTGAAACCCCTGGAACGAGCCCTCATCCCCACAGGGCTGGCAATCGCACTCCCCGTTGGTTATGAGGCGGAGGTACGGCCGCGAAGCGGCCTTGCCGCCGAGTTCGGGATCACCGTCCTGAATGCGCCGGGGACCATAGATGCGGATTACCGGGGCGAGATTAAGGTGATCCTCATCAACCTCGGCGCCGCCCCTTGTGAAATAAAAGATGGGGACAGGATCGCCCAAATAGTTTTCAAGGAGACGGTGCGCATCGCGTGGCAGGAGGTCGAACAACTGCCCGAGAGCCCCCGGGG